>Ga0247611_10010998_pt1 | contig 10520 bp, 15 predicted proteins | sample 177DNAGHGhighgp2_FD_192422 | JGI IMG/M metagenome (GOLD analysis project Ga0247611, IMG submission 192422) | Sheep rumen microbial communities from Palmerston North, Manawatu-Wanganui, New Zealand - 1770 DNA GHGhigh gp2 | ecosystem: Host-associated > Mammals > Digestive system > Stomach > Rumen... | reverse complement strand
GTTCCATCCACCACAACTGAGCAGTCTGAACCCAAGACCCCAAACAACCCGTTACCCCAACTACTAACAGTTTTAAGTTTAATTGATGCACTCTGAAAATCCTCCAACAATCTCAGATTTTTTTTCAAACTCTCAGAGGATCCTCCGACTTCTCCGAGACTCTCTCCAACCTTTTCGGATACTTTCAAAGAATCTCACAATACGGGGTTTACTGATGGCTTACCAATGATACCTGACCAATCAAGCAAGCTTCAACGTGAAGTAGACAACTGCCGCAGTTTCATTAAAACGGATAGATTGGATGTCAATCTGCTGCATCACTTGATGCGCTTTTTCCCCCCTATCAAGGTGGACTACAACGACCGTATTACTCTTAAATTCAACGATTCCACGCTCTGTTAGCGAAGACGGAAGAATCTTCATGATGCCTGTTGACAGCAGGTTCATCATCGCCCCCGCATCGTAATACAGCAACAACTCCTCCCCGGCCATCTGTATATCCGACACTTTGACGCCAATCTCCTTAAAAACATCCTTGTTGATAACTGGAATCGTAACCTTGAAAACAGTAGCGATATTTATAGTAGCCTCGTCAACAAACGAGAACAAAACCTCCTGCCCAGTTCTGGCCTTTACCCATTCCGCCAAAGCACCGAACGGCACAACAATCTGCAAGTAATCGGACATATCATTAGTATATAGTCATTTCTGCCTCATATAGTTCATCCAGATGCTCTCGGCGATATTTCAAGAACAGCTTAACATAATCCTCAAGTGTATTTGGCAGGTTTTGATTGATGAGGTGACGTCTACCTTCAAAAAAACCATATCCGATGTATTCATCACGGAATTTACCTAAGGGGTGACTTCCTGAACCAGGAGTGGGAGCCAGTGCATTCCTGATGGGCCTAATATCCATATCCTGCAGACCAGCCCTCACCCCCATAAAGTAATCAGCAATCAATTCGCCTTCCCATTGACCGTTATCTGGTCCTGGGAGCACTTTGTCTTGAAAAACCCTGTGAGCACACTCGTGAGTAAACACAGCTGTAAAACCTATTATGTCACTCACTCCCATTCCTCTCAGCTCATTTAAATCATAGCACAACACATCATCGTAGAGACTATAGGGATCTCGATTCTTGAACATCGTTTGCCCGAATGGATCATAAGTAAGGTTCTGAATCAGGATTGGAGCAGGTATGCCAAAGAAATCACAAGCGGCTTGAATCGCCACCACACATTCATCCTCGGTTAGACCATACTTGCATTTGCTGAGCAAGTTTTTGCAAAAATGCCTAATGTTTGATAGTCCCATCATAATACATTACTAATATTTATATCCTTATATTTAATATCATAATTCGCCAGATATTTAATTCGCTCAAGCAAATTGCCCTGTGGAGTAAAACCATATTGCTCAATCAATTCGTTAGCCCAAAGATTCTCCTTAAGTCTACCAAGGTCCAAAGTTCTTGCACAGCTCAATAACATTTTCCCCTGTTCTACATCCCTTGGCACTGATATACCTTGATAGTACAAACTTCCAAGAATTGCCATAGCCCAACTATTGTTATTTGAAATATACTTGAAAAACTGGGCTAAGGCATAGTCGTCCAAAGTGATTTGGTTCTGCAATGGCAGTTGCCATTGATTGCAGCTATTCATATATGTCCTTATGTGTTTTGCCCAAATCACATTCTTGCCATCAGCTGCTTGGCGGATTAAAAACTCACCCTTTTCTACATCAGCTTTTGTATTAACTAAGTGCAGACCCACCAAGGTTATTGCAAAACCATCGCCATGCTGCGCAGCTTCAACTAATTGTTGCCATGCTTTCTCGCTCATAATCACAAATCTAATTCATGTTTTCCAGTTGTTGTAACTCGTGCTGAGCGTTGATCAACTGGAGTTCATACTGATGTTTCAGCTCCAATTGGGAAGAATAGGCAATGTGGGAAGAACGGTCCAGGTCGTTGAGTTGCATCATGCGTCGGTCCCACTCGGCTTGTTCAATCTTGGCTTGTAGTTCACGAATGGTCTGCCTGAGTGCCTCAATCTTTCTCTGCCGGCTGGCGTGAGGGTCGGGCATAGATAGGCCATCGTAGACCGCATTGGCCATATTGGAGCCCTGGCGGACTGGGACGTAACAGGTCTGGCACATGCCGGTACCATTGCAGGCGGTGCACATCGAGAACGTGTGACTCTTATGATGCTTGATGGTGCCACTGCCGTTGCACTTCACGCACCTGTGGGTACCATGACAGTCGGGGCATTCCCCACGGTTATACACCTTGAGATTGAGGTCCCAACGCTTCTCAACTTTGTCATTCTTGCCCAAGATAGCAAAGAAATCGCCCTGGCACCAGTCCCAACGGCAGGTATCATAATTGAACGTGAAGGACTCATTGGGTCTCAACTTGACTTGGCGCCGAATCTGTGGCGGCACCTGCCCTGTCGAGTCGATGATAGCGCAGTCAAAGGTTTCGGGCATCAACATATTCTTGCAAGTCAAGGTGAAAGATATTGCCTTCTTACCGCCTTGATGCAGAGATATGAACCATTCAAATTTGCCGTTGAATCTCATGTGAAATCGTCTTTATTTAAAGCCGTTACCTATTCCTGTGGGGCCACCACCGCCAGAATGCTGGCGCACAGGGATGTCGCAGGTGTGGCAGATGCCTGTACCGCCACAGCTATCACAGGTCTTATACTCCCAAATCTTTCCTTGTGGATAGACAAAGCCCTTGCCGTTGCACTTGCGGCATCTCTTGGTGCCGTGGCATTCGGGGCACTCGCCGGGAGCATATTCCTTAAGGTTAAGTTCCCACTTCTTTAGAATCTTATTGTTCTTGTCGATGATGGCAAAGAAGTCATGGTTGTGCCACGTCCAGTTCACAGTATCAAAGTCAAAACGATAAGAACGGCCAGCCTTGAGCGTCTGGTCACGGAAGATGAAGGGGACCGGGCATCCCTCATAGCCGATCATGCAGTCAATGGTCTCACTGCCGAAGAAGTCGGTGTTCTTCAACACAAACGAATAGAGGTGAGTGTCCAGAAGCCGCTTCTGTGGCGCAATTTCAAAGTGTCCTTTAAATCCCATAATTGCTAACTATGATTCTGATTTATATTTGCGAATTTCTTCAAGGAGAGGCAGCATCTCCATCAACTCGCGGTAAGCTGTAGGATTGCTATTCTTCAATATAGGTATTAACTTACTTGGATTCTCAAATGCCTTATAACGGTCTAATAAGTTTTCTGACGGATGATTATTTCTAATCCAGGTCTTGAATAAGTTCAATGCATAATCTATCTGTTCACTATTGGCCGGATTTCCTTGTCTCGCTTGATTAATAACCAAATTACAAGAATCCTTAAAGTGCTGGACGGTATCATCTCCTATAAAGTCTTTCACAAATTGATTACGAAAGATCTGTTGAGATTCATACACCGCATTTAAATCTTTTGAAGGACTATCCATGGATTGATGAAGATCCTCAAGTGTCGATTGAATAGCGTTCACCGTGTCTTCAATTCTCTGGTCGCGAGTTTTAAAGCCACATAACTCAACAACCTTGGGCCCCACTTCAATTGAAATACCTATGCCGTCTAAAGTCTCCTTTAATATTGACTTCGTTTTTTTGTTAATCTTTATCATGCAATCATTTTGTTTATTGTCGTTTATTGTCGTTGATCTTCGGGTTTCATGATAGTGAAGTCCTGAGCGGACTGTGCCCAATTGGCGAGGGTGTCGTCAACCTTCTGGTGGATCTCGGGAGTGACGGACTTTTTCATACGCTTGTATGCCCAATAGAGCACAGCGGTATTGTCCAGATAGCCCAGTATGCCAAAGGTGTCAACCGGCAGTAAATCATTGGGCAGGAGCTGATAGGCCAGCGCGCCACCAATGATGAACTTGTTTACCTTGGACGTCTGTTCACTCATCATCACAAAGTACAACTCCAGCATCATCCTGGTCGTCTCCTTGCCGCCAGCAGCGGCTTTTTTCTTGATAAACTCCAACCCATGGTTGGCGATTTCAATGATCTTGTCATAGTCGATGTTCTTGAAGAACTTCACGACTTCAGTCATCGGATTGTTGTTTTTGTCCATAAATGTTTGCCGTTTTGATGATTACTGTCGCTTCAACACAATGCGGCGATCACAACCTTCTTCAACAAGGTATTTGCCCTTGGTATCGCTGGTAAACGAGGGGTGACTGCCGCCGATAGCACCAAGGATGACTTGAGCTATTTTGACACAGATTGCACCGATTGCCACAGCCAAAGAAGCTTTACCTGTCGACTCAATTCGGATATTGTTCGCCAAATCACCTTCAATGATGATGGTGTCGGCATGCTGTTTCACTGCCCCCTCAAGCTGCTCAGGGGTCTTCACCACCATAGGAGAGGTAGGGAAATGAGGAGGCACTCCATTGATAAAATCCTCCATTGAAGTCTGAGGAAATCCTGAATAATCTATAGCCATCATAAATAATTGTTATTGAGATTATTAACAAAAGCTTTTATAATAATTATTAGCAGAGACAATTAGTTACTGAAGATTCAACCTTATGATGGATGGTTATGGACATCATCACCTACTTATGAACACTTGCGCCAGTTATTCCTTTTATAGTTCCTAAAAGAATCTTCTTTCCAGCCCATCTCCAATAGTGATTTTTCTTTTCCTCTTCTTCTTTCGCTATTAACTCGGCACCACGATCGATAAGACCTTTCCCAGAAATATCTTCTATTTTTTTGTCCATCCTGTCTATAGCAAACACTACGGGAGCAACAATCCCAACCCCGAATATTTTCTCAATGGGATTGAGGTCGTCACCCTTAATCATTTCCTTTTCAAGTTTTTTGAAATCTGACCAATTCATAGTTGTGGAATAAAATTTTAAATAAATGTGAAGACTCTTAAAAAGTTGTACAGATAGCTAATTTATTACAAGATTCTAAGATGTCATAACTAACACGTAACCTATAATAAGGGCTATTGTAGGAGAGGAACATAATAGTGTCTCACCTATTATTAAAACTGCAAAAATCGTGCCAGTGTAAACCACATTACTTGCTAAGATTGTTTTGCCGATACTCTTTTATTACTCGTAGCCCCCTATGACATCCAAGAATCAAGAACGTTATGAGAATAATCACAAGTCCACTGAGCAAAGCGGTAACAGCAAAAACACGGATTGTTTGTTTATTGGCCAATTCTTTTGATTCAAAGAACAATTGTAAGCCTTCATTACGGATTTTAAGAATCTTAAGAGGGTCTGTGTATGAAATGGACGTGCCTCTCATAACATCTGGTTCAACAGATGGCCACAATGCAACAGCACCTATAAAGTCAATAGTTAAATGAATTGAGTCAATTGACACAGTGTGTAGCTCAATATCATAATAGCCTTGTGAGATATCATGGAGGGTGAACCAACCAGGCTTGTTACCCAATAATCCAAAACCAAATTGTGATTCTCCTTTTTTTGTAAAATGATTAGCAGAATCTGATTGAGCGATAACTGTATAAGTATCTATAACTGATAATTCATTATCCTCAAAAAAATTGTGTGTAGAATAATTGATACTGCTAACTTTACCGCAGTCAGGACACACGTCCGGTTTTGAGACGATTTTGCTTTTTTTCTTGTAGTGACCACAATTATTTGATTTAAGGCATATACGATAGCTTGATATCAAATCTTTGCCTTTAAGACTGTCACGAAGTATGTTCTCTTTCAAATTCTGTTCACAACTGTCTAAACTCTTCATCATAGAATAGGAAGACACTTTATTAAATATTTCTCTTGTTTCGTAGTATGCTGAATAGTTTGGATTAGTGATGTTCGTCTGAAAATCTACTGAATTATTAGGCGCAGGCAACATTCCATTGTCCCTGGTTGCCCGTTCAAAAACAATATTCCAATACTTGGAGATGCTTGATAGATTCTTTAATCCTGTTCTGATGTCAAAGGAAAGTCCATAAACTTCAATACACTTCAAACGAATGGAATCGCTTTCTATCTTACTTTGTAGTGTTGTTGCCAACTCATAATCGTCTTGTTCTTTAGCAAATGTCATCGGGATGCTTAGCTTAAAGTTGGCTCTTTCATAATGAAGAAAATAGGTGCTGTCATCAAACCACGGCTCGGCTCTTTTTTCAATATAGCGATAATCGTTAAGACGATTTGCCTCTATAATAATTTTCTTGTGCTGTATATTGTTAAATTGAGCGAACAACCAGAATCCAGCGATAGCCAACGCTAAATATGCAGTAAATTCCAATACCGATAGCGTTGGTGGGTTACCCGCCTTGGGTGTCAGGCTCCATTGAAACCACTTGGGTTTCTTTATGCTCGCAAGACGTTTCTTCAACGATGACTTAACTCGGTTGATGATAGAAGGTGAACAGTTCATTATGGCATCATGTTTATGGGATCGTTATTATCAAATGCATTCCAAAATGATATAATTTCGCCAATAGTCTCAAACTTGCTTAAATAAATATCATCAATGGAAAAACCTTTTTCTACTTCAAATAAAAAACACAGCTTTTTTCGAAGATTTTCATCAAAGTTTAAATCATCAAGTCTGCTATCAATAAATATCCGATTTGCTGGAATCTTAGCTAATTTACTTACATTTTCGGTAACAAAAATGAAATTATCGGATTCTGTTGTAGCGGGATAATCAATTGTCCATTGTTTAATTTCGTTTTTATAATAGCGGAATTCTTCTTCATCCTGTTTTTTCAATTCTTCAAGCTGAAGGTTCCTTAAATCAAGAGCTTTATCTATGATTTCGTCTGTAATAGTTTGGAAAGAATCTTTGTTAGTTTTAAGATGTTCTAATACACTATCAAAACCAACATCAATATAATCTTTTATTGTTCCTTTCAAAAAGCTATTGTAATTAAATTTGCATAAACCATCTATATCATTTTTTATTTTAGCAGAATTAATTAAGTCAGAAAGAAATAAATCTATGATTTCGGAAGGAGTATTATTGTTAATATGCAATACATTGAACAATAAGGTTATTGGATTTCGAAGCACATGCCACATTTCTTTTTCTTCTCGTTCACGTTTTTCATGGATATAGTTTATTATACCCTCATCTACACTCAAACTCTTGATGGCTGTCCATAATGATTTAGAAAAATATCCAATACCACCCATCTTTTCTTTTATGGCAAATGAGTCCTTTAAAAAGAGTATTGATAGAATGAAGTTAATTCTTATTTCACGACCTAAATATTGAGGATTCTTCTGAAGATAAAGTATTTGTTCAACTAGGTATTGTTTTAAATTCTGGTTCGTTCCGATTTCTATTATTTTAGCAAAACCGACACCTAAGAAATTGGTTACACCCGTTATTTGAGCAAAAATGCTGTTTCGGACAAAATCACTAATAGGAAATCTAAATCCAGGATCAACTTTATTGATAATATCTTTAAGATGCTCTAGTACGTCATCTCTCTTAAAGATATCATATGGATTATAATTTTTGTCTATCATATTTAATAATTCATTAAGTGTCAATCAAAGAAAACGGAAAAAGCTTCCTCAAGACTTCCAGTTTTCTGATAAGTTTCCCAGGCCCTTTTCTGGGTTTGGCTAAAGCCGCCCATTCTTTTTGATTGAAACAACAACTTTGCACAATAGCCTCGATCTATTAATCCTGCAGCTACAGCTGCAGCACCTAAAGCTGATACAGTAAGAGATGAAGCGCCATAAATGACAGCCTTTGCTAATGCATCTTTTATTTCTTTATTTGTCATAACGTTTTATTGTTACAATTATACTCATCATTGCAATCTAAAACCCTTATCGTTATTACAGAGACTTTTTTGAATCAATAATATGCAATGATGTATAGTGACAGAAAGGATATTAATGATGATTTGTCGTAAGCGATTATTTGTTTTTTCTTTTACACATCAATAATACTATCATTGTCGGGGAAGATGAAATTCACGTCGATGGTTAAGACTTCTCGCGTTTGAAGTTCCTTTTTGTAAGATGCCTTCAAGTTGAAAACACCTGCCATTGCACTGAGGGAAAAAGCTGCGTCTAGGATATCATTTGCCTCTTGTGACATATCAAAATGATAACTATCTTCGAGCAACGGATTCTCTTCATTGGGGTCGCGCATTCTGATTAATGAACGGACGGCGTTATCACCCCACAAGTCATTTTCTTGTGCAATTTCAATCGCGCGCTGATAAGATTTCTCGGTGATGGGTGAACCTTTCCATCTATTTTCAATCTTGACACATAACTCTTTTTGTAGCTCTTTGTCACTGGTGATCTCTGTTTCAGCATTTACGACTTTATATTCTACCTCTCCTCCTGCTGTCCATTTGCGTTCCTGGCTCTCTTTCCTGGCTACAGTAATCACACAACCTTGAGCACCAAGCTTTTGGGCAATTTCACGAATAAGTCCAAACTTGGAAATCATGATTTCTTGGGCAGAACCTTCAGCTTTAATGTAGGTTCCTTTATCAAAAGGATGCCGAATCAGAACATCGCCAACCCGGATGTGGCTAGGTAAATATATATTATCACTATAGGTATCCCTTATTGCGGGGAGATCATCGATTGATAGTATTTGAACACTAGGATCAAGAGATTTGGATTCCTTCTCATATCTATAATTACGTGAATCTTCATCATTTGCTATATAAATGACTTCGCCTTTCAATTGTTTTTTATTTTTGTCCATAATGATTCAATTGTATTAAAGTTGATGTCAAAATAATATAATAGTATTATCGTTAAGATCATCATTAATGCTAACAGAAGTAGCACAATAATTAGGGTTTTACTTTTTTTTTTCTTTTTGATATGCAATCTTTCCAACAGTTTGATATCGGCTGAATTACACTTCCGACCTATTAGATTTGCAGCCTCCTTTAAACGCTCAGCAGCCTTCTGGAAATCATTTCCTTTGGAACAAAAGGCATAAACAATTCTCCGAGCTGCATCATCCACATCAGTGAAATGTGAGGTAATGAGCAAATCACGCTGTTTATTTAGAAACAGTTTAAACGATGGTGAAATCTCATTGGCAAACTCCAGACCTTTTTTGATATTGCCTTCTGTAACTTGGGTCCACTTGCAGATGCCATTTACCGTTGAAATATATGAAAAAGCTTCATTGCCTTCTCTTTCTTCAACGCGCTCACCATCTATAATAATAGGACTCTCGGCTGCTCGTGTATCACCTTGTGACCACAATATGTATTGCTTGAAAATCATTTTGCCAATGCGCCAAATAATTGTTGTTCCATTCCCTTAACCATTATTTCATTTCTAAGGTCAATAGGAACAATCGGATGCTTTAAATACAACTCACCATATTCTTTATTAATCAATTCTTCTCTCAAGTTATGGACCCCTTGAATTGCATCCTTGGCTTCCTTGAATTTTTCAGCATGAGACGGGATAATACGTATATGTTTAGGCTTTCCGTTTTCTTTTTGTTTTGCGTAAAGGCTTTTTAAATCACCGTTTACATCTCTCTTATAATCTGAATTGTTGAGATAGTCACATAGGTCAAAGATGTAAAAAATAATATCCTTTTCATTGAGAAAATTGCTCCAATGTTTCTCTTGAATCTGTTTAGCACCACCGATATCGACTCCTTCTGCAATAGTGATTTCTTTGCCATCAATAACTACTTTAAATGAGGAGACGTTATCTTCATAGGTCTGATCTGTTCCTTTGTAATCTTTATTTAACTGACGATATAAAGTGGTTTTGCCTACACCAGCTTGTCCCAAGATACCCAAGGTGTGGCCTTGGCTTATGGGAACCTTTGAATCATTCTGAAGAAAAAAACAGTAATAGAAATAATCTAACGGAAAAGGCAACATCCGCAAGATAAGATTACCACTGCTCCATTTCTTTTTTAAAAAATCAATATAGGACATAAATGAAAAATAGGACATAAAAGATGGTTAATTGACCTTTTGGCTCATAAAGACTATTAAAATTAATACCAAATAGACATATATAACAAATCGTGGAGCCGATTCTGGGAGCATTAACGGTCAGTGTGAGGTTTTGAATCACTGGACCAGTGCTGTGCAGAATACGTCTGTGACTATATGTCTATGTCTATATCCCGAGGGTGCTAACGCTGATACGAGGGCGTAAAGGCACTTTTGGGCGGAACTTTTTAGGGTGGAAGTGCCGCATGGTACTAATCTACCCAGTAATTCGGTGGCAAATATAATGGTAAAATGTGAGTTATGCAAACCGATAGCTAACATTTTTTGTGAAAATTGAAAAAAATGATTTAACTTTGTGGCTTAATATAAGTCTAAAGGGAAAACTTTAAAGTAAATGAGGATTATGAAACGGATGAGATTATACATGACGACGGTGGTGCTGGCGATTGCTGGCATCATGGCGACCAGCGTGAGTGCTCAGGTGCTGCGCGACCCGGACTTCAACAGCATCGGCCGCATTAACGGCAATGGCGTGGTCAGGGACGGCACCATGCACT
>Ga0247611_10010997_pt1 | contig 10521 bp, 5 predicted proteins | sample 177DNAGHGhighgp2_FD_192422 | JGI IMG/M metagenome (GOLD analysis project Ga0247611, IMG submission 192422) | Sheep rumen microbial communities from Palmerston North, Manawatu-Wanganui, New Zealand - 1770 DNA GHGhigh gp2 | ecosystem: Host-associated > Mammals > Digestive system > Stomach > Rumen ... | reverse complement strand
AAGACGGCTTTGAACTCGCGGAGGCGGACCTGAAGATGCGCGGCCCCGGCGACCTGGAAGGCACCCAGCAGAGCGGCCTGCCCGTAACGCTCAATATCGCATCCCTGGCCAAGGACGGCATCCTGCTCGGCGAAGCGCGCCGATACGCGGAGAAGGTCCTGGACGCCGATCCGACCTTGTCCCTGCCCCGCAACGCACCGCTTCTCCTGGAACTCAAGAAGGAAAAATACACCATCAAGGATTTCAGCCAGATTTCGTAATCTCAAGAAAAATTGCGATCTTTACCCAAAACTAAAACTAATCGACCCATGACTACGACCCGATGCCTGGCAGCCCTGCTCGCTGCCACTTTGTTTCTCTCCTGTACCGCCCGCCCGGACCGTCCGCTTCCCCGCGGAAAGACGACACCCGCCCAGGACGAGGCCTTCGCATCCTACCTGCAGGAAGTGAAGGAACGGAAGGAAGAGTTGCATAGCATCATGATCCTTCAGCACGGCAAAGTCCTGAAAGAAGAGCACTTCGCTCCAGACACCGCCCATTTCATGATGTCCGTCAGCAAGACCTTTACCGCAACGGCGGTGGGCTTCGCTATCAACGAAGGACTTTTGCATCTGGACGACAAGATTACGGACCTGTTCCCGGACGAGGTGCCGGAAGGGGCTTCCGATACGCTGCGCCGGGTCACGATCCGCCACCTGCTGACCATGAACTGCGGCCACGCCAAAGATCCGACCAACGCCGTCTGGAGCGGCAAGGTGACAGACTGGGTCCGGCATTTCCTTGCATGGCCCCAACCCTATGAGCCGGGCACATGCTACTGTTACAACAGTCTCGGCACCTACATGCTCTCCGCCGCCGTCCAGAAAGTGACGGGGCAGAAGATCAACGATTATCTGGAGCCCCGGCTCTGGAAGCCGCTCGGCATCGCAAAACCTCACTGGGAAGAAAGCCCGCAGGGCATCAACTGCGGCGGATGGGGCCTGTACCTCCGGACCGAAGACATGGCCCGGATGGGACTGTGCCTGCTGCAGGGCGGCCGGTTTGCCGGCAAGCAGGTCATCCCCGAAGAATGGGTCTCCCAGATGAGCGCCCGCCAGGTCGATTCCGCCCCCGCCGGACTGACCAGCATCGAAGTCGAAGAGCGCGGATATGACAAGACCACCAACGACTGGCTCCAGGGCTACGGCTATCAGATGTGGCGCTGCCTCCACGGTGCCTTCCGGGCCGACGGAGCGGCCGGACAGTATATCCTGGTCCTCCCGGAGCAGGATGCCGTCATCGTCACGACCGCCCGGATCGACAACATGCCCGAGGAACTGTACCTGATCTGGAAGCACCTTTTACCGGCCTTATAATACGGCAGGGTATCATATCCGCCAGCCTTCGCAGAACTGTATACTTTTTTGGAAAAAATAGTATACCTTATGCCGGTTTTTTCTATCCATATTTGTTCACGTCAAAAACCCTTTTGGCACTAATTAATTATAAACAACAATATTTGCTTAATGAAACCTAAAAAAATGTTACGAATTGCGTCATTGCTGCTGGCGGCGCTCCTGCCGCTTACGACAATGATGGCGCAGGTCTCGCCTGTCTCGGGCCGGGTCACCGATCCGAGCGGCAGTCCCGTTGTCGGCGCATTCGTCGTGGCGGAAGGGACTTCGGTCTCAACCAGCACGGATGCCAACGGCAATTTTTCGTTGTCGGTTCCTGCCGAAGCAACAGCGCTCCTGTTCCAGATGCTGGGCATGGAGGATCAGCGCGTGCCGCTCGACGGCAAGCGCGCCCGCTTTGACGTGCAGATGACCGAAAGCCAGAACTTCCTGGATGAAGCCGTCGCCATCGGTTACGGTACGATCATCCGCCGGGAGCTCTCCTCCTCCGTCTCCTCTGTCAACTCCGAGCAGTTGGTAGAGCGGGCATCCGCGTTCAACGTGACCCAGGCCCTGGCCGGCAAGGTCGCCGGTTACACCGTGTACAACACCTCCGGACGTCCCGGCGGCAACAACACGGTCTATATCCGAGGCAAAGGCTCCGTCAACGCCAGCTCTTCCCCGCTTTATGTCGTGGACGGCGTCGTGGACGTGGACATCAACCTGATCAATCCCAATGACATCGAGTCCATCGACGTCCTCAAGGATGCCGCGGCGACCGCCATGTACGGTGCCAAAGGTGCCAACGGCGTCGTGCTGGTCACCACCAAGAGTGGCAAGAACGGCGAAGGAACCGTCACCTATACGGGTACGGTCGGCGTCAGCAAACTGAACCGCATCTACGAGGAAATGGATCCGCAGGCTTACCTCAACGTGATCCGCCAGGCCTACGCCTATTCCGGTTCCGTCTTTGCCCCCTACTTCTCCACCCCTTACGAGAAGCTCTTCGATTATGAGAAGAATGCGGACGGCACCTATGCCACGGACGAGTCCGGACTGCTGATCCCGCATCCCAAGTACCACACGGACTGGATGAAGGAGTACTACCAGACCGGCTTCAGCCACGACCAGAACGTCTCCTTCTCCAAAGCGTCGGAGCGCAACTCGGTCTATGCTTCCGTGGGTTACAAGTCGATGGAAGGCATCATCCGCAACACGGATGCCAAGCGGCTCAACGCGGCCCTCAACTTCACTTCCAAGATCAACGACTGGCTGGACGTGCGTTTCGGGGCCAACTTCAGTTCCCGCACCCAGATGCGCAACGACATCATGATCGACGGATCGATCTACCATGTCATCTTCGACAGCTTCGCCCCGTTCATTCCTTACCAGTATCCGGACGGGACCTACGGCGTCAACGGCGATCACCTCACGATGGCCAGCAGCTACGACTACAATGCAATGCTGGACGATGCGGTCCATCGCCAGAAAGACCAGCAGATGGTCCTGAATGCGGCGGGTGATTTCCACCTCCTTCCCGGACTTACCCTGACGGTCAAGGGCGACTACCAGACCAACTTCTACACCTTCGGGCAGTCCGCCCCGGGCGGCATCGCTGGTGCGACCGTGACCAACAACGGCTTCGCCAACATCAGCAACTCCGACACCCACCGCTGGGCCAACGAGGATTACCTGACCTACGACAAGACTTTCGGCAAGCTGAAGACCACCACCGTGCTCGGTACCTCCTTCTACTTCATGCATCACGAGAGTTCCTACGGCGGTACTACCGACTTCTCCGACAACCAGTATGAATACTACAAGCTGGACGCCGGTACGGTCATCGATGATCCTTCCTCCGGTTACGACAAGCAGACGATGCATTCGGTCTACTTCCGTACCAATCTTTCCTGGGCCGGCAAATACCTGCTGGGCGCAACGCTCCGCGCGGACGGCGCCTCCAACTTCGGCGACCACAACAAGTACGGTTTCTTCCCTTCCGCATCCCTCGGATGGGTCGTATCGGAAGAGCCCTGGTTCGAGCCGATCAAGGAAACGGTTGACCTGTTCAAGCTGCGCGCCAGCTACGGCATGGTCGGCAATGCCTCCATCCCGAGCTACCGGACCTTCGACCGCCTCAACGTCGGCGGAGCCATGGTCTTTGCCGATGGCGACAAGAAAACCACCGAAGCCGCTGCGACCAACAGCGAACCCGGCAACAAGGACCTCAAATGGGAGACCACCAAGCAGCTGGACCTGGGCTTTGACATCAGCCTGTGGAAAGGCCGGGTCAACCTGATTGCCGACTTCTATAATAAGGACACCGAGAACCTGCTCTACCAGCGTCAGGTGCCCAACACGACCGGTTTCGGTTCCACCTGGGACAACCTCGGATTGCTGCGTAACCGCGGTATGGAGATCACCCTCAACTCGCATCCCATCGACCGCCGGGACTTCAAATGGGACCTGGACTTCGTCTATTCCCAGAATGTCACCAAAGCAGTCGACATCAACGGAGACCGGATCTACAATTCCCTCAGCCCGGTCCTCTCGGAGGAAGGCGGCGAGTGGAACTCGCTCTGGGTCTATAAGAACGAAGGTATCTGGCAGCTGGACGAAGTCGACGAGGCCAGAGCCTACGGTTTCAAGCCGGGCGACGTGAAGATCAAGGACGTCGACCAGAACGGGATCCTGGATGACAACGACCGTTATGTTTACGGTCGCGTGACGCCCAAGCACGAGTTCACCCTGGTGAACACCTTCTACTGGAGGGGCCTGTCCCTGATGATCGACCTGGTCGCCAAGACCGGATTCTATACCTATTGCAACCGCTGGAGCAACCAGTACGTTGTGACGGACAACATCCACGTCAACGCTATCCAGGCCTGGACGCCCAACAACCAGAACACCCTCGTTCCGGCCAACCGCACCTCGGCGGACGCCTGGCCCTGGAACGGCCTGTTTGACGATTCCTTCGTCTACAAGGGCGACTACCTGAAGTTGCGCAACATCTCCCTTTCCTACGACCTGAAGCGCGACCTGTTCAAGAATGCCCGCTTCTTCCGCGGGATCTCGGTCGGCATCCTCGCCGAAAACATCTACACCTGGACCGCTGTCCCGGCCCTGGATCCGGAAGATTCAACCTGGGGCAACCAGATCGGCGTCGTCGGCGGCACCTACCCGCGGCCGATGTCCCTGTCCGGCACTTTGAAACTTACATTCTAAACCTTTGAGCGCGATGAAAAGATATTTTACCGAAATCATGACAGTCGCAGCCGCATTGGTTCTGACTGTATCTTGTACGAACTTCCTCAAGGAAGAGCCCAAAACCTTCGAACAGCCTGGCAATTACTACTCCAATGAGGAGCAGGTGCGCATGGGCGCCAACGGTGCCTACTACGGCATCCGTACGCCCCTGAACAGCACGGGTATCGGCGGCGCCGAAGTCGTCGTCATGGGCGAATTCCTCTGCGGCTACGCCGAGCGTACCGCCAACTCCTTCGCAGACCTCTCCGAAATCCTCAACTGCAGCATGACAGGCAACAACAGCCTGGCAGCAGCCCCCTGGGGCAATCTGTACGGAAGTCTCAACAACGTCAACACGATGATCAATGTCCTTGAGAACAAGCAGGACATCGATATCACGGATGCCAAACGCAACCAGTATCTGGGCGAAATGTATTTCCTGCGCGGCCTGTACTATGGCTGGCTCGTCCGCCTCTACGGTCCCGTCCCGCTCAAGACTACGCCGACCACCGGTTTCAACGACGCACAGATGCCGCTGACCTCCGCTGAGGAGGTGCTGGGACAGGTTGTTTCCGACCTGGAGCACGCCGAGAGCCTGATGGAAAGCGCCGGTACGCCCTGGCACGATGAGTCCGGGCGCGTCTCGAAGGGAGCCGTCAAGGCCCTCCTCGCCAAGATGTACCTGACGCAGGCCGGCTATCCCGTCCAGGACGCCAGCGCTTACCAGAAGGCCTACAACAAGGCCAAGGAAGTGGTCAACAGCGGGATCTTCTCCCTCTATCCGAGCTATGATGCCGCCCGTAAGGCTTACAATACCAACGGCGTGGAATACATCTTCAGCATCCAGTGCATGAAGGATCAGTTCCACAATCCGCTCCACATGGTCAGTATCCCCCGCCCCGGCGGCATGACCCTCCAGCCTTACATCTCCATGTATGATGCGACCCGTCCCGGCGGTGCCTGGCAGCCCTGCCAAGCCCTCTACGCCTCCTATCCGGAAGGTGACAAGCGGACGGAGAATCACGCATACTATTACACCAGCCAGGTTTCCATGGACGGCACGGTCACGCACAACTTCGCCCCGGCCCTCTACCGGTACTGGGATGAAGGTGCGGTCAACGACGGCAAGAGCGACAGGAACTTCCCGCTCATCCGCTACACCGACGTGCTCCTGACCCTGGCCGAAGCGGCCTGCGCCGGCGGTTCCACTTCCGATGCGGCCGCCATCGACGCCTACTGGCAGGTTCGCCACCGTGCGATGCCTTCCGAGAGCAAACCCGCATCGATCACCTTCGAGCAGGTGTTCAAGGAGCGTATCTGGGAGCAGGCTTTCGAAGGTGAAAACTGGTTCAACATGATCCGTACCCGCAAGGCGCTGGACTTCGCAACCGGCAGCGTGGTTGACCTGATCGGCTACAAAGGGCCCGCCATGGTCGCCGCCTACGGCGAAGAAGACCTGCTGTTCCCCTATCCGGTCGAGCAGGTGCGCCTGAACCCGAACCTCAAACGATAAGCGTATGAACGTCATGAGAAAGAATATAGCAAGCATACTGGTCCTTGCCGCCGTCGCCCTGGGCGCTTTCGCGGCCTGCGACATCACTCTGCCTTACACGGAGGTCTCTCCCGCGGAGAAGACGCTGGTAAACAACGGGATGGACCAAGACTACGAGTTTACCTACGGCCTGCGGGAGTTCATGCAGTACAGTCCCAAGAACCCTTCGGGCACCAACCTGATCCCCTATTACGACTTCTTCGGCAGTTTCGCGCTGAAACTCTATGTAGTCGATGGCAAGATTTCCTTCCTGGAAATCACCAATGGGGATATCCCCTGCGATCAGTTCGGCTTCGAACTGCCTTCCGGCAAAGTCCCTTGCGTCTTTGACGAGAAAGTGGTCCCGAACGCCCTGAGACTCACCACCGGAGAGACCATCGCCATCTTCCAGAACGGCGAGCTGGTCTTCCCCTTCGTCCTTGACTGCAAGGACTTGAGCTACAAGATGACCTTCACAACCCTTGAATCCACCCGGGAGAAATGAGTATGAAAAAGAATATGAAATGGGGCATTGCAGCCCTGATCGGTACGATACTCGTGATCGCCGGTTGCATCAAGCTGACGGATGTCATCATTCCCAGCAAGATCGATCCCGGCACCACGGTTGAGATCCATGTCAAGGGACAGATCAAGCCCGAGACCGGTTACGGTCCCGAGGGACTGGCCCTTGCGATCCTGGCCCCCAAGGCTTGGGATATCGCCCATACCGCCGAGTTGTACATGACCACCTCCAACCTCCAGAACCTGACCGGCATAGCCGACCTCAAGGAAGAGAAGATGGTCGTCATCTCCGGCGAGCCCATGCCCAAGTGTACCGACGAGGAAGACAAACAGTACCAAGGGATGTCCTGGTCCCAGGCCTATTATGCCAAGAACGGCGACCAGGGCAATGTCGGCGGTGACGTCGAGTGGGTCGTTTTCAAGAACGGAACGACCGAAGTGACTGTCGATGACACCCGTCCCAATTACATCGAAGTCGATGTCAAGATCCTCCTCAAAGTCGGTGACGATCCCCTCAAGTGCAAAATGGCCTTCGAGTTCGTCGGTGCGAAAGAAGGATGGGAGAACGTCGGTTTCAAGGACAACCTGACCGTCAGGGAAGTTGTTGTCGGAGACGGCTCCGTCAACTACCTCGAATATCCCCTTACTTCCACCACGCCGGACGTCTGGCGTTACGGTGATTTCTTCGCCGTCAATTTCGCAGCCCAGGCCGGCGACATCAAGACAGCCCTCTACGGCGAAAACGACGTTTACATGAACGGAACGGCCATCCTCGCCGACGGGAGCCAGGTGACGGTCGAGAAACGCGACAACTCCACCCGGATGAACCGCCTGAACGAGAAGACCTACCAGAAGTACATCTTCCCGACCCACTATTTCGGGCTGTCCAACAAGACGAAGATTGTGGACCTTTACTTCTACTTCACCAATAAGGATGGAAGCAAGGTCGTGACCAGCAATGACTTCGAATACGGTTTCCAATTCAGACAGAAGGCCCAATGAACACTATGAAGCATATATTTAGAAAATGTGCCCTGGCCGTAGCGATGCTGCTTGGCTTCGTTGCGAGCCTGTCGGCCCAGAATACCCTGACGGGACGGGTCACGTACGACAACGGCGATCCGATGCCGGGCGTATACGTTGCCGTCAAGGGGACCCAGAACGCCACCATCACCGATATGGATGGCAACTTCACCCTCAAGGCTGCTCCCTCCGCCAACACCCTCGTCTTCTCGATGCTGGGCATGGTGGGACAGGAGATCCCGATCGACGGACGCACTGTTTTCAACGTAGTACTTGAGGAAGACACCACGATGCTGCAAGAGACAGTCGTGATTGGTTACGGCACCATGATCAAACGCGAACTGACGGCTTCCGTCGCCCAAGTAGGCGGCGAGGCCCTTACCGAGCGCGCCACCGGCCTCAACGTCCTCCAGAACATGGCCGGTAAGATGGCCGGCGTCCAGATCATGTCCACATCCGGCCGTCCGGGCGGTAACACCGCCATCCGAATCCGCGGTGTCGGATCCATCAGCACTGCCACATCGCCGCTGTATGTCGTGGACGGGGCCGTGGATGTCAACCCCGACATGATCAACTCCAATGACATTGAGTCTGTATCAGTTCTCAAAGACGCGGCTTCCGCTGCGATTTACGGTGCCAAGGGCGCCAACGGCGTCGTCCTGATCACCACCAAGAGCGGTCAGGGCTCCGGCAAAGGGACGATCACCTATGACGGCAAGTTCGGTGTAGGTTATCTCAACCGCAAGCTGGACCTGATGGACTCCGACCACTACCTTCAGATGCAATCCCTGGCCTATGGTTACAGTGGCCAGAAAGTCCCGCATCTGGTCGATCCGATCGAGAGCCTCTTCATCTATGAGAAAGATGCCAACGGCGCTTACAAACGGGATGCCAATGGTCTGCTGATCGCAACGCCCCGCTATAGCACAGACTGGTGGAGCGAAGTGACCCGAAAGGCGGTCACCCAGGACCACAACATATCCTTCTCCCAGCGCAATGACAAGTCTTCCGTCTACGCCAACCTCGGCTGGCAGGACCTCCAGGGCATCGTGAAAACGACCTACGGCACCCGTCTCAGCGCAACCATCAACGCCACGACCAAAGTCAACGACTGGCTCGACCTGAACGGAATGATTGCCTACTCCCGGACGGAAAGCAATACGGCCGACCAGGAAGGAACGATGATGCAGGGCGCCGTTCGTAACGCCTACGAGATGCCTCCGGTCGTACCGATCAAATACCCGGACGGCACCTGGGGCGCCAAGCAGGACTATCCGCTCTCCGAGACTGCCTCCAACCCGATCCACCAGCTGAACGCTTGGAAGATCATCAACCACGCCAACTATTTCCTCGGCAATCTCGGACTGGACTTCCACCTGGCAGAAGGTCTGACTTTAACCGTCAAGGGCAATTATCAGGCTGAGAACCGGAAAAATACGGACTTCCGCATCGCCGGCATGGCTGACTGGTCCAAGCCGGATGTCGGCACCCAGGCTTACATCAACAACAGCCTGACCACCCGCTGGTCCAATGAAGACTATTTCACCTACGACCACTCCTTTTTTGACGGCCGTCTCAAGTCCAACTTTACGCTCGGTGCATCCTGGTACTTTACCGAAGCAGAGAGCAGCAGCACGGGTGCGAAACTCCTGTCTTCCGACATCTTCGAGTACCACAATCTCGGCGCCGGCGACAAGGACCAGGCCAATAAGGTGAAACCCGGTTCAGGTTACGACAAGAATACGATGAACTCGTATTACATCCGTACCATCCAGAACTGGATGGGCCGCTATATGCTCGGACTGACGATGCGCGTGGACGGTGCCTCCAACTTCGGCGCCAAGCGCAAATACGGTTTCTTCCCGTCGGTCTCCGCGGGATGGGTCATCTCCGAAGAACCCTGGTTCCCGAAAACAGTTGTCAACCAGTTGAAACTTCGCACAAGCTACGGTGAAGTGGGAAATGCCTGGATTGGAGACTACCGAACCCTCTCCCATGTAGAATCCGGAACCATGATCATGAACGGTGAGGTTGTCTCCCAATCCTGGATCGGCAGTCTTGGCAACGCGGATCTCCACTGGGAAACGGCCCGTCAATTTGATGCCGGACTTGATCTTGCCTTATTCAACGACAGGATCCAACTTATCGCAGATTATTATATCAAGCGATCCCTGGACCTTCTCTTTGATGAAAAGATCCCCCATTCTTCCGGGTTTGGTTCAATCACCTCCAACCTGGCCGTACTGCGCAACACTGGTTTTGAGCTGACGCTGAACACCCATCCGGTCGTCGCCCAGAATTTCGCCTGGGATCTTGACTTCATCTATTCGACCAACCAGACAATTGTCGAAAAACTTTACGGTTCCGCATCCACTCACGGCGGTGTCGTTGAAGAAGGCAAGCCCTACCTGCGTTGGGGCATGAAGAAACTTCTGGGCACCTGGAGCACGGAAGAAGCCGCCGAGGCTGCGGTCTATGGCCGCTCGCCGGGCGACTACAAACTGGAAGACGTCAACATGAACGGCGAATATGACGACGGTGACACCCAGTATGTCGGCATGGCGACGCCCAAGGGCGAGATCTCCATGGTGAACACCTTCACCTGGGGCGGTCTCAGCCTGATGGTCGATGTCGCGGCCGCCTGGGGCTTCAAGGTCTCCAACATCGCCCAGAGCCTCTATGTCGGTCAAGCGATCTACACCAACAGTCTCAACGGCCTGCTGGACGCCGCCTGGACCCCGGACAACCAGAATACCACCCTGGCCCAGCTCCGTCTCCCGACGGACGCCTATTTCGGCAACGGCAACATGGGTACCTTCTTCCTTG
>Ga0247611_10010996_pt1 | contig 10522 bp, 11 predicted proteins | sample 177DNAGHGhighgp2_FD_192422 | JGI IMG/M metagenome (GOLD analysis project Ga0247611, IMG submission 192422) | Sheep rumen microbial communities from Palmerston North, Manawatu-Wanganui, New Zealand - 1770 DNA GHGhigh gp2 | ecosystem: Host-associated > Mammals > Digestive system > Stomach > Rumen... | reverse complement strand
CGCGTATCGTGATAAGCAAGAACCTTCTCTGATATTTGATTCTGTGTTGTGCCGAAGCTGAAATTACATCTCTTCTTTTCCATTCGTGTCCTCATTCAAGCCTGCTTAATTTTGCTTTTGAATTTTTGCATTTAACGCTTTCTTTTCTTTCGCGTCATATCGTGCTACAGGCGTGCCTTTCGCTCGTTTTATCCCTTCATCAATCCGTATGGATTCCTCAAATCTTCTTGTCAGTTCGTCATCTGATATACCGCATGTGGAATCAAGCTGGTTCTTTTCAGTCATAAGCTTCCGCCTCCCTTATTAAGTCTCTGTTCCGCTAAAACTTCGCCTGTCCTTTCTGGCGTATCAGAAAGCAACGTTAAAATCTTTTTCAGTGTAGAATTAATTTCTGAAGAAATGGTTTTATGTCCTTCTCCCGAATTTATTCCGAACTTCTTCCGAAAATTCCCCGTCTTTATTCTGCATTTTTCCGATAAAGGTTTTCGGTACAAATTCACGCGAAACGTTTCCTGCATTTCGATAAAGGCATCTTCCGGATTCGTCCCGTTCCTCTGCATCTCCGCGGGCAATCGAGGCACAGGCAGGCCATCCCCCTCCAGCCGTCATTGCCATGTTCGCTTAAACCTTGCCTAACTTATTCATTATCACAACAAAGCAAGTTTCCAAAGCACAGTCGGGCTCCCTCTTCCCCCTGGTCGTAAACACGACCAAGTGCGAAACGCAAACCCGCACAGGCAGTGAGTTTCAACTCCCCTACTCTTAAGTATTTAAGGATTCTTTTGTGATAGTATCTGGCTATCAGTCATTGCCAGACAGAAACTATAAACTGTCTGAGAGAGCTGACTGGGGTCTCCCCCCAAAACTCACAGCGCTTCCTTAAATCTTCTCCCTGACCATCATCAGTGTATAACCTAACAGGTTCTCCCCTTTCCATTTCTTTATGTCAAAACGATCCGGATCGTTCATAGACAGGCCGTTACCCCAAATTTTATCTTTCACGGCGCATTCAACTAAAATAGCGCTGCCGGTCGCTTTCAGTTTCGCTTTCAGTATTTCGTCCTGAAGAAACTTTGCCAACAATCCTTCATAGACAACTATCTGGCGGACACCGTTCCAAACAGAGTCGTCGTATCCGGACACAAGACGACCTAACCGCTTGATTTCGGAAACATTATCTGTTTTCATAATTCTTGATGCAGTTACTTCGTCATGAAAACAGATTGCTTTCCGATACATCATATACTGTTCCATAGAAGAAAACTTCCTGCCATCTACAACGAAAGAAGACAGATACCAGTTGCTTAAAAAACCGTGTTCTTCTTCAGGGTTGTGAAAACAAATAATTTGCATCATAAGTTACCTACTTTTTTTACAGCCAGGTCAAGTTCCAAATCGTGAAGGCCGTGATAGGATTTAATTAAAAAATCAACCGGCAACTTCTTTACAACTTCTGCGCTTGGCATATCATAATACCACTGGTAATACGCATAAAATTCACCAATCCAGTCCGGTATAAAGCCTTCCAATGCTTTTCCGGTTTTAAGCGTATAATTTTCTGTTTTAATAAAGTAGTTCCACAATCCTTGGGCATCCATCGTATTTACATACGCCTTCGCCTCATCAATGCTCTTTCTGGTTTTACTCAACATGTATGCACAGATAAAATCTTTAGTATCTTTATCCGGATAAGCCTGCGCAACAAAATCAAATAACTTCCCCTGATTCTCTACTACATCATTAAGATAAACATCAGAATAGGCCGCCATGTTCTTCACCTCTTAAAATAGGGTGCTGAATACCCTTGTCACCTTATTTGCATCCGAATCAACCAGATCTTTCATATTTTTTCTTGCCGCCGCGTCTCGCCGATTGTATTTTTCATTAAACTCCCCATAGTCAACAGAAAACAACCCCTCGTGGATTTCGCGCAATTTTGTATAAGCCAGTTCCGACTTAATGCAATACTGAATCCCAAGCTCACCCAATGACAATAATTGTTCCAATATCTCTATGTCAATATTGTCCCGGACAAATTCTCTGGCAATATAAAAGTAAGAAGCGTTAGCACGCCAACCTTTAATAACATCAAATCCTGATGTGTCTATCCCGTATTTCGCAATAAACTTTTCGGCCAATACATGATATCGCCTGGAATCTGCCGCATCCCTGTGTTTCATCAATTCTGCCAGCCAAACCAGTACATCTTTATCCTGAAAATCCAATATCTTCAAGCCTTCTGTATCAAGTTCAAATTTGTGAACCCATCCATTTTTATCATTTGGTCTGCAAACAGCCCATTCTTTCGCCAGTTCAAAATCCTCTGTAAGATAAAAGCCGCGACCATAGTCGTGTTTATCGTCGCCTAATCCATATGACGGCACTACTGTTTTATCAGGAGTACCATGATAAAGAATTGTTTTTTTCATTGCTTCAGGTTCTCCTTTCGGTAATTATACAACCTTCTTACCTTCCTCTTTTTGATTGCGTTCAGCTATCCATGAAGAAGGTTTGTGTTAACGGAATCTCCGGCTACAGATGCCATCAGGTTTGCACCCGTAAACCAGGCAAACAACGTAAACAAAATTTCTTAATCGGCAAAAAAATTCGCAGTTTTGTCCACTACATCTCTTGATTATACACAGCCATACCGATTTTTCAGCACAATCGCAACAAAATTGCCAGTTTCAGGCGCCTAAAAATTCTATTTTTTGACCTTTCGCCTTTTAACGCCCATATACGCCCGCTACTCAAGTTTAGCCTTTACGCAATACTTTCGTCGCGTTTTGTATTTTAAATGCGTTACAGGCGTTTCTATGAAGCCTTTTGAGAGGCGAATATTTTTATTGGCATATAAGTTATCGTGTCAAGAGAAAATGGCCGTAGCGGCGATTTTATGTTACACAAATACATTTATAGCTCTAAAAGTTTTAATTCGTGGAATTATTCGCAATAAAATGCCGGTTTTCGGGACATCCTAACAAATGCTGAAACCGTCAAAAACCGCATAATTACTTGATTTTATAACTTTCAACAAAACCCGATTTCCCAACCACAGGTAGTGCGCGCGCATATTTACGCGCCTCCTTCTTTTCTAACATAATACTATAGAAATTTACTTTTTCAAATCCTCTTAATAATGTCTTGCCAAAATCCATATAGCAACCCTCGCGTTAAAACACACTAAAAATCCTTTAATCTGATGCTTTTAAGCAAAGTAATGAGATCTTTCTTATGACTTTTGATTCTGATACCCTCATGATAATAATAACCTGAACAGATTAACCAAAACACCTTATCAACTTTATATGCTGTTTCCTTGCAATCATCTGCCATCTGTACGATTGCTTCATATACCGAAATCGGATCACCTTGGCATAATCCTGCTTCTTTAAAAACATCTATCAGATGCACATCCGGTTTAGGATAACTTGTATAGCCAAGTTCTTTTAGCAGGTCACAAGCCAATGCGAAACCAACACCTCTTATCTTTCTTTGAATCAGTAATGGTAGAGCCATTCTTGAAGCAGTATTATAATCAAATAACTTAATAAATTTATCAAAATCGGCTATATCGGTAAAACCACAAATAAATTTAGCCGAATCAACAACAGAACAGCTCCATTTATACCAGCTATTTTTCTTCTGATCTGTTGTGGTCACATGGAATTTTTTCCTGAACGTCTTATATAACTCTTCTTCTGACATTTCAGCAACTTTTTGATAATCAAAACCATGCAGCATTAACGATATTTCCTCTTGCCGTTCATGAAAATTTATTACATTTGGCATTGCCTGATAATTTTGAGCAGATTTAATAAACTGGATATATATATCCTTCAGCGTTTTACAATTAGAATTATCTCCATGAAAATACTTTTCAAGCTGAACTCCTTCTGGTTTAATTTTTTGCAAATAATCAAAAGCAGTCTTATAAATACTCCTGTTCCGTTCTTTTGTTATCATTGGTTCTAACCCACCTTGTTAAATAGTCGGGCATTCTCCATATTTGAAAAAATCCCAAGCCAGTCCATCCAGCTGAGCTTTTATGCTCTTGAAATCAACATTTAAGTCCAGTGTTTTAGCCCCGATCTGATTGCCGCCTATGTTGAACATGCAATCCGGGGTTATTGCTTCGTCTGTTTTGGCATAAAGAAGAATACCAGCAACATTGCCTGTATTACCTTTATCCAAATTCTTTACATAAGTAAATATTTGATAGATATTTGCAGAATGCAATGTTTGTTTATCGTACTGCTTCTGCAGGGTTCTTCCATAATATTTTGCATCAATAATCAATGTTTTTTCTTTAAGACGAAGTGAGATATCTGTTTGCATCACCGGAAGGAAACGAATCATGGATTCTTCGTTCTCTCCTACCAAATCCCATTTGATCTGAGCCGCTTTGACCTCTGATAAATACTTATGGTGGTGGTGATAGTATTCCAAAATAAATTTCTCATAAAGTCGGGCCATGTGCTTGTCTGAAAAGGCCATCATTTTATAATTGCCTTTATCAGTGGTTTGAAGCATCCCATCTAAAACAAAGTAGCAGATATTTATCAGAAGCTCATAATTTCGGTTATTTTTCTGATAATGCAGTCGTCCCCATTGTATTTCAGAAGGTAACAACAGGGTGATACCATCAAAGAATACCAGAAGTTTCTTCAGTGCAGCTTTCCTATCGGCTTTCACTCCGTCATCCTGAATGAGATAATGAATGGTGGTTTTAAGGATTTGATTAAACAGATTGTTCTCAGAAAGCTCATCAAATTCACACGCCAGCTTCTGTTTATGCTGAAGACGATTTCGAATGGTCTCCGGCATATCCAGTTTCCCTCTCATAACAGTCAATGTCTCATGTTTATTGATATATTCACGGTGCAATCCCTGCTTAAGCTGTTTTGCTATACCTTTTACTAAAATAGCAGCAAAGAGATCCTGAATCACATCAAATTTTTCAGACAGAATTTCTTCATAATTTGACTGGCGCAGTATCTGAAAAGCGTAAGAAAGCATATAGTAAATATTTTTTATATAAATGCTTTTATCTTTAATCATCAAACACACCACGCAGATTTTGTTCCCATCGCTGCAATTTAACAGGATCATCAAACCAGTATTCACTAAGCATGGGAAGAATATCAAATTCAATTACAGAACGCATCCATTCGTCAGTACACTTGTCGGGTTCTTTACCACAGAAATAACTATGCCCGATTTGAAAACCACGGCCTAACGCTTTATCTTCTGCTATTTCTTTATTGAGCAGCTTAATCTGCTCAATCAGTGAATTAAAGGTTTCATTGGCAATATTACTCTGGTATTTTGCAAAACCGTCTGAATTAAATCCGGGTTCCATTTCAAAGAAGCTGAATCTCCTACGGAGAGCGTAATCAATCATAGCAAGGCTTCTGTCGGCAGTATTCATCATACCGATAATATAAAGATTACTTGGAACCGAGAACGGTCTGCCATTATAGGCCAGTGTAATTGAAGTATCACGGTAATCTTTTTCTATCAACATTAACAGTTCACCAAATATTTTACTCAGATTACCACGATTGATCTCATCAATGATAAAGAAATAATCTTTATCTGTATGGTTAGCTGCCATATTGCAGAAGCGGTAAAAGATTCCGTCAGTTAATTTGAAACCAGCACCATCCGGGCGATACCCCATAATGAAGTCTTCATAAGAGTAGTTTTGGTGGAATTGGATCATTTCAATTCTGGAATCATCAGTTTCTCCCATCATAGCATAGGCCAACTTACGAGCGGTAAATGTTTTACCCACCCCAGGAGCCCCTTGGAGAATTATATTTTTCTTGTTACGAAGCAAGGCTTCTAATACATCATAGCGTTCTTCCCTCATATATACCTTACTCAAAAAATCAGCTTTTGAGTATTTATGGACATTGGGATCGGGCTTTTTGATAGGGTTTAGTTCACGAATCATATCCATAATGAAGTCATATTCACCTTTTGTAAGTTTGAAAAGACTTCCATTCGGCTGAACAAAGAACTCCATTTTTTCTAATTCCGGACATTCCTTTAATGCTTGATATTCAATTGGAACCGTCAACCCTTCTATCTTTTTAAAATAGATGGCCTTACCATCATTTGCTTGGGTAATTTGACAAATCGCAACCACTTTCTTTGTTGGATATGCTTCATAACCAATAACCATATCACCGGGCTTTGCATCCAGAAAATTTTGAAATACCCTTCGTTTATTCCCATTATCATTATAAAGAGTATAGAATTGTTCTTCGCCTATTTTAACATCTGCAAAACTCCAAGTATTCGGATTTGCTGTTATCCACCAGTATCCGTGCACTTCTTCAAGAGCTTGAGCGTATAAGGTTATTTCTTTTAAATCAACCTGATCTAACGCTGCATTTAGTTCGGGCCTAAGCCTCCAAACAAAAGTGCCCTCTTCGTTATTATCAGCATCACGACCCGTGTAAAGAATAGGCCACCATTTTAGGGTTTCAGTATCTGTAACCATAACCGGACAACCCGTTTTCTCGGCAATCCTCTTTGCCAGTGCTGATGACCCGCCATTGTAAAAATTAACATTTTCTCCATATTTTATAGAAAGCTGCTTGCAGGTAGCCTGCCCTCCATAATCTTTCATGCGTTTCACAATTTGAAGACTACTACCTGTAAATACGCTGCTATCCTTCAGTAAACCAATCCAATCATCTATGGTTAAATTCGGGGAATAACCTTTTGGGAACCATTCTTTTTCATACTGCTGATTTTTCTTTTCTTGTACATAGAAACGGGCTAAATAAAAGCCTACATCAATCGTCGCAGTTTTATATTCAGGATCAGAATAGCATGTATCTGTAAGATGTTCCTGTATCATTTGACAGATTTCATTATCTGATTTAACGGCTTCACAGATTTCATCATACATCTTAAAGCCGCCAATCATGCTGTCAGTCGAGCCATTCTTCCGCGGAACATAGTCTGCCGATAATTCATTTGCAGCTACCCTGTATAACTCGTATTTATAGATATAATACTTGTCAGGATAACGAAGCCACAAATATGTACTGATAGCGTTAGTATTCTGATAATGGTTTTTCCATGTACCATCATCGTACTTTTCTCTCAAATTTTCTGCAGTAGCCTGAAATGCTTCTACTCTAATTGCCAAATCAATGCTTTCATCAAACAGGTGACGAAACATAGCTCTTGTAGCTTCTTTATCAGCTTTTGCAAAGTTGTTAATCATTCCTCTTGGATAAGCATAACCGGAAGATAACAAATTGAAAGTCTTACTGGTTGCCTGCTTGAACATTTCACCAAAGTCTTCAGCTTCAACATCCCAATGGTCCTGAAAATTTCTAACAGCTTCCCATTTGTATTTTTCAGCAGTCCAGTGTTCCGGAAAGTATGCTTTATATCCGGAAAGTATTGGTTGAAGTTTAGCTAAATCAATCATGAATTTCCTCCCGTATTACTATTTTCCACTCGCTATGTTCTCGGATCTCCTATCCGTAAAACGGCCTTTTCCCCTGCTGTAATGTTATCAGCTTACAAAACGCTTGCGCAACCAGCGGAAACTGTTTTGTACCGGTTGCGCAGCTCGTATCTTAAATTATATCACATTTTACTCATTTCTGGGCTTAGCTTCTGCCAACTTGGTTCATTTACTCTTTGGTTCCGGCAAATCCGTTAAGATTTCTGCTACTGTTCCATCTTCAAATTTTATCCTTAACACCTCGAATTTTTTTGCAAACGAATCCACGCCTTGTTTCGCTATTTTTTCTTCATTTGGAATAAATGGATTCAAAGTATCTCCCGCACTGCATCTCCACGTATAAACTTTATCAGGAGCATATCCTTCTTTTGTGTAAATTCTTGAGATATCAGGCAGGTTCTCAACTCTCGTTCCGTATAAGTCTTTTCCGTCCTTATCGCTTATTACAAATAGGCCTTTTAATTGTACAATCTTCTTGCTATTGTCAGGCAACTTAAACTTGAGTGTATAATGCAAACGGTACATAGGGAAAAAAGAATTCTCGTTTCTTGCGTTAATGTCAAGGCTTACAACCTGGAACGCTTTTTCTATTTTCTCACGTATCGGCTTATTAAGCGCGTTTAACTTTTCCTTTACAGCCTTTTCCCGTTCGGACAAATAATCCGTTAAATTCGCTGCCTCAACTAAACACCATTCACCGTTATCCAGTTCTCGCATCTTTAACTTAACTATAAAATCCTTTTCAATCTTTTTGTCAAAAATTTTTACAGATACAACAGCAATTTTTCCATCTTTCTGTGTGTCTTCAATACCTTTGAACTGCATATAAGATATACCGGCATTTTTATTTATGTTAGACGCCATTTCTTTTCCGTCAGGCTGGTTTGTCTTTTTCACCGCATTATTTGGATCGCCTACTTCAAAATTTCCTGTTTCAACATATTTTTTGGTTTGACCAACCAATTCATCTATAACCGTCTTTTTCATCAACCCAACAATACCCAATGCAAGTTGATTGTTTTCATAGCCGCTTTCAGATAATGACTTTTGTACTACCTCATCAAATGCCCGATTGTACAAAGCTTCAGTATCAACATGCCTCTCAAATTTCACAAGATCATGTTTTTCTACGGCCTCTCTGATAAGATTTAAAGAATATGCCGGTGTTTTTACCCAATATAAAAAATAGAACACTATTCCAACAATAACTAAAGCTACAATTCCGGCAATTATATACAGGCGATTGTTGCTGGTTGTCTTGTCAAATTTTTCTTCACTCATTTATCTCGGCTCCTTCTAAATTAATTTTATACTTACTCCATTTTCGCAGTATCATATTACAAAGGACTCCATTTCCAGTGTCCTTTGCACCCATCTTAGCAGCCAACTTTGTATCACTATGCGTTGTGTTTATAGGCCTGCAGAAGCATTTCCATTTTCTCTTTGTTAGACCCGGAAAAGTTCTTATAAAACTCACTGGTAATCATCACATCCAAGAATTGCTCGTCATAGGCGTCCAGCTTATCTGAACCCCGGAATTTTTCAGAAATGCAGTACAGGAAATACGCCAGCTGCACATTCTGTGTGCTGTGATTTGTATTGTATACTACGGCTTCAATTTGAGAGCTTTTATCGCTTAACGGCTCTTTATACCGTATAGACACAGTACCCAGTTCGTCAGAGCCGGTCAGCACCGGTTTCTGGTATTTCAAGTCAGAGGAAACTGCCGCATCTTCTTCCTCATTCATCTCCAGCTCGTACAGAGCTATACCATGCCCACCGCTGCCGTAGGGTTCGGAGATTACAGCATCATTCTTAAAATCTTCGTGATTCAACTGACGGTTCTCGTATCCCAACAGCCGGTAGGCTTTGACGAAACGCGGATTAAACTCAACCTGTGCTTTGACATCCTTGGCAATAATGTTAGTGAGAGCAATATAATTCCTGTTTACGGACTCTTCCACGTCTTCCAAGTTATTTACAACACAGTATGTACCATTACCGTGTTTCGAGAGCACCTCCAGATTATCGTCTTTATAATTGTATAACCCTGTTCCGATGACTGACAGGAACAGGTTGCTCTTCTTCTTTTCTTCTATCAGTCCCTTCAGCCCGTGCTTATCCGTAATGCCAAAATTCAGGTCACCGTCAGTAATCAGGATTACCTGATTATTCCAGTCCGGCTTGTAATACTTCTCCCCGATGGCATAGGCGGTCTTTATCCCGGCAGATCCATCAGTACAGCCCTCAATCTCAATAGCGAGAACAATGCCCATCAGCTCTTCTTTGGAACGATCATCTTTGATCTCATAGCCTTTAAAATAGATATGGTCTTCTGAACTGTAGGTTATCAGGCTGATACGGTCTCCGACATGGAGCTTGCTGAAGATGGTGGCGATTGTTGCCTGGGTAACCTCTTTATCGCAATCCATGCTCCCAGATGTATCCAGGAGCAGGATGATATTCTGGTGATCCTTCTTCTCCTCGGCTGCCTGTGCGTCAATGAACAGGATCTTTTTGTTCCCTTTCTTTTCCATCAGTTCCGTGCTGATTGCAAACTTTGCATCGGTAGGCGGTTCTGCTACATAATCAAAATAGTTGAGAACCTCTTCAATACGAACCTGATCCATGTTTACATGTCGTTCATAACGGATCTGGTTAAATACGATTCCCATGGACGCGTTGCTGGTAGTCATCCGGAACGTTGACGTAGGTGCAGTAAAGATACTTGTTGCATCTTTTTCTTCAATAGGTTCATAGGCATCTGTGGATAACGCCTCTTTAAGTTCAGAAAAAGCGTTATTGACCGTCGTTCCCTGCATCCAAGGAGGAATCTCATTGTATTCTTCATCAGGCAGGTTTTCCTCACAATCCAGTGATACGGACATTTTTTTCGCAGCTATACGTTTTGGTGGGGCACAACCTGGAGCTATTAGCCTTGCCATACTGGCACTAACGCATCCACTTAACCCTCGGCCCCAGCCCCGGGTTTTAGGGCGGGGATGTTTTTCCTCATAATATGCATCT
>Ga0247611_10010995_pt1 | contig 10524 bp, 9 predicted proteins | sample 177DNAGHGhighgp2_FD_192422 | JGI IMG/M metagenome (GOLD analysis project Ga0247611, IMG submission 192422) | Sheep rumen microbial communities from Palmerston North, Manawatu-Wanganui, New Zealand - 1770 DNA GHGhigh gp2 | ecosystem: Host-associated > Mammals > Digestive system > Stomach > Rumen ... | reverse complement strand
CGTCATAGTTGCCATATCAATACCCGTGACATAATGCAGCACGATCGTACACACACACGCCAACAGCACAATAGCCGCGGCTAACATATTCAGTTGCAATACCCCTCTTTTGAACGGCGAGAACGATGGACCAACTTGCAAACCAATTGAATAGACAAAGAGTATCAGACCAAAATCCTTGGCAAACTGTGCCACACTATGGTCTATATTCACGCCTACGGAAGCCAAGGCGATACCCACAAAGAGCACCCACGTAACGCCCAGCGAGAAGCTTTTGATCTTCGCTTTCTCGCCAAGCCATAGGCCAATTGTCATCACTATGGTCAGCCACAAAAGGGACTGTGTGATGGAGGGATGAAACAAAAAGTCTTCTATTGAATTCATAACTTCTAACTTCTAACCTCTAACCTCTTAATCATTCCTACGAGGGCTTTCATGCAAGCACGGTCGGTTATCTGGTCGCGCAGTTTGCCGAGATGGAAACATTCGGCGGTGGTACCGTGGGGTGTGGCCCACGCTATCCAAACAGTACCGACGGGTTTCTCTGGACTACCTCCGGAAGGTCCTGCAATACCTGAAGTAGCAATCGCATAATCCGCACCAATTAGTTTGCGAACATTATTCGCCATTACGCAAACCACCTCTTCGCTAACAACGCCATGCGCTTTTATCATTTCGGCGGGTACTCCTAAAACTTGCTCTTTGACCGAGTTGTCATAGCTAACAACGGAGCCAAAATAGAAGGCAGAAGAACCGGCGTGCTTATTGAGCAAGGAGGCCAGTTTACCACCTGTACAACTCTCGGCTGTAGCGATCGTCTGATGGCGGGCTTTGAGGATATTACCTACGATCACTTCAATCGGTTCATCGGTCTCGGCAATCAAATAGTCCTTGGTAAGGTCCTTCAGTTGGTCAAAATATGATGCCATCTCTTCTTCGGTTAACTCACCATAGGATGAAAGTCGCAGACGGATGATACCGTCTTTGGGTAAATACGCCAGATGTAATCCTTCCGGCATCGAATTTTCGAAATCCTCCAGCAGAATCGCCAAAGATGACTCGGCAATGCCTGTTACCTGCAGTGTTTTATGAATAATTTTTGCTCTTGACTCTTGGCTCTTGACTCTCGACTCTATATACGGCAGGATCTGTTCCTCCATCGCGATCTCCATCTCGTAGGGTACACCGGGCATGGCAGCCAGGATCTTATTGCCTTTATAGAAGATCATCAGCGGTGCAGAACCTACTCTATTTGGCAGAATTTCAGCGTTTTGAGGTACGAGATATTGGGTGGCTGTCAGACGGTTGAGCACATCGGGTCGGTCACGATACAGATCTTCTATGTGCGCACGCACGCGTGTGTCTTCAATAAGGTGTGTGTCAAAATACTCACAGAGCACATGCTTGGTGATATCATCTTTGGTAGGACCGAGTCCACCGGTAGTAAGCACGATATCGGCTCTGCTGAACGCCTCATCCAGGGCAGCAATGATATGTGCCCGGTCATCATGCACGGATGTGATCTGATAGAGTTCGACACCGATCTCATTCAGTTTTTCGGCCATCCAGGCGGAATTGGTGTCCACCACTTGCCCGATAAGCAACTCGTCACCTATAGTAATTATCTCTGCTTTTATCATTTCATCATTCGCATCATTTCATCATTTGCTTACGCCATTCATTAGCGGTTAATTCCAATTCATCGTACCATGCCTGTCCGAAACGCCGGATAAGCGGTGCTTTCAAGAACTGATACAGCGGGATATGTTTCTTCTTACCCAAGAGTCGTGCACAATGACAGATATCCCAGCGATGGTACTCAACTCCGGTGTATTCGCCCACTTTGGTGAGTCGTATCGGATAGAGCGCACACGATATCGGTTTGGTAAAACCCATTTTCTCTATCAGGCAGTAACACCAGCCGTTATGGTCGGTACGGGCAAAGATACAATCTTTGCCATTGACGATAGAGAGCACTTGTTCACCGGAGGGGTCAAGGTACGAGAGCCCTTGTTGCTCCACTACCGCTCGCGCCTCTTTGGTCATCTGCGGTAGGAGTTGCGGAAGGAGAGATTTGATCTGCTCCACTTCTTCATCGGTAACAGGACAGCCTGCATCGCCTTCGATGCAGCAACACCCGCGACAGGTATCGAGGTCACAACAGAACTCTTTCTCCAGCACATCGAGGCTGACCAATGTGTTATTGCCGATTACAAACATATACCTTCCAAGCAAATTTTAACACCCAAACCGATCAGCACAAGGCCTCCGATGAGTTCCATATTCAGTTTGAGTTTACCTACATACACACCTAACAGATAGCCGCCCAGCGAGAAGCAAGCGGTGATCGAACCGATGGTAAGTACGGACGGTATCAGCCATTCCGGGTACGGGACAAAAAGCAATCCCGTAGCGAGGACATCGATACTCGTTGCTACTGCTAAAAGCAGTAGGTTTGTTACTTTCCAATTGGCTGTTTTGGCGCATTCGGGATCTTCATGGAACGACTCCCAGATCATCTTAGCGCCCAGAAAACCCAGTAAGACAAGAGCGATCCATGGGGCATAGGTCTGCATGAAAGACACGAAGAAATTGCCGGCCAAATACCCGACGATAGGCATACCTGTATGGAAAAGGCCGAAGATAGCCGCCATGAGGATGGCCCGCGGATGCCATTGGCGTTCGTTCAGACCCTGTACGGCACTCACCGCACAGCAGTCCATCGCCAAACCAATGGCCATCAATATCACATTTAACCAATCCATCAGTTACGACGATATTTATACCGAGCACCGGTTTTGCCTTTGGCAATAGCAGCCAGTTTATTGCGGACGAAGGTCTTGCGAATCGGCGATATACGATCGGTGAAGACATGTCCCTCCAGATGGTCGTACTCATGCTGCACGATACGCGCCTGGAAGTCCGTAAAGGTCTCTTCATGTTCGTTGAAGTCCTCATCGAGGTACCGCATTGTGACCGTCTTCGGGCGCACCACATTCTCACTGATACCGGGTAAGGAGAGACATCCCTCGGAATAGGTACAGGTCTCCTCTGACTCCTCGATCAGTTCAGGGTTGATAAATGCCCGCTTGAAATCTTTGCACTCGGGATAGTCTTCCGCCAGTTCCGAACCATCGACCACGAAGAGTCGCCAGGGTTTGCCTACTTGCGGAGCCGCCAAACCGCATCCTTCCGCGCCGGTCAGCGTCTCATACATATCCGCAATGAACTGCTTCAAATCCGGTGTGTTCTCTATTTCCTCAGCCTCTTTTCTCAGTACGGGCTGACCGTACAAATATATAGGTAATATCATAGTCTGCTTTCCAAATAGTCTTCCAAAATAATGCACGCGGCGATCTTATCCACCACGGCTTTGTCTTGTCGGTCTTTTTTCTTCATACCCCCGTCTATCATCGCCCGATGCGCCAGGACCGATGTGAAGCGCTCGTCATACATAGTTATAGGTTTGTCAGGGAAGGTTTTCTTGAATACGCCCAAGAAGGGTCGTATATAGTTCATACTCTCCGAATCGGAGCCGTTCATTTGTGTCGGATGACCGATCACTACCTCATCTACCGGTTCTTTGGCAAAGTAATCGGTTAACCAGTTCATCAGTTCTTTGGTTTCAATCGTAAGCAACGGATTAGCCGTTATGCGGAGAATATCCGTAACGGCTAATCCTGTGCGTTTACGACCGTAGTCTATTGCGAGAATTCGTCCCATTAGAGGTTACTGAGTTTCTCGCTGACAGCCTCATACTGCGCATCCATTCCGAAGCGGTAGTAGAGACCTTTGAGCGTCTGCAGATAAGTGCGCTCTTCGGGAGCCATCTCGTGTGCTTTCTCGAAGTACGGCAGGGACTGTTTGAAGACAGCGTTCATCTCATCGAGAGCTTTCTTGTACTCTTTATTATCAGAGATCATTGCAGCAGCCTCGTTCAGCTTGACAGCCTGGTTATAATAAACCCTACCCTTACCTGCCATTGCGTCAGCCATCGTCGGATCGAGTGCAAGCGCATTGTCGAAGTCCTTAAGCGCCTCCTCGTAGTTACCTTGGTTCTCATCGAGGTTACCCTTGATCAGATGATACTGCGCTACATTCGGTTCGCGCTCGATAGCGGTAGCCAGATAATTGATAGCCGTTGTCTCCTGACCGGAGAAGATGTAGTAGTTGATCAGGTTCTGCAGGAACCACGGCTCTTGCGGGAAGCGAGCGATAGCGTTCTGCAGCGTCTCAACGAACTTAACGGTATCTTTCACATTTACATACTCCTGATAGAGGAACTGGTTGGTAGAAATAGCCTCGTACTCGCCGTCTTTAAGTTGCTCAAGTAATTCGATAGCCTCGGGATGCAGTTCAGCCTGGATAGCGAAGATAGCAGCATAGTATTTGTACTGCGCATAGATCGTATCACGCGGCATCTCTTTCTGCAACTTCTCATCCTGCATCATAGCCAGATCAGGAATCGATACATGCATCTTGAACGCTTTGTAAGCACCTTCGAAATCACGACTCTCATTGAGCAGTACGCCGTATTTAACGAGATCCTGGTTCTTATAGTACTCCAGTACCATCTTGGCGATCTTACCGCGCATCTTCGGGTCGGTCGGAACCATTACACCTTTCTTGTTCGGTACCAACACTTGTGCCAGTTCGTCCGCTTTGAGCCAGTACTCCATACTCTCTTCTACCGCCGTACCTTCTACAGCTACATTAGCGGCACCACCCATCATCTGGTTGATATTCTCGCGTTGCGCCTCTTTGTAACCGATCATACCGGCCCAGTAATAGGTCTCTGCAGTAGGCTCTTGATCCAGTGCATCTGCGATAAATGTACGGGCAGCAGCGAAGTCCGGAGTCTCAGACAATGCATAACTCTTCGCCTTCTTTGTGGCGGGGTTCTTTTGTGCAAAGCAGCCTGCGCTTATCAGCACGAGTGCTGCCAAAATCAAATGTTTTCTCATATTAATCTTGATTTTCGTTGTTGTTTTCATCATTTTCACCATTCAGCGCAGCGTCACCATTCTCGTCCTCATCTTTCGGAACAATACAACCGCTCATGAGGCTGTCGTTACGCTTCTGGAGTTCGATCAGTTTGACACCTTGTGCGGCACGACCGGTCTGACGAATCGTGGATATATCCATGCGGATCGCTGTACCGGACTTGGTGATCAGCATCAGGTCGTCTGCGTCAGTTACGGCTTCTATACCTACCAAGTGACCGGTCTTCTCCGTGATCTCGATGGTCTTGACACCCTTACCGCCACGGTTCGTCACACGGTAGATAGCATTGCCTTCCTCGTCGTCGAGTGCTGTACGCTTACCGAATCCGTTCTCCGAAATAACAAGGATCGTCTTGTCTGTATTCTTCTCTACACAAACCGTGCCAATCACGCGATCTTGACCATCTTCTTCCAAAGTTATTGCTTTCACACCGGTAGCTCCACGACCCATCGGACGCACGCCGCCTTCGTTGAAACGGCATACTTTACCGTTGTAGGAAGCCACGAGCATCTCGCTCTGTCCGTCGGTCAGCGTTACACCGATCAGTTCGTCGCCTTCACGCAGACCGAGGGCGATGATACCGTTGGCACGAGGACGGCTGTAAGCTTCCAGCGTGGTCTTCTTCATCAAACCGTTCTTGGTCACGAAGATGAGGTAGTGGTTCTCGATATACTCCTGGTCATTGAGACCCTTGACATTGATGCAGGTACGAACCTTATCACCCTTCTGGAGATTGATCATGTTCTGGATAGCACGACCCTTCGACTGTTTGTTACCCTCCGGCAACTCATATACCTTGAGCCAGTACAGACGACCCATCTCAGTGAAGAACATCATGGTCGAGTGCATCGAAGCCTGGTGAACATACTCGATGAAGTCCTGATCGCGGGCACTACCGGCTTTCGAACCGATACCGCCACGAGTCTGCTGACGGAAGTCAGCCAGCGGGGTACGCTTGATATAACCGAGGTGCGAGATAGTGATGACCATATCGTCGTCCGCGTACATATCCTCCGGATTAAACTCGGTAGCCATCTTCACAATCTTGGTACGACGCTCGTCGCCGTATTTCTCCTTGATTTCAAGCAGTTCGGCATTGATCACATCATAACGCATTTCCTCGTTAGCGAGCAGTTCGTTCAAATGAGCAATCAGTTTCTCGATCTCCTCGTACTCGGCTTTCAACTCATCGATACGCAGACCGGTCAACGATGCCAGACGCATATCCACGATCGCTTTGGACTGCAAGTTATCCAACTCAAAACGCTTCTCGAGATTCAACTGAGCGTCCGCCGGTGTACGGCTTGCACGGATGATATGTACCACCTCGTCGATGTTATCGACAGCGATGATCAAACCTTGCAAGATATGCGCTTTCTCCTCGGCTTTCTTGAGCTCATAGCGCGTACGACGCGTTACGACATCCATGCGGTGCTCGATGAAGTTACCGATGAGCTGCTTGAGGTTCAGCAGCATCGGACGACCCTTCACGAGGGCAATGCTGTTCACTGCAAAGCTCGACTGCAGGGCGGTAAATTTATAAAGTTTGTTGAGTACCACCTGAGCGTTCGCATCGCGCTTCACGTCGATCACGATGCGGATATCGCGCTTGGAGTGGTCCTGGATATCAGAGATACCCTCAATCTTCTTGTCGTTCGCCAGTTCTGCGATAGCCTTTACCAACTCGTTCTTCACCACGCCGTACGGCAACTCGGTGATCACGATGCGTTCCCGACCGTTATCATCGGTCTCGATGTCCGCATTCGAACGGATCACTATGCGACCGCGACCGGTCTCATACGCGTCACGAACACCCTGATAGCCGTAGATCGTACCACCTGTCGGGAAATCCGGAGCCTTCACATGCTCCATCAGGTCCTCCACCGTAATCTCCTCTACGAACTCATCGTGCATGCGCGCTTTAATATTAATAATGTACGCGCAACAGCCGTCAATCACCTCACTCAGGTTATGGGTCGGCATGTTCGTCGCCATACCTACGGCGATACCGCTGGCACCGTTCACAAGCAAGTTCGGGAAGCGGCAAGGCAGCACGGTCGGCTCTTTCAATGAGTCGTCGAAGTTATTTTGCATATCCACGGTATCTTTCTCGATATCGCGCAGCATCTCTTCAGCCAGCTTCGAAAGTCGTGCCTCCGTATAACGCATAGCAGCAGCACCATCACCATCGACAGAACCGAAGTTACCTTGACCATCCACCAGACAATAACGCATTGCCCAGGGCTGCGCCATACGCACGAGCGTACCGTAGATAGATGAATCACCGTGCGGGTGATACTTACCCATTACCTCACCCACGATACGGGCACTCTTCTTGGTCGGCTTGTCGGAGGTGTTACCCAACTCGTTCATACCGAAGAGCACGCGGCGGTGAACAGGCTTGAAACCGTCGCGCACATCCGGCAGCGCACGACTCACGATCACAGACATCGAGTAATCGATATACGAGGATTTCATTTCCTCATCGATCTTCACAGGAATGATGTGATCATTCTTAATCAATTCGTTGTTTTCTTCCATTTGAGATATTATTTGTTTTGTTATTGTTGGCTTTATTTCAAAATCGCGTGCAAAATTACAAAAAATATTTCACATGCGCAAGCGTGCACGCGATATTTTTGCGTTTTTTATGCATTTTTTTGCATTTTAAGCGATTTTGTGCACTTTTTCGACATCCCCTCGATAGAAAACCCTCATTTGCTCAGAACGAAAGTATTATCCGTTATGGCGCATACGGCGCTGCAAAAAAAAATAGTAAAAAAATTCAAAAAAATTTGCATATATAAAAAAAAAGTACTAATTTTGCGGTCGAATTTATTAACCTTTTAATAAAACTCACAATGAAACAATCTAAAATTTACCCGCTTTTGCTCGTAGCACTAGCCATGATGAGTTGTTCGACTTATCAGTACACAGCTCGTCAGACGGATGTCCGTCAACGGTCTATCGGTGCAACGGAACAGATGGCAGGTCTGACGGTTAACTACGATCGCGAAGTAACTGCTACTTCGGATTACCAGTTAACCAAGAAAGATGCTGTCAGCGAAGCTGAGTTCCGCTGTATTCAGGAATCCAAGATCGATGTAGTGGTTGACCCGATGTTTAAGATTGAGTACAACCCGTTCAAACTCAAGAAACGCTTCCGCGCAACGATCATCGGTTTTGCCGGTCATTACAAAGAGGCGCCTACTCGTATTGAGGAGTCTAAAAACTACACGCTGGAAGAGATCGAGAAGTACAAATTGCTGTACGATCCGAATTTCCCGCAGCATTATTATCAGAAGGCACAAATCGGTGACTCTTTCATCTTCAACGGTGGCAAAGCGTATTCCGCTCCGCAGGAAGAGGCTAAACCGGCTTCTCTGTTGATTCAACCCACCTCAAAGAAGCAAAAAGCTGCTTTGTTTAACAACCCTTTCACCCTTGACAAGGCTCGGAAACTGCGCAATGCCGGTATCGGAGTAATGGCAGCTGGTGCTGCACTGTGTCTTGTCGTTGGTTTACCGGTATTTATGTCAGGTGTTAAAGGAGACTATGTGGGTACTAGTTACTATGGTAAACCCCAATACGAGCCCAACACCGAGAAAGAAGTGGCAGGTATCGTGTTGATGGGTCTCGGTGCAGGTTGTGCCGTTTATGCCGGTGTACCTATCTTCGCAGTAGGACAAGCCCGTTACAACAAGCTCCGCAAGCAGGAGACAGTGACCTTCTCGCTCAACAGAACGGCGAACGGCATTGGTTTTGGTTTAACATTCTAATCAATACATACAATGAAAAAGTTTATTTTTGCACTTTGTGCAGGCGCTCTGGTTCTGACCGGATGCTCCACCTATCAATACTCTGCCCGTCAGGCAGCTATCAACCGTCAGGACATCCAGGCTACGCCGTCCGTAGTAGATGTTCGTGCGGATTTCACCAAGCGCATCGAGGTAACATCCGGATGGCATGCTATCAAGGATGACGCGATGAACGAATGCCGCTACATGGCTATCACGCAAAATAAGATCGACCTGGTGGTTGATCCGATCTTCAAGATCGAATACCGTCCGATGGCTATTTCGAATAAGTTCAAAGCTACCTTGATCGGTTTTGCAGGTTATTACACCAACAGCCGTACACAGAAGGAAGATCTGGAAGCAATCAGCCAGTTCAGCCGCGAGGATATCGAGAAATACCTCATTCTGCATAATCCGGCGGTGCTCAATTACATGAACAACCGCGAGCAGGTAGTGAATATCTATCATAACGAAGGTCAGAAGGCATGCGACAAACCGGCAGAGGAGCCGAAAGCTGCAGAACCGAAAGCCGCAAAAGGTAAGAAGTGATTAATCTCCTTGTAATACTAGGTTTTATTACCACATTTACGGGTCGGGTGGTTGACGAGAGCAACCACCCGATTCCCTATGCTACCGTTTATCCGCAGACCCAGCCGGAGTTTGGTACTGCTACCAATAACGACGGCTATTTCGCCTTTACCGCCGATCTGACGGACTATTCGGAGGTGATCGTTTCCTTCATCGGGTACGAGAAATTATCCGTTCCTGCGGGCAAATTAACCCGTCAGGCGGACAGCATACCCGCTACTATCGTGCTGCATGAGCAACCAATCGCCTTGCAAGAGACCGTTGTGGCCGCCAAAGCGCATAAACAACGCAACAAACGCAAACAGATGGCTGCCCTACTCCATGCCGTATGGGTCCAAATGGAGAACGAGTTTCCGAAAGAGAACGCACAGTACCAGGTCGTGAGCGATGTGCGGATGCAATCGGAAGGCAGTACCTGGGGCATGGAGCAGATGATAGCGAATATCGTCGTGCTGCATGAAGCGGGAAAAGAAGGACGCGACTCCGTACAGTTCCAAGGCCGGTTCTGCAAGCGTTTCTTCGATAGCCGCAAGCGCGCCGAAGCCGATGAGATATTGGCCGGCGATGCTATCGAACGCATGGAGAAGAAGCAAAAAGAAAAATTCATGCGTAAAGCCGCTAACGCGATAGACTCCGGTGTGGTCGTACACCGTGCACTCTTTGCGATGGGCGGTATGAAGCATAACTTCGAGGAAGCGATGGGCGACCTCAAACATTGGAAAGTAAGCAATGAGTCCGAAGGTGAGACCGTACTGACCCATACCGAGAAGATCAGCCGCTACCTCGGTTTCTTTAAGATGGAGTACCAGCGCCATTATATCGTCGATTCGAAAACCTACTCCGTGCGCCGGTTCTCCGAGCACGCGGATGTCAAAGTGACTATTCCTTTCGGCATCAAACTGAATGCCGATCAATTGCAAATGCTCAATCTGCTCAATATGGACGAGCAGCGTATTGAGAAATTCCGTCTGCGCAAACTGCGTGCGGCCGTGGATCTGAATACGATCTATCAGCGCCGTGACGACAAAGTCTATACGCTGGAGAAAAACATGATCCTTAACGCCCATATCATCGGTTCCCGCAAAGCCGAGATACCGGTTAATGTCAAGGCTACGCAGCGCGTTACCGACCTGCA
>Ga0247611_10010994_pt1 | contig 10524 bp, 6 predicted proteins | sample 177DNAGHGhighgp2_FD_192422 | JGI IMG/M metagenome (GOLD analysis project Ga0247611, IMG submission 192422) | Sheep rumen microbial communities from Palmerston North, Manawatu-Wanganui, New Zealand - 1770 DNA GHGhigh gp2 | ecosystem: Host-associated > Mammals > Digestive system > Stomach > Rumen ... | reverse complement strand
AGTTCCAGCAACATTAGCCTGAATAAACCAGTTGCTCCAGAAAGAATTGGTAGCAACACTGTACTTCAATTCAGGAGTTCCTTCCTGTGCCATACCAGCTACAGATACACCGGCAAAAGCCAGTAACATCAAAAACTTTTTCATACAATTTTAAATTTATAAATGAAAATTTCAATTCAATTTTGCTGCAAAAGTAGAAATTTTTTTTATAACCTCCAACAAAAATAGCAAAGAAAATGCATTTTATGTATAAAAAAGTTCAAAAAAAGCCTTTTTCGTCGATTTTTTAGGCGTTTTTTCAAAATAATCATCCCAGAGATGCCTCAATTTCCTTTTGCGGCAATATATAGAGGATTGAATGTCCATCTGGCGTATAATTAACATTAGAGCATGAGAAAAGATCATTAACAAGCACTTCCATTTCTTCATTACTCAACACCTGTCCTTGAGGGATGGCCGCATGGCGAGCCAAACTTAAAGCTAAAGCAGAATGCATTCCTTCCACATCACTACATCCTTTCTCTATGGCATCCGCCACCACCTGCCGTATCAGCCTATCAGGACTCAACCCTTCCAATCCTGCAGGAATACCATTCACGACATAGCTACCGCCTCCCAGAGAATTGATATCGAAGCCCATTGTCAGCAAATCAGGCATAAACTTATCAACCATCACACTATCGGCCATAGAAAATTCCATGACCTCAGGGAACAGAATACGCTGCGTATTGGCAGTTTTCTGCTGAAACAGCTCCATATAACGCTCATAGCGAATGCGGATATCCGCGCGCTGCTGGTCAATAATCATAAGTCCAGACTTCACAGCCGTCATAATATAACAGCCTTTGAACTGATAATGCACTGGAGATTTCTCAGAAATAAGTGTATCGCGTTCTGCCGTAGATTCCTCAACCGGGAAGAGATTTTCCTCTGTAAAAGAAGGCGTCTGTATTGGCTCGTACAGTTGAGCCCAATCCTTCACCACACCATTTTCACGATTGAATGACATCTCCCTGTAGGACGAAGTATTAGCAGAAGAATGTTTCTCGAATGGATTAAAATTGGGATTATACGACACCTTAGGCAGTTCTATCGAGTTTTGCTGAGGATCAAAAACTGGGATATCTGGTTTGCCTTCCGTATCGAAGTCAATAGTAGGAACATCACAGAATTTACCAATAGCATCTTTCACACCAGCCTGCAGAATCTGCCAGATGCTCTGTTCATTTTCAAATTTAATCTCTGTTTTCGTAGGATGAATATTCACATCGATATCAGCAGGATCCACCTCAAAATAGATAAAGTATGGAACTTGCATACCAACAGGCACCAACCGCTCAAAAGCACCACATACCGCTTTATGGAAATAAGCATGCTTCATATATCTGCCATTTACAAAGAAATACTCATAGCCTGCCTTCTTTCGGGCAGCCTCTGGCTTTCCCACGAATCCAGAGACACGGCATAATGATGTATCAACCTCTACAGGCAACAAATCATGACTTGTCTTTTTGCCAAACACATCAGCAATACGCTGGCGCAGATGACCAGCCCTCAGGTTCATCAGTTCCTGTCCATTGCTATAAAGTACGAAATGAATATCTGGATATACCAGCACAATACGTTCAAAGGCCGACAGAATATTATTCAGCTCCGTAGCGTTCGTCTTCAGGAATTTCCTTCGTGCCGGTACATTAAAAAACAGATTCTCAACTTTAAAATTACAGCCAACAGGACAAGCAACAGGTTCCTGGCTAACCACCTTTGACCCCTGCAAAGTAAGATGCGTTCCAATATCCTCGCTTGCCATACGTGTAGTTAGTTCCACAACCGACACTGCGGCAATAGAAGGAAGAGCCTCACCACGGAAGCCCATTGTATGAAGTGCAAAGAGATCATCTGCCTGCCTAATCTTCGATGTAGCATGACGTTCGAAAGCCAAACGGGCATCCGTCTCCGACATACCACACCCATCATCAATAACCTGAATAGACGTACGTCCTGCGTCAACGACCAGCACACGAATCGTCTTTGCTCCAGCATCCACAGCGTTCTCAACCAACTCCTTGATCACAGAAGCAGGTCGCTGTATCACCTCACCAGCAGCAATCTGGTTTGCTACCGAATCTGGCAGTAGTTGTATTACATCACTCATAGCGCTAACGTATTCTTTCCCTGGGTCATCTCACCTTTGCGCCGTGTTGGTCTGATTTCCGTTCCCGGTTTCTTTTGGCGCCAAACAAAGATATCATCTTTAGACATCGGTCTCACATAGTCAAACCAATTAAAGCCTTCGAGGAAACGTTTCTCTGGCGGTATCTGAGTCATCGGATACATAATTCCATTGGCTTTAGGCGTCCAGATACTGCTTAACTTTTTCTTTTCCATGATAAGACGCATCTTCGAAGTTTCCATTCTGACGAGCCCCTCATACGTACTATCCGACTCATTCTTCGGATAATAAGCTACCAGCACATTATCCACAGCCTGTCCCTCGTGCATTTCTCCATTTTGAAAGAAAGCGAACATTTCGTTTGACGACACCTGATTATACATCATATCCTCTGGCAGTTTCTCTATGGAGAACGCCTGATTGATGACATGAGCCCTATCCACCACAGAATCCTTCATAAAGACCTGAATCATCTCGCCAAGCAATTGCTGATTAACATTCCACAGGATAGGATCGGTGTACATAGTCATGCATGAATCCTTAGAATTATACACCAAAGAGTCACAGACAGCTTGTACATCAAAACGGTACGCGCGAACCTTATTATATCCATGCATCACACGATACACAGAGTCTGTATCAATGTGATATGTAAATACCTTGAAAGTATCAGCATGCATATAAAGCGTATCTTTCTGAGAATACTCCAGCGCCACCACACTATCCGTGGACATGGCATAACCTTTCAAGTCATCGTAATAGCCATAGTTGCAACGCATGCCATTTTTATTCACAGTATCATTATATACCACTCTTCTAAAAGCCTCACTGACGCCTGTGATACCATCATACCAAATACTGTCGGCCACAATAGTACGTCCTTCATTCCGCACTCTCGACCTGTTCAATAGCTCTGCCTGTTTCTTTTCTGTGTTATAATAGCCCAGTTCAGAGTAGATATGACTCTTGCCTGAGACAATATCCGACGGACCAACAATATTAGCCAGTTTACTACGTGTATTATATACCAGCGTATCCGTCGTCAGCGTAGAGTTACCATCCATCAGCTTTACCTTATCCATAAAGAAAGCATCCTTAGAGTCTGTATGATATTCTCCATGCCAAGAAGTCAGCGTAGCCGTCTTATCCACAATTTTTCCACCATCATCATAATAGCCCATATTATCATTACGATCGAAATACAGTGTATCGGTATAAAGTGTTGTAGCCCGATTACGCAGCACCACTTGCTTTCCACTTTCAAAGACCTTTGCAACAAGCTGTTTATTATCACCGTCATAGAAGCCATAGTCACCTGTCAGAGAGAGGGTATCCCCCTGCACCATCTTAACATGTCCCCAAGCTTCAAAAGAATTAGTAAGTTCGAAATAGTTGGCACTGTCGCAATACAGATGCGCACCATCATGTTCAAATTCAACCTTTCCGCGCAGCACCTGAGCACCATTGTTTTTCCATACATCAAAAAACAATTCATCGGCATGTACCAAGTACACCCTACTTGCCTCCGATTTTTTCTTTGGAGCTGACAACGCTGCGCCATACACGACAAGGCATAGCGCACACAGAAGCACCAAACTGATGCTTCTGCGACTCTTACCTAATCCAACCTTCATATTCAAACTTGCAGTTGCGATAGTCATCACTGACGCGCACATAGGTGTTCCTTATCTTATTAACCACCCAATCGTGCAACACCTTTTCGCGCCGTTTTTCCATCACAATTTCCTTCATAACCTGGAAATCCTCTGTGATAGTAGCCTTATGCCCCTCTGTTCTACTTTTCAATTTAACAACGACACAGACCGTTTTCCCCTGATCATTAATCATAGAGAACGCCTTCGACACATCACCCACCTGCATGCCATCAACGACACGAGCCACTTCAGATGGCAATTCCTGCATTTGGAAGCGCGAAGTCTGTCCACGTTCAGAACGGTTAAACATCAGACCGCGGTTATTGCGCGTATCCTTATCATCCGAGAAGATTGTTGCAGCATCTTCAAAATTAAAAGTCCCCACATACAAGCCCTCTAACTGTTTTGGGGTCTCACCATGGCGCACGTAGTCAGCAATCGTATCAAGGAAAGCGATAGACGCATTAACAGCCGAGTCCGAAACCACCGGCTTACGTAAGATATGGCGCACCTTAATTTTATCACCACGTTTATCAACCAGCTGGATGATATGAAAGCCAAATTCAGACTCCACAATTTTCGATATCTTCTTAGGATCAGTCAAGTTGAAAGCCACAGCAGCAAAAGCAGGGTCCAGCATACCGCGTCCCGTATAATCCAGTTCTCCACCAGCACGACGCGAACCCGGATCCTCAGAATACAGGCGAGCCAAAGTCTGGAAAGACGTCTCACCTTTATTAATACGATCCGTATAATCACGCAGTTCATCCTTCACACGGTTAATCTCTTCGATAGAGACACGCGGCGTGTTAGCAATAATCTGCACTTCCACCTCTGTAGGTACAAAAGGTACACTGTCAGCAGGCAACTCTCTAAAATAGCGACGCACCTCGGCAGGAGTCACATTGATATCCTTCACCAGTTTCTCCTTCATACGCTGAATCAGCATCTGATCGCGCAAGTCATCATGCATCGACTGCCGTATCTGACTAAGACTCTGCTTTTTGTACTCCTCCAGTTTCTCGCGGGAGCCAGTCTGCTGAATCATATAATCAATACGCTGTTCTATATTAGAAGCGATCTCATTCTCAGTCACAGAGATACTGTCAATAGCTGCCTGATGCAGGAACAGTTTCTGTACAGCCAACTGTTCTGGGATAGCACAGTCAGGATCACCATTCCAGCGGATGCCCTCCATAGCAGCCTGGATACGAGTTACCTCCACCTCACTCTTTAAGATGGCCTCATCACCAACGACCCAGATGACCTCATCGACAACCGAGCCTATGCTGTCGCGCTTATCGGCATAAGCCGAAGCGACAGCCACCAGTGACAAGAGTATAATTAAATACTTTTTCATCAATGCTTATTGACAGTTTTCAATACCTCTTCCTTGACTTCAAAAGCATATCTCTTACGCAGTTGAGCCACCCATTCCTTTTCCAGTGCCTCCTGATAATCGGCCACCACAAGACCACGCACATCGGTGTAGTCCTCCGGACCTTTCTTCAGCACCTTTCCATAAACAGCATCAAAGGGATAATCCTTCAGCTTTGTCACAGTGGTATCCTTCTTAAACACCGCACTATCTACAAGCGCATTATCACCCTGTTTGAAGATTCCTTTTTCCACACGGATACGGATCACAGAGTCAGCATTAAAGGTAGTACGTAGCGCCTCTGCCCACTTATCAAAAGGCAGTTTCTTCACGCAGTCAGCCACAGCTTTCACATCCTCCTTCACCTTCACGTGATAAGCCATTCCCTTGTAGCGAGGCTTATCCCATGCATATTTCTTTTTGTTCTTCTTGAAGAATCGTGCCAGTCCGGCCTCATCCTTAGCAGCCTTATCCCAAACCAGGTTATTACTGATTTCATAAAGCAGCAGTCCGTCGTGATACTCCTGAATCAGATATTTCATCTCCATATCCTGAGCCGACAACTCTGCAGCCTTTTCATCCAAAAGTTCTGTTTCCGACTTATTCGTACTCTTTGCCAGTTCACCAATCTTCTGTTCTGCAATCTGATCACGCATATTACGCTGCTCTATGAACTTCAGAATGGCATCATGATGAAATTCGAATGGTTCCAACATCTTACGCTCCTTCATCAGGATGATGTGGTAGCCATAAGGTGACTGAACAACACCAGACATCTCGCCTGGCTGCAAAGCAAAAGCGGCATCCTCAAACTCCTTCACTAGTTGCCCATGCTGCACAAAAGGCAGCAGTCCTCCCTGACGGGCAGAACCTGGGTCTTGTGACACCTTCTTAGCCAGTTCGGCAAAGTCAGCACCATCCTTCAGAGCCTTATACACCGAGTCGATACGCACCTTGACAGCATCCCATTCCGCCTGCGATGCCTGTTGATTGGCACGCAACAGGATATGAGCACACTGAATCAGTCCATCAGGACCTATCTGTTCTACAGTCTGATCATAAATCTTTCGAGCCTCTTTCTCGATGTCAGCATCAGTTACAAAAGCAGGACGCACCTGCTGGTTACGATACTGTGCAAACTCGTCCTTGAACGACTGTAGCGTATCATACTTTGCATCAAGAGCAGCACAGACCTTCAATTTATAATTTATAAAGAGGTCCACATACTCATCGATATTCTTCTTATCGATAACACCCTCGGAGTTATTCTTGTTATACGAATATTCGAATTCCGAACGAAGCACAGGCTCTCCGTTCACAATCATGATTACAGGATCATCTGTCTGTGCACTCACAGAGACACAGGCCAATAATCCGGCAAAAAGCATTTTCAGTTTCATATTTTTAGTTTCAATCGTTTGGTCTTGAATAGTTAGGAGCCTCCGACGTGATTGTAATATCATGAGGATGACTCTCCATCACACCAGCATTTGTAATACGGGTGAATTTTGCGTCATGCAACTTTTCAATAGAAGCAGCGCCACAGTAACCCATACCAGAGCGCAGACCACCGGTCAGCTGGTAGATAACTTCCTGAACCGTTCCCTTATAAGGCACACGACCAGCGATACCCTCGGGCACAAGTTTCTTCACATCCTTTGTATCTGCCTGGAAGTAGCGGTCCTTAGAACCATGCTCCATAGCCTCCAGAGAACCCATGCCGCGATAGCTCTTAAACTTACGGCCGTTGTAGATGATAGTATCACCAGGACTCTCTTCAGTACCTGCCACCAGTGAACCAATCATCACACATGAGCCACCAGCTGCCAATGCCTTGACGATATCTCCAGAATAACGCAAGCCGCCATCAGCGATAAGAGGCACGCCCGTACCCTTCAGGGCAGAGTAAACATCATATACAGCGCTCAACTGAGGTACACCGACACCAGCAACCACACGCGTTGTGCAGATAGAACCCGGGCCAATACCAACCTTCACTGCGTCGGCACCATTCTCTACGAGCATACGAGCAGCGGCACCAGTAGCAATATTACCTACTACGATATCAATATCCTTAAAGGCATTCTTTGCCTCCTTCAACTTGTCTATCACACCCTTTGAGTGACCGTGGGCCGTATCGATGACAATAGCATCTGCACCAGCGTTCACCAGAGCCTGCATACGGTCCAGTGTATCTACAGTAACGCCTACACCGGCAGCTACACGCAGACGTCCCTTCTCATCCTTACAAGCCATGGGCTTATCCTTTGCCTTGGTAATATCCTTATACGTAATCAGACCTACCAGACGATTATCCTTGTCCACAACGGGCAGTTTCTCAATCTTATTCTCCTGCAGGATCTGCGCAGCAGCAGCCAAGTCTGTCTGTTGATGTGTGGTCACCAGATTCTCCTTTGACATCACATCATCCACGGGGCGATCCAGGCGACGCTCAAAACGCAGGTCACGGTTGGTCACGATACCTACCAAATGATTATCCTCATCAACCACGGGGATACCACCGATATGATACTCGGCCATGATTTCCAGTGCCTGTCCCACGGTAGAACCACGACGTATCGTCACAGGGTCATATATCATACCGTTCTCTGCTCGCTTTACAATAGCCACTTCACGTGCCTGATTCTCTATCGACATATTCTTATGAATCACACCGATACCACCTTCACGCGCAATTGCAATTGCCATCTGACTCTCTGTCACGGTATCCATGGCAGCCGTCACGAAGGGAACATTCAACACGATGTTACGAGAGAAGCGTGTTTGCAACTCTACCGTTTTTGGCAATACTTCTGAATAAGCGGGAATCAACAGGACGTCGTCGAAAGTGAGGCCGTCCATCACAATCTTATCTGCAATAAATGATGACATAATTTTGGTACCTTAAATTTTTATTGCGTGCAAAGATACTCATTTTTTCCGACATAGCGAGTATTTTGCAACCTTTTTCTTGATAATTTAACTTTCGCAAGTGCCATTTAACAGAGGATTGACAAAAGCATCCCACGTACGGGAGAAGACAACAGACAACAGACTATCGCAGTTGCTGCACGTATTTCACATTTTCCCCCTCACCTTTTAAGAAATCTGCAAAGGTATGTGGGTCAATATTAACTGGACCAGACATAAACTCCGGGATATTATAGCTGCGCAAAAGCTGCCTGTGGTAGTCGGGATCTTTCTGTGGCAGTTCGAAAGGTTTCCCCCACTTACCATTCTTACTCATATACGCGATGAAAGGCCGTGTAAAGGTACCGTCATCCCTTCTACTACTGAAAACCAGCCATCGTCCATCGCTCGACCACGCATGATAGCTCTCCGTTTCACTACTGTTTACACGCGACAAAGGGTGAGCAGCAGTGAATCCGCCTTTTCCCTTTCCTGTCTCACCTAAATCCAGTATCCACAAATCAGCATCACGATGCCAGATAGGGAAATAGCCATATTCAGACATGGTGAAGACCAGCCATCGCCCATTAGGAGAAACACGTGGCAACACAGCACTCATCCCCAGCGAGTCGGCAGCAAACACCAGTTCACGCGGACCAAACCGTTTTGTATCCGGATCAAAACGCTTCTTATAGATATTATATTTCAGTTCTCCGCAACGGCTCACCAGTTCCGTAGCATCCGACACCTGCCTATTCTTTCTCTCGTAGTGAGCACTACAGTAATACAACGTCCTTCCGTCTGGAGCCCAAGTTGGGTACACCTCAAACTCAGTCGTATCATTTTCCAGGTTAGTCACCTCATTATTATCTATATCGTAGGCAATGATATCGCTGGCCAGATCATACACCTCTATCCTATTCGGATCGGTAGTATGAAAACTCTGACGAGTCTTGTCCGTGGAATACACAATAAGCTTCAGCCAGGGATGCCAGGCCGGATAGACACCAGCCGAGAGGATGGAGTCGTTCTTCATATTCACCTTTTTAATATTCCCATCATAAGCAATAATTGTACCACCGTTCTTCTCACGCGCATGAAATTGCATCCTATCCGGATCATACTGCTGATAGTGATGGCAATTGACACACTGCCCTTCCACTTCGAAACTGCACAGCATATTATCATATATCACACTTTCGTCATAATTTTCCAAACATCGCTGATTGATAGTCATCGCCTCATAACTAACATATGAAGCTGGTATCAACCGATAACTCAGATAGGCGTCTATACTATCACCTGACAAATGGATTTCAAACGGCTTATGATGCGTCCATTGGTCACCATGTCTCACATACACATCCACACAGATATCGCTACCCTGCTCCATCAGCTTACGCCAGTCTCCAATTGAGGGTTGCATCTTATCCTCGCACACCACCTCCACCTTCCCCGCCTGATAACGGGCAATCATACCATCAGCATCGTCATCATCCAGTTCGAAGGTCAGTGGAGCAATGTTCACCGGTATCGTCACATCCACATAGTCAGGATAAATCCTCGGCAGCTCATCACTCTCTACAAATTCCTCCGGTACACTGGGACCACAAGAGAAGAGTAAAAAAGTAAAAAGGTAAAAAGGTAAAAAATATCTCTTCATAACTTTCAAATCTCAAACCTCAAATCTCAAACCTCAAATCTCAAATCTCAAACCTCAAATCTCAAACCTCAAACCTCAAATCTCAAACCTCAAATCTCAAACCTCAAACCTCAAACCTCAATATTCCGGCAACTGCCTCATCAGGTAATAATCATAGAAATACGTATGCCGATAAGCTTGCAGCGCACTACGAGCCACATCCACGTCAGCATTATCATAACGTTCGGAAGCCATTACAAAACTACTAAACGACTGTTTGACGCTCTCATCAAAAGGCATACGGTCCACCCCCTCACGTCCCTCAATCATACAATATAGGTAAGCCGCTTCTTGATAATACCGTGGAATACGAGCCTTGGGGTGTAATCTCACATAATCCGTGAAGTGATACCAAAAGTTATGGATATCCTTAGTCCACAGCGAGGCCAGCAGCGTCTGCTCCTGGAAATACACATCCGTTGTATCCGTACATTCATCCAGACGTCTCATCAGATAACTTTCAATATTTCCCTGGTCACCACCCAACACATTATCATAATGCATCATCCTTTTCACAGACTGTAGCTCAGGCAACGACGGCACCTTCTCAACCCATTCTCCATAGAACGTGGTATGCCTCAGTAGCCTCAGGTATTTACGTGCCTGTTGTTGGTCGTTGCGCAGCAGCGCACATTTTGCCAACAGTTTCAGGTTTTCTACCCGCCATCCGAACTCCACGCCCATCTCCGTACTCAAGCGAGAGCCG
>Ga0247611_10010993_pt1 | contig 10525 bp, 5 predicted proteins | sample 177DNAGHGhighgp2_FD_192422 | JGI IMG/M metagenome (GOLD analysis project Ga0247611, IMG submission 192422) | Sheep rumen microbial communities from Palmerston North, Manawatu-Wanganui, New Zealand - 1770 DNA GHGhigh gp2 | ecosystem: Host-associated > Mammals > Digestive system > Stomach > Rumen ... | reverse complement strand
TGACACAAGGGTTGCTATTGAGCGGAATGAACGACACCTTACCGCCGAACAAGGGTCTATCACCTTCCGCCGAATGACCTATGTTTCGGGAAGGGTTGACGAAGACAGGGTATGTAGCGGCATCGCGATTGGTGCGGGTGAGGATACATTGATTATACTTCTCCGCCGGCATTGCTAATGTCAGCGGATGATTCGCTGCATCCGGCATTCCCGCAGGTAAAACGCCTGCTTTATCTACGGTGAAATCGCTCTTGAAGAAACCATGCGGCTGGGTGGCATCATCGGTATGGAGCTTGATATCGGCATCGAACATGTTATAGGTACCAAACACATAATCCTGAGCATCCTGATTCACGGACAGCACATTGCCGGATGCCAGCGCAGAGCGGTCGTTCAACACCTCTGTACCATTGCAATAGATAATCGAGTTATCCACGCGGATATAGCCGTTGTTGTAAGGCAGTAACTGTCCATTCTTCCACCATCTATTATCCGATTGAAGCGGATAACCGACATTATTGACAATATCGCAATGGTCGATATCAATGAAAGCACGGCCGTTCGCAGTAATAACGCCATTGTTACCGGAGGAATAATCCGCAGTATTATTACGGATAATACAATTCACCACCTTCAACTCTGCATAGCATAATTCTATGATATTTTTCCTACTATCACCGGTGACATAGATGGCGGCCCCTTTCGGAGCGGAGTTATTCGCAAGGCGGCAGTTACGCAGCTCATTGCCCACCATGTCTATACGTTTGGATGGATCGGTTATTACATTTTTATCATTACTAACCAACACACCGCCACCCGCCATCACGGCTGCTCCCGTTAAATTATGGGCGTTACCGTTGAGGAGTTGGAATCCATCAACGATGGTATACTCGGTGTTCACATACGTCAATACGTGCGCAGAGTTGTTCGCATAAGCGACTACACCTTTCTCATTCGCGACATTGGCGGTAATGATCGTAGGATGATTCAGCGGGTCACGTCCTTCCGTAACCGTGCCGGTCAGCGTATTCGGATAACCGCCGTAGAGACGCATGTGTGACAGCGTACGGATAGAGGCGGTACGCATATCTTTACCTAAGTAGTTATTCGGTCCGGCGGTACTCTGCTCGCCCTCTTTGACGAGCAACTGGACATAGTCGTAGTCCGTATAAGCCGTCGGATTACCTTCTCCATCCCATGCCGAAGGCAGATGATAGTGCGCACGCTTACCGATAGCCTTAGTCGGCTCTTCTACCAAGTATGTACGATAATACATCAGCGCATCGCCGATCGAGTGCAGCGGAGCTTCCCAACTTAGACCACAATAGGGAGGGGTGGCGAAATGACCGTCTTCAAACTCTCCTTCATGATGCAGATCGATGAAGATAGTAGGTATAGGCGTAGCGTCTTTTCTGCCCTCCAAGCCCTGCGGGGCAATCAGTGCATGACGCATGTTATCCGGTTTGCGCACCAGCGCACCTAAGGTCGAAGCCGGCTCGTACGGGTTGGATACCACACCATAGTCCGTATGGGCATGGATCAGCCACTCAGGAGGATCCACCATCGCCGGAGACCATTGTACACCCTTCTGATCCAGATAGGAGTGGGAAGTCAAGTGCCAGATACGCGGACCGGGATACTGCACCGGATAGAGGTGTTTGAACACACCGGCGCCGTAGATACCTGCTGCGGTATTGACTGAATCCCAGTTCAACGGCACGACCGTAGGACTGAAGAAACAGGGGAAGTTATCCGATCCGTCATCCACCGGCATGTTATGCTTGTCCAGCGAATAGACCGCCTCCTTGCGCACTCCCGTCCAGTCCGTGATATCGTGGTTCATGAACGCCGTGTGATAGACGAAGGTTTCATAGCCTGCAACACCGGTCTTCTGACGCACGGAAGCAAACTGAATATCGTTATTGACCGCACAGCGGTTACCCCAGACGACGGAGTTGAAGATCTGACCGCAGTTGCGGACATAGATACCGCCCGTACGACCGTGTCGGCGACCGTAATAGGTCACGTCCGGACCCATACATTCATTCGCCGTAACGGTACAGTGGTTGACCGTACCTCCTTCCGCCAGGTAGATACCGGCGCCTTCGGCGTTGGTCGTATTATTATTGACTACGCAAGCCGTTGCGTACGGGGAATAATTACTGATTCCATCAATAGCCGGCACACCGGTAGTAGGATAGTCTTCGGGCACATGGCTGATGAATATACCGCCACCGCAACGGGCGGCACAACTCGTGATCTGGCAATGCTTGACCGAACCCTCATGGTCGATACATACACCACCTCCGTGGCCTTGATAGACGCCGATACCGGCAGACTGACAGGCCTGAATCAAACAGAACTCGATCGTACCGCCGCCGTCGGCGTATATACCGCCGCCGCGCATGTTCGCCGAGCACCGCTCCACAATACAGCCTCTCATGCTGGTGTTACCAACCATATACACACCACCGCCGTAGCCTGTATGCTCACGGAGGTTGATATTACGGCTGGAGGCATTACCCGACGAGATAACGCAACCGTCTATCGACGCCGGATGATCCAGCGGTTTATAGTGGTTTTTCAACAGGTCATCGGTAGTCGGCCAGATGCCGTTGGTTGCGAACCATACCACGTGGTACGAACTGGCGGCATACGCCGTCGTGTATTTACCGCGGATGGAATCGAAGACAAAAGTAGGAGGCGTAGAGGAGTGGTTTCCCGAGAGAATTGTCTTGTACCGGAAATCCCATTGAGAAGCAATCTCCGTACCGGAGACGGTACCGATACCGGACTGGTCCGCCCAGTTTTCCTCACAGGTCTTGCCATTCGCCATGATACGCAGCCCCGGACGGGACTCCGGTGTGGTCGGATTAAATCCGCCATAGACATGGATACCGGCGTAGATCTTAAACGAGGTATTGAGCATCGAACCGCCGGAACTCTCCGTGGACTCTGTCGGGGTATATGTACCTGCAGCGATATAGACCGAACCCGAATGAAGTCCGTTGTTCTCCAGATAATCGCGCAGGTCGTTGATAGCGTCCTGGACGCGGTTCTTGGCGTGCTCCCAGGACTTACCGTCGTTGTTATACGCGCCATCCGGGTGGACATAACGGATCGTATCCGTTTGCGCGCGCAAAAGCGCGCACACGCACACGAACATTAATAATAATATATATCTCTTCCTTTTCAAATCAACTGTCTTTTGCTACCACTTTGGTATCGGTTCCTGCCGATAGTGGTTGGTTCAAATTAAAATCTGCTCGCAGCCAGGGCACAAACGTGGCTGTCGGATCAATCTCCAGATACAAGGTCGGACGATATAAATTGCCGCTGGCGTTCGTCTCCATCTGCATCTGCAAGGGGAAATAGTTCTCTTTCCCGACTGCAGTAGTCGTATAAGGGATGGTATAGAAATACGATCTTCCTTCCCACCATAGTCCTTCGTCCGTCCGTTTGACGATCTCTATCGTATCGCCCGTAGCCAGCGGAGTCGAGCCGACCACGTTCTTCATCGGTTTGAAGCAATACGCATAGCCGTTAAAAAGGTTGCAGGCTTTCATGCTTGTGAGCCGCACCGCCGAAGCCGGATTGGCTTTATTGATACGGTTATTCTCCTCCACGTTCCATTTGACATCCACTTTCGCTGCTACGTGGTAGAGCAGCATATTGACATGCGGCACTTTCTCCGCGATACTGCTGAATTCGCCGTAATACTTGCCCGAAACTTCATAGTTATAGGGCGAAGCATAGATATGCTGCAAGTTCTGCTGCACCGTTGCCGACGAGGCGTCAAAGGAGAGGTTCAGCAGATCACTCATGCTCGTGATACCGCTATCGTCCAGCGTGCGGTCGAAACTCAGTTCCACCGCCGAGGCGATTGCATAGACACGGCCGACAAACTCCTGACGTCCGGTAAGTGTACCGTTGGTAAGCAGCAGATCGATTTTGTCATTATACTGATAGATGCTATCCCCGGCGTTCATCAGAAGCCCCGCATACCGGGTCGCCGTCCAATCCTCATCCGTCAAGGTACGTTGCAGCACCTGCCATACGGACCAGGAATCATCCAAGTTTTGCTTCATAATGATCACGTACAGGTATTGCGGAAAGATGAAACGCTCCGTTGTTCCCGGATCCGCAATCTTTCGCACCGCCGGCGCATAACTCGCCTGCGGCGCATCTTTCGCCAACAAGCTGATGGAGATAGGTATCGCCATCTTCTGTGCCGGCTCTTCCTGCTTACATCCGATGAGCAGGATAGCCGCTAACAAGAATACTATGTACTTGTATAATTTCAAATTTCAAATTGTCCCTAACCGGTAATCAACTCTTGTACATTTCCCTCTTTCCAATCCAGGGTCACCGTTGCGCCCACTTCTGTTTTCTGCACCGGCGTGAGCGATCCGTCGTCATTCATATTGACCTTGATGATCTGCATCGTACCGGCCCGGAGCGGTTTATGCACCGTCAGAATGGTTTGTGTGATCGTACCATCCGCTTTTTTCACATGGGCGCATACTTTCCAGGAATCGGTCTCATCCTTCGACGGAAGCGATACAGCGGCATAGCAGCGGTCCAACACCTTCTCCGCGCGTATCACGCTCGGTTTATAATAGGAATAGATGCTGTCGTTCACTTGGAAGCGTGTGGCCGTTCCGTTCAGCGTAACCGACTGAATAACCGGATTGCTGCTCTTGGTCGAATCGATCACCACCAACGCCATCGCGCAACTGACCATATACAGATGCACATCAAAGGTCAGATTCTTACCTTCCGTCATATGCATCGCCATACGAGCGGAATAGACCGCCATGTTATGCGAGGCCAAGGTATCTTTGTTTTTTTGTGCCACCATCAGCGATTTGGAATCGTTGCCGCCCATCAAGTCCACTCCGTTATTATCCGACACGTTTGCTGTTGCCAAATGGCGATAGTTTTGACGAGGGATGGTCAAGGTGTACGACTTGCGCGAAGCGTCAATAATCTCTGCCTGATGGTATTTTAGTTCGTCGGTTCCGTCCAAGGAATAGAAACTCATATCCAAATCATGCGCATGACCGGAGAAGATCGGCTCCGACCATTGCTTCAAGGCTTTGGCAATCGGTTTCTCTAATTCCGACGATAAGGTCTCCTCAATTGTCATGTTCACCTCTGTTACGAGGCGCACTTCGTAATTGATGAGATAGTCGCTGCCGCACACGGACAGGTCATCGTCAATCAGACGACAACCTGCCGTGGCAACAGCCATTATCAGCAATACTATGTATAGCTTAGATTTCAAGTTTCAACATTCGGATTATTCGAAGTTGATTTCATAGGTATGACCTGCCTGCCACTCCAGGTTAACCGAGAAACCGAGCTCAAGTTGCGGCGTACGGAGATCCGGAATGGTATTGTACGCTTTGGTCAGATCGGTCAAAGTCAGTTTAGCAATCGTCTTGTAGTCCTGCTTGAAGACATGACCGCCGGTCTCGGTGGCAGAAGCAGCAGCCAATTTAGCTATTACATAGAACTTACCACCTGCCGGGATCAGTTGATTACCCATACCGTAGAAGTCCTTACCGGTATTATTCTCCATCTCCACAGCAACCATTACGTCTTGCGTACCGTTCTCCAGCACGAGCGTGTGGTTATAGGAAGACAGAGTCTCCGAAGCCTTCATAGCGGAACCGGCAGCCATCACGTTATCATAGATGGTGTATTCCGTACCCGTTGTCTGAGCCGTGAAGTCAAAGTTCACTGCGCGTTGACCACCGACCAAGATCGCCGTAATGGGGAAACCTCCTGCCGGAACGGCTACAGCTGTAGCAGTACCGGTAGCGCTTTCGCTGTTATCCGTCAAACTCAATGAACTTACTTTAGCAGCTACATCCAGACGAGCTACTGCATATTGGATTTGGTTTACAATAGCCACAGCACGGGTCAAAGAGTTAACCGAAGTAGCAGCAGTATGGAGAAGCAAGATATCACCCCAGCTGTTCGTGGTATTGCTATAAGCCGTCTTCTGCGACTGGTTCGAAGTCTTAATCAGCGAGTTAGCATAGTACCAGAGTTGTGCCGGATATACATAGGTATCAAGCGCAGCCATGTTGCTGTACAGACCGTCTTTGAAAACATGATTGGTACCATCCCAAACGATATCTACCGAACCTACCGGCAGGTTATAGTTCTGCGGGTAACCCTGATATGCAGATGTCAAAGATACCTTATCCGTGCCACCATCTACAGTAGCATACGTACCATTAGCAATCGCCGCGGCGATATTAGCTGCCAAGGTGTTCGTTCCAACAAGCGGTTTGATTGTCTTGTTGAGATCGCTCAAAACGCGCTCTACCTCAAAGGTCGAGAGACCGTGCATGGTGCTGAAGGTAGTAAACAGCGCTTTCATACCAGGATCATCAGCATCCTCAATCGCATACCATGCCTTGGTTCCGTTCGTAGCCGCAGCAATGCTCGACAAATAAGTCAAGAGACCATCGTGTGCATCTTTGTACTCTCCAGCTGCTGTCGGGTCCGACATAATTTGCTCCAAGGAGAACGAGATAGACGCCGGGTCAGCATCCAGCTCAGACGGACTGGGAAGCAACGAACCTACATTGAATTTCGTACCGGCAGCCGCCGATTTGGCGTAGAAGAGGAAAGAAGCGGTAGTCAGTGGAATGTTGACATTTTCATACACTTTTGCCTGATTGGTTTTACCATCCACATCCGATTTTACCAAATTAGCAAGCGAGATGTTTGCTCCTCCGAGGCGGGCATCACCGCTTTCGATAGCGCCTGAGAATCTTGCGAACGGAAGCAAGGTGATTCCGGTCATTCCCTGGAATTCAGACATACCGGCATCTTGAACGGTACCGCTCGGCATGCGACGCGGCATACGGGAATCAGCCAACTGCTCCGGCAGAGAGATAGAGAACTCCGTCTTTACCATATCGGCCTCAGACAGTTGCTGCTGAGCCTGGTTGGTCTTCTCCTCTTCAGGAGCGTTTTTGTCCTTGCAGGATACAAATCCTACAGTGCTTACCATGGTAATTGCCATGAGGTAAGCCAATGTTCTTACATTTTTCATTGTTTGAAACATTTTAGTTAATAAATAGGGTTAATTAGTTGATTTGTTAATATGTTAATTATTCAACATTTTCGCAGTATACGGTAATGCAACCGAGGTTGCGAAGTATGTGTTTCAATTCGTCTCGCATGTAAATATAAGTCTGACCGCCATGCAGTTTCTTAATCAGCACCTCCCGCTTATCCGGATCGGGTTCGGTATCGATGATCTCCAGCACTTCGTCTTTGCCTTCGAAATCCACTTTCGCTAACTGGTAACGCAACTCCGCCCAACTCTCACCTCCGTTGCAGACGGTGAAGACACTGTCGGGGATCGGATAGACGGACTGCATATATTCCTTAATTGTTTTCGCGCGGCTGCCCGCCAAGCGCTCGTTGTAACTCTGGCGTCCGTCGAAGGAAGCAAAGCCGACAATCTGGATACGGGAGATGCGAATCAGGCTATCCGCTTGTACATCGCCCAAGATACGCATGATACTGTCCATGAGCATATCGTTCTGGATGAAGGAGCGATCCATCTTCGTCACGTTCACATCGAAGAAGATAAAGACGTTCCGCGGATCGGCACTGAGCGGGGTATTAATATCGTAGGGTTCATACTCCTCTTCGCTACGGAGCAGACGGCTGCGCAGCCGGTGCATATTATCCGTCTTCGGTTCGAAATACGGCACAAAGGCCATCACGCGCTTCGGATAACTCATCGGCATCTTCAGACGCGTAGCCGGGATAAACGGATCGAATTCTTCCACCGTATCGACCGGCACGGGCGCTGCCACTACCGTATCCTGCACCTCTTCCGGCACTTCTTCTTTCTGATCCAGCTTCTCGCAATCGCAACGTTTGGCCAGACTCAACTCATCGCCGCCCAGCGGAATGGCAATGTTCACCCCTAATTTCGGCAGCACCAGCCAACGACCACCGTGGTCTTTTTTGTTGCCGCAGTGCTTGCACTCGAACTGGTCGTACCACGTATATCCGGCATCCACACCGCCCTCCAGCTCGATACTGAAATGCGGACTGATGGGGAAATGCCAACCATAACTCAGACCACCCATCACCGCATCGCCCTGATAGCGATTCTCCTTCACCTGCGGATACATCCAGGCTACCGGCCAGGCATTGCCCGCCACATTATAATGGGCATAAGCGGCATTGAAGGACAAGAAGCCGCGGTTGAACACATGGCAGAACCAGTAACGCGGCGCAATCCATGCGGACAGATGACGCCACTTCGGGAACTTCGTATCATCCAGCGGGAAGGGATTGAAACCCGCACCTAATTCGAGTGACCATTTCGGCGTCAGGCGAATCTCCAATTGCAAGTTCGGCGTCAGGATAGCATCGTAAGCTAAGTTATTCTTCAACGCCACCACCTCACGCTTGCTTGATTCTTTAGATATAGTATCGCCCCATACGGCTTCGTTGCCATATGCTTTTAACGAAAAAAATGACGCAATAACCAGTACCGTTGTTACGCAATACACTCGCTTTATGTAACTCATTTTAATCAAAACGGTGCAAAGGTACACATTTCTTCGTACCCTCACAAGTAGTTGTTTAAGTTATTGTATTATAGTTAAGAAAAAAGGGTTCTTTTTTACGAATTGTCAACTTTTATGTTCCATTCGCGAGGTGTTTTGCCCTCTTCACGTGCAAAGGTACGGGAGAAGACCACCGGCGATGAGAAGCCGCTTTGCTCCGCCACATCCTGCATCTTCATATCCGGATGCTCGGTCATCAGACGCTTCGCCTCCTCGATACGGTATTTCGTCACCCACTGGAAGAAATTGCATCCGTATTCGGCATTAATCAACTGGCTGATGTACGTCCTGTTGAGCGGCAGTACCTGCCTCAGATCTATCAAGTGGAAATCCGGATGGAGATAGGGTTTCTCCTCGTCCATCCATTTATCCAGCATCTCGCGATAAGCTGCATTGCTCAACGAAGGCTCCGACGCTTCTTCCTCTACTTCCGAAATCGCCTGCTTTTTCTTCTTCGCATAATGCACAATATCCCGGGGATCCGGACGGAAGAGTATCTGCACCGTGCTGTACCCCAACATCAGCAACAGCAACCACTTTAGCGTGAAAGCATGTGCGGAAGTGTACGAGAAACATAACACCGTATAGCATGCACCAAAGATAAAATACATGATCATGTACCGCACGATCCATTGCGCATCCACATCCTCCATTGAGGAGTAGTTCTCCTCACACCATTGGCGGTATTTACGCAAATGGAAAACGATCAAACATCCGCCCAATACAACCGGATAAGTCGCCAACAACCAGCTCAGATCCATCGGCAGGAAATAATCCACCAGTGCGGTCAAGGTAGCCGGAAGCAACCCAACCAATGCTTTTTTGAAATTCAAATACCCGGGACGAAGCACCGCCGTCGGATAGAGCAGCAAGAGACATGCATAAAAATTGCCGGCTAATAATTCCAAACCGCGCAAACTGACGGTTTCCTCCGATCCCATCGGCGCATAGAACGAGAACACACGAGCCAATAACAGGGACATCAGCACCGCCCATATCAGCAACACACTTCCCCACAATAAACGCACATGCACCCCTTCATGGTGACGGAACATCAACCACGCGCCGAACAGACTCACTACTGCTATACATCCGTTTAATATATAGCTCAAGGCATCCACATAAAAAGAAAGGGATGTGCGTTGGGCTAACCAATAACTCAGTCCGACACACACCATTAATACTACTCCGAATACAAATTCCGATTTGTACTCATCCCATAGTTCGCGAAGTCTCAATTTTCCCCCCCCCCATTCATAATTCGCGGCATTCTCGCCATTTTTATTTTTCATTCTAACTCCTTACGCTCTCTGCAATTTTGCGGTACAAAGGTACTGCTTTTCGCGCACATACGCAATACGTACGCACGAAAATTTACAAAAAGTCAAAAGATTTTCATGGAAAGTTAAAATGCCCGGGCAATTGATAAAGTGAATAAATCAGGATTTCCTCGGGTCTTCCTTAGGTCGTTCTCGGGACGTGGTCCCGTGATGGTCGCGTTATTGACCCGACATAACCAGGTAAGTATCTGCAAAGATACTGCTTTTCCCTATTTTCTTTCACTTTCTGCCCATTTACTGGGTACAATGCCGGTCTCTCGGGTGAAGACTCGGGAGAAGACAACGGGCGACGAGAAGCCGCAACGCTCCGCTACCTCCTGGAGCTTGAGATCCGGCTGCTCGGTCATCAAACGCTTCGCTTCCTTGATACGCAGCCCGCTGACCCATTGGTAGAACGAACAGCCGTACTCGTTCTTGATCAACCGGCTAAGATAGGTGCGGTTCAAGGGCAGCACCTGACGCAAGTCGATCAACTGGAAATCCGGATTGAGGTAGGGCTTCTCCTGCTCAATCCATGCATCGAGTGTAGCCCGATAGGCCGCCCTGACCGGATCCTCGTTTTCCTGCTCA
>Ga0247611_10010992_pt1 | contig 10526 bp, 8 predicted proteins | sample 177DNAGHGhighgp2_FD_192422 | JGI IMG/M metagenome (GOLD analysis project Ga0247611, IMG submission 192422) | Sheep rumen microbial communities from Palmerston North, Manawatu-Wanganui, New Zealand - 1770 DNA GHGhigh gp2 | ecosystem: Host-associated > Mammals > Digestive system > Stomach > Rumen ... | reverse complement strand
AATACACATAAACCGCCTACTTCTTTAACGCCTTCACCTAGTTTAATGTCTGTACCACGACCAGCCATATTTGTAGCAATAGTAACAGCATTCATTTGACCAGCTTTAGCAATGATTTCAGCTTCACGTTCATTATTTTTAGCATTTAATACTTCATGAGGAATACCTTCAGCTGTTAGTTTCTTTGATAACAATTCACTTGTTTCAACAGCAACTGTACCAATAAGAATTGGTTGACCTTTTGCATGACGTTCCTTTACTTCTTTAATTAAAGCTTCATATTTAGCTTCAGCACTTCCAAATAAGAAATCAGGAGCATCAACTCTAATAACAGGTTTGTTAGTAGGAATTTCTACAACATACATGTTATAAATATCTCTAAATTCCTCTTCTTCAGTCTTAGCAGTACCAGTCATACCTGATAACTTTCTATACATTCTAAAGAAGTTTTGATATGTTATTGTTGCAACAGTAACAGTTTCTTGTTTAATTTCAACGCCTTCTTTAGCTTCAATTGCTTGGTGTAAACCTTCTGAATATTGTCTACCCTTTAGAATACGACCTGTGAATGAATCAACAATTAAAACTTCACCATTTTGAACAACATATTCTACTCCATTTTGGAAAATCATATTAGCTTTTAATGCATTATCAATTCTATGAACTAAACCAACATTCTCTGGTTCATAAAGATTCTTTAAATTAAATAATTTTTCAGCTTTTACAACACCAGATTCAAGTAATTGAATTGTTCTATGTTCAATATCAATTTCATAATCTTCATCACTTAATGATTTAACAAATGAATCAGCTTCTTTATATGATGTAGCTCCAGTCTTACCACGACCTGAAATAATTAATGGTGTACGAGCTTCATCAATTAAAATTGAGTCAACTTCGTCGATAATAGCATAATTTAAACCTCTTAGATTAACTAATTGGTCTTCTCTTACAGCCATATTGTCTCTTAAATAATCGAAACCTAATTCTGAGTTAGTTGTATACATAACATCGCAATTATAAGCTTCTCTTTTACCAGCTTGATCTAAATCTCTAATATTTAAACCAACAGTAAGACCTAACCAACGGAATAGATTACCAATATCACCATTAGCTTCACGACCAGCAAGATATTCATTTACTGTAACGATATGAACACCTTGACCACCTAAAGCATTTAGATATGCAGGTAATACACCAGTTAATGATTTACCTTCACCAGTTTTCATTTCTGCAATATTACCACCATGAATAGCAATACCACCACAAACTTGAACAAAGAATGGTTTCATATGTAAAACTCTCCAAGAAGCTTCTCTTACTACAGCAAATGCTTCTGGAAGTATATCATCTAAAGTCTTTCCGTTTTTTAATAATTCTTTAAAATAAGGAGTTTTAGCTTGAAGTTCTTCATCAGATAGCTTAGCAATTTCAGGCTCAAGTGCAAAAACTTGTTCAGCAATCTTTTGATCACGCTTTAACTCTTTACGTCCTGTATCAAATAATTTCTTAAACATAATATTTACTCCAATATTTACAAATTTCTCGTTTAATGAAATTATACTATAAATAGGGCATTAATTCAAGAAAATGCAGCATTTAAATGCCTTATATTTTCCATAAAAAAACCAGAGTAATTTTACTCTGGTTAATAAACATTTTATGATTATATTAGAATCCAAATCCACCGATAACTGATGAACCTTTTTGAATCATAGACTTAATATCGGCAGTAACATCGTTATTGAATTCATCAGTATTACTAATTGTAGTTGGAACAACATTAGTATTTAATGATAGGTTTAAATTTAAATCAGAAACCTTAACTGTAAGTGAATCCATTACAGTAACTTCAAGATTAGTTGTTGAACAAGAAACCTTTGTTGGAATAAATGTTTCAATATTTAAACCTAAAGAAGCCTTTAAATTTCCTTTGAATGGTAATTTACCACCACCGACAAGATTAGCTTCAAATGTTGCAACACCGTCTTTGAATTCAGCAACGACAATACCATAGTCATTAACAATAGTCTCTAATGATAAATTAGAACTTGATAAATAAGAATCAATTGTCTTAAAATCTGAAGTCTTTAATCCTAACATGTTAAATAAATTAAATTCTTTTAATTTATTATATGTACTAATATATCCTTCGACATTTACATCAACTGGATTTTCAGTATTCATAACACCTGATTTTAAAACATAACCCTTAATATTTGTTTTAGTTGAAGTTGTAGATTCACTTGTAGTACCAGTTGTAGAAATAGTATCTAAGCCTAAGTTTACATATAATCTATCAGTACCATTATAAACATTTATGTTTTCCTTGTACTCAGTCTTAGTTTTACCTAATGCACCTAAATCAGTAGTAAGTTTTGTTGTACCGTTAAGATCTAAGCTTAAACCAAGTCCATTAACGATATCAGTAATAGTACCATTTTCTTTTACTTCACCTAATTGAGCGATTAAAGATAGATTTTCATCTGCATCTAATACAATGCTCATACCTTCTGCTATAGCTACATTTGCTTTTGCTTTTACAGAACCAGATAAACCAAACTTAGTTAAATCTGTCTTAGCTTGAGAATTATAAGCTGTATAGTTTAAAGCCTCAATAATGTTAGCAACTTGTTTCTTATCACTTGTCTTTTCAACTTTTACTTCTTGCTCAGCTCCATTTGCATCTTTATACTTAAGTGTAGCACTATTATTTCCTCCGCATGATGCTAAACCTACAGATGCAACTAATCCAAGAGTAGCAACTCCTAATGATAAAATTCTTTTTTTCATAAATTAAATTTCCTCCATTTGATATTATTATACATCCTTTATTATAAAATTTAAAGTCCATTTTCCCAAAAAACGACATTTTTTTCAAAAAAACCGACTGATTTCTCAGTCGGTCAATTATCTATTTAGTTGTTTCTAGAATGGCATAATCACCATCTTCACGTTGATATAACACCTTAATCTCTAAAGTTGCTTTATCAAGATAGATAAAGAAATTATGATCTGTTAATTCTAATTGCTCAATAGCTTCTTCTTCATCCATTGGAACTAATTGAATTTGTTTAGTTCTAACAACTGTTGATACTTTTACAGGTTTATCATCTTTGAAATAACCTTCAGCAAATGTATCCTTTAATGCATCTTTACCTTTCTTTTCTTTTACTCTTGTTTTATATTTTCTAACTTGTCTTTCTAGCTTATCGATTGATACATCAACAGCAGAATATAAATCTTCACCAATTGCTTCAGCTCTTAAAGTAACATTCTTAGTTGGAATAGTTACCTCAACCTTATGGTGTGTTGGATAAACTTTACATACAACTCTTGCACGTAATTCAGCTTCAGTAAAATATTGTTCTACCTTTTCTAATTTGTCAGCAATAAACTTCTTATTACCTGTGCTTGGTTGAAAACCATTCTTTCCTACTACTTCTACTTTCATAATATCGACTCCTTTTCCTTTTAACTTTTATCCACACTTGTATTATAACATGAGTCAATAAATATTTCAAAGGATTTTGGATGTTTTTTGTATTTTTTGTCGAATTACAATGTATAGCTATTACATACAATAATTAAATCATTATTTATTAAAGTGGAAATATCTTTAAACTGATTAATTTTTTTGTCATTTAAATGTATATTTTTATAAACTAAAATATTATCATCTTTTGATTGAGTTAAGACATAATTAAATAATTTAGAAAATTCATAGATATAAGGATCACTTTTGAATATATATTCTTTATTAAACAAAGAATAAATATATAATTTATAATTATTTAATGGAATAACATCAAAACTAATATTTATTTCATATTTCTTATAACATTCATTGCAAACCAAAAATTTTTGTTCTGATAAAAGATCTTTTATATTTCTTTTTATAAAAAAATTTTTGTGACATATTAAACATCTCATTATACCACCCAATTAAATAATACTTAAAAAATCAATTTTTTACTAAAAAAAGAATGATAAGCATGAACTTATCATTCTAATTAAATTACTTAATTAAAGCTTTAAAGCATTCAGTTCTATCTGTATGCTCCCAAGGAAGATCAACATCTGTTCTACCAAAGTGACCATATGAAGCAATCTTAGAATATCTAGGTTTTAATAAATCTAATTCTTCAATCATACCCTTTGGAGTTAATTTAAAGTTTTCACGAACAACTCTTGAAATTTCTTCTTCGCTAACTTTTGATGTACCAAATGTATCAACTAAAACTGAAATAGGTTGTGCAACACCAATTGCATAAGATAATTCAATTTGGCAACGTCTTGCAATACCAGATGCAACTATATTCTTAGCAATATAACGAGCCATATAAGCTGCAGAACGGTCTACCTTAGAAGGGTCCTTACCTGAGAAGGCTCCACCACCATGGCAAGCACTACCACCATATGTGTCAACAATAATCTTACGACCAGTAAGACCAGAGTCAGCAGCTGGACCACCAAGTACGAATCTACCAGTTGGGTTGAATAAATACTTAGTATTTTCATCTACTAAATTTTGAGGAACAATCTTATCAACTACTTCTCTCTTAATATCTTCAGATAATTTTTCTAATGAAACATCTGGAGAATGTTGAGATGAAATTAGGATAGTATCAATTCTCTTAACATTATTATTTTCATCATATTCTACAGTAACTTGAGTTTTACCATCTGGACGTAAATAAGGTAATGTACCATCCTTACGAACATCAGCTAATTTTTTAGCTAATCTATGAGCTAATGTAATAGCTAAAGGCATATAAACATCAGTTTCATCACAAGCGTAACCAAACATAATACCTTGGTCTCCAGCACCTTGTTCATGATTATCTGATTCATCAACACCCATAGCAATATCAGGAGATTGAGCATCAATTGCAGTTAATACTGCTACATTATCAGCATCAAATCCATATTTACCACGAACATATCCAATTTCTCTTAATTTATTTCTAACTATTGTTTGAACATCAACATAGTGAGATGTTGTAATTTCACCAAATACAACAACCATACCTGTAGTAGCAATAGTTTCACAAGCAACACGACCCTTAGGATCATGTGCTAAAATATCATCTAAAATAGCATCTGAAATTTGGTCACAAACCTTATCAGGATGACCTTCAGTTACAGATTCACTAGTAAAAAAACGATCCATATTATAATACCTCCATAATCGCTTTAGCAAGTTGGTCAGCACATGAAGTTTTTTTCATTCCACATGTATTACCATTTAATAGAGATGCAATCTCTTTAAGTTCCCTTCCTTCACAAAGCTTCCCTATGGCCTTTAAATTCCCAGGACATCCGCCCTCAAACTCTAGATTATACATTTTACCATCTTCATAGTCAAATGATATTGTCTTTGCACAAGTACCACTAGTCTTAAATACCTTTTTATTCATAATTAACCTTCTATATCAGATTCTTCATATATACGTTTAAATTCATCAATAAAATTAATAAATCTATCATATATAATACTATCAAAATATTGCTTAAAATCTTCATTTAATGCAGCTAAAGATTGTTCGTGAGAATAAGGTCTTTTATAGGCTTTCATTGATCTTAATGTAATATATACATCACAAATACCTATAATTTGATCAAATTCAGATTGAGAAATTCTTCTCATTTTATCACAAAATTCAGGAGAAGCAGCACCTTGAACATGATTTCTAACTATATAATCAATTCTTCTACGTGCAGCTTGACGTTTTGCAATAACAGAACCAATTTTAGTTTCTTCTCTTAATTTTTCAAATTGAACATCTTTATTAGTTATAGATTTAATATTCTCTAAATCAACTTGTTCATCTAAATAAATTCTTGAATATTTTTTACATTCTTCGCACATACTAGGCTTTAATCCTAGATAATTTGCAAGTTTATAACTCATTTGTGCTAATATATTAGCATCTGAAATTTCTTGTTCACTAATATATGTATTATCAAGAGAAACCTTAAACATTTCAAATACTACATTAATGAAATCATCTTCAACGTCTTTTCTCTTAACAAGTTCTCTTTTTCTCTCTTCCATAAGATATTGAGAAATAGAAACATTTACATATAATGCAGCCATAAATAATATTAAAACCGCTGTACGTAGAACAATATCTTTAAATTGTTCAGAAACAAAAATTTCTTTAAGTAATATCCAAATCCCTTGAGAAGCATGTCCGTATTGTTCTGTAAAATTATATGTAACAGTAAAATGTAATATTGTTACACCTACAAGTAACCATTTACAAATAGTTAATAAAGCTTTTTTATCTTGATAAAGTGATACAACAACCAATGAAACATAAAGCATCGCATATCCAACTTCACCATATATAACAACATTAGATACTCCATCAGACGATGTAGTAAACTGATTTTTTAATTTTAGATAAACAAGCATACTTGATAAAAACATGTAGAAACATGCAACATACATTGCAATCTTTTGTTTTGCTAAATCATCCTTATCAGTAAAAATCATCTTTTTTAATGTTCTATTGACTAAATAAGTAACAGGAAATAATAAGACAGTTAAAATCCAGTTACTTGAATCTCCAAAAGAAATAACAAACAAAATAATTGTATATAACAAGTTCGTTAAGAAAATTACATTTTTTATAACGACATTTCTTCTATAAAGAACTTGTGTTTCATCTGATATATCAATATTAGACTCGAATCCAAATGCATTCGACATTGATTTATTTAATTTTTCTCTAAATGAAATATGATTATTTGAATCATCTTTCATTTCTTTATTCTTATCATCATTTTGATGTTTAAATAAATGAAACAAAATGGCCACCCTCCATTAATATAATTATAACATTATTTATTAAATAATTATATTATCCTTAACAAATATTTTTTGACCATTTAAGAAATCTTTACAGTCCATTTCTTTCTTTCCTTCAACTTTAAGTCGAAGAATTTCAATAGCGCCATCAAGAGTTTTAATTATTAAATGTTTATGTATTTCAATAATTGTTCCAGCTTCTAAATTAGAATCATTTTCAACAATTTTAGAACTATAAACTTTAATACGCATATCATTTATTTTAAAATAAGCACCTGGTTCGTGTGATAAGCCACGTATCTTATTAAAGATATTTCTTGAAGTATCTTTAAAATTAAATTCTTCTTCAAGAGGTGAAATATTAGGACTAATTGTAGCCTCAGCTTCATTTTGTTCTTGACCCAAATTAATACCATTATAAATATCTTCAATGTTATCCATTAATAAATTTTTACCAATAATGCTTAATTTGCTAAATAAGCTTGAATTATCGTCTGAATCTAAAATATCAATAGCTTCTTTAGCATAGATTCTACCTTGATCCATTCCTTTAACCATTTGCATAATTGTGACACCTGTTTGCTTATCGCCTTCAATTATACTTCTTTGAATTGGGGCTCCCCCTCTTCTTTTTGGTAAAAGTGAACCATGTACATTTAAACAATTCTTAAAGACTTTTAATACCTTTGTAGGTACAAATTGTCCATAAGCAGCTGTAATTAATAAATCAGCTTTTGCATCAATAATTCTTTGATAATCATCTTTTAGCTTTAAAGGTTGGAATACCTCAAGTCCAAGTTCTAAAGCTTTTTCTTTAACAGGACTAAATGTTGGTACTTGTTTTCTTCCAACTAATTTATCAGCTTGTGTAACAACAAGTACAACCTCATATTTTTCATTTAAAGCTTCAAGAATAGGTACTGCAAATTCTGGTGTACCCATAAATACTATTTTCATTAAAATCACATCCTTTTAATAAAAATTTTTATATTGTTTAAGGATAAATAACTTTCTGATATATCATTTAATAAATCTAATTTAGAATCATCAAAAGATTTAACAGTAATAACATATCTATATTCTTTATCTAACATATAAATTCTATCAGTGACAGGGCCTAAAATTTTAGCATTCTCTAATTTATCTAAGATTTTTTTAATCTTTAATGATTCGCTATACGCAAGCTGCTGATTCTTAGATGAAATTAAAATTTCAATTAATGATGAAAATGGTGGATTTTTAGCCATCATTCTTTTCTTAATTTCACTATTATAAAATGCTAAATAGGAATGATTAGCTGCACTAGTAATGCTAATATTTTCAGGATTATAGGTTTGAATAATACATTTTCCTAATGTATCTTTTCTACCTGCTCTACCTGAAACTTGTTCAATCAAATCATAAGTTCTTTCATATGAATCATAAAATGGCATATTTAAACCTAAATCTGAATTAACTACTCCAACTAATGATACTAATGGAAAATCTAATCCTTTAGCTACACTTTGGGTTCCAACAATAATATCAACTTCATGATTATTAATCTTTGAAATAATATTATCATAGTCATTTTTACCTCGTGTACTATCCTGATCCATACGAATAATTCTCGCTTCAGGTAACATTTTTCTAATTTCTTCCTCAACCTTTTCAGTTCCAGCTTGCATAAATTTAATTGCTTTACTAGAACAATTTGGACAAGTATTAGGATTAACTATACTATAACCACAGTAATGACATTTTAAAGAATTAGAAGTTTTATGATATGTTAATGCTACATCGCAGTTAGGACATTTAAGTGTTTCTCCGCAATTTCTACACATTACAATCTTTGAAAAACCACGTCTGTTAATAAATAAAATAGATTGTTCACGTCTATTATAATTATTAATTATTTCTTCTCGTAGTCTATTTGAAAAAACAGTTCTATTACCACTTTTTAATTCTTGACGCATGTCAATTATTTCAGAAGTTTCTAAAGGCTTATTATTAGCTCTTTTATATAAATTTAATAATTTGTACTCACCATTTAAAGCTTTATAATATGTATTAACTTTAGGAGTTGCACTTCCTAAAACTAATGGACAATTATTTTTCTTTGCCTTAAATTCTGCTATAAAATGAGTATCATATTGTGGGGAACTATCTTGAATATAACTTTCTTCTTGTTCCTCATCTAATATAATGAGACCTATATTTTTTGCTGGGGCAAAAATAGCACTTCTAGCACCAACAATAACCTTAGCCAAGCCATTTTTAATTCTTCTATATTCATCATAACGTTCATTAATAGAAAGCCTTGAATGCAAAATAGCTACTGAATCAGAAAACCTTTGTTTAAAACGAGCTGCCATTTGAGGTGTAAGTGAAATTTCTGGAACTAACATCAACGAAGTTTTATTCTCTTTTAATACATCTTCAATTAAATTTAAATAAATCTCAGTTTTACCAGAACCACAAACACCATGAATTAAGAATTTAGAATAAGTATTAAATTTTTCTTTAATTGTTTGATAAACATTTTCTTGTTCATCATTTAGTTTTACTTTTTCATCTTTTAATGAAATACCATTGATTTTTCTATAAGTTTCTTTTTGATAAATTGAAATATTTCCATTTTCTTCTAAAACCTTTATTGTAGATACCGAAAAATTAAAAGATATAAGATCACTCTTTTTTACATCATTTTTAATTTCTTCTAAATAATCTGATAATTCTTTAGCTTTTTTTCCTCTACCAACATAAGGTTTAATGAATTTAACATAATCAATTTTCTTTATACTACCCTTATCTTTAAGAATATATTTAATTTCTAAAGAATTATTTTTAATGGCTTCTTGTATGAATTTATGCATCTTTTTCATATTAGAATCATATAAAACTTCTTTTGAATTAGCAAAATAATCTTTTAAAGTAGTAGGCAATGATTCATAGTTTTTTAGAACCAGTTTTTTTATAATTGATTGTCTTAAACCGATAGGAATCATTAATTCAAATGCAGAACCTAAACTTGTAAAATAATGCTTAGATATTAAATTAGCAAGTTCAATATCATCATTTGTTAATAAAGGTTCATCATCAATAATATCAGAAATTTCTTTTAACTTATTAAAATCAAAAGTTGTATTATCCTTTGTCTTAGTTACATATCCTACTGTCAAAGTTTTACCAAAAGGCACAAAAACTCTTTGTCCAACTTTGATTGTTTCAATTAAATAATTAGGAACGATATAATCAAAAGTTGTATTTAATTCTAAAGCTTTACTATTAATTACTACTTCTGCTATCATTATATCCCTCCTAAAAAATTAAAAGGTCCGTTAAGGACCTATTAAAATATTTGTCCATCATTCAAGTTTTAGCACTTTACTTACGCAAGTTGCTGAAGGGTCAACGAGCTTGTCTCTCGCCTTCTCTTTATGGATATGAAATTAAGCATTTATTATTATATATTTTTTTATCTTTTTTTTCAATATAAAATACATTAATGCTATATGATTTTAATACTATTTTCCTGAGACAATGTAATAATATTTAAATCTAATAATGGTCTTGAAATAGCTTTAATAAATACAAACATTAAAATAGTCTGTGGTAATAAATATACAAGATTTTTAGGTAATGATGTAAATAACATATATATTTGCATTTTTTCAAAAGTTAAACTTTGTACCTGTGCCCACCAAATAGAACCTAAAAAAACCTTTAC
>Ga0247611_10010990_pt1 | contig 10528 bp, 10 predicted proteins | sample 177DNAGHGhighgp2_FD_192422 | JGI IMG/M metagenome (GOLD analysis project Ga0247611, IMG submission 192422) | Sheep rumen microbial communities from Palmerston North, Manawatu-Wanganui, New Zealand - 1770 DNA GHGhigh gp2 | ecosystem: Host-associated > Mammals > Digestive system > Stomach > Rumen... | reverse complement strand
CTACTCATTTGCCAGTCATCCGGAGCTTGTAGCGGAATGTCCGGAGGTCAAGCGCGTGTGCATTCCACTTTCCCACCGGTTTGAAACCTTTACCGTAGATATTCACCGGGTGATCGAGCAGGAGGGCAAGGACGCCTTCTATGTGTTTGACTGTCTGTCGGAGTTGCAGACTGCCTGGGCAACGGACCTGATGATGGGGAATTTCTTCCGCGTCACCTGCCCCTTTCTGTTCATCCTCGACACAGTGGCTTTTTTCCCGATCATCCGTGGACGCCACTCCTTCCATGCGATCAACAAAATCAGCAATACGACCCAGCTTTTCCTGGACGTGTATTCGGATCAGGGCAGCGATGCCATGTATATCCGTCCTCAGAAGGTATGGAACCGGAGCTCCGACACCATGTTCCTGCCGCACATCTTCCATCCTGTCACCGGGCAGGTCCAGCCAATCCAGGATGGCGTACAGACCAGCCGCTTCTACCAGGTGATGCACAGCTATCAGCGGACGCTGGAAGAACAGTACGTGGACTCCTGGGACCGTTTTTTCAATCAGACCCGGCTGCTGCATGATAACGCGATACCTGTGGAAGAACAGTGCGCCAGAATGTGCAATATCATGATGACACGGGATGAAAGGCTTCGGACGCTGGTGAAAAAGCACTTCCGGCCAGAGGATTACTTCGAGGTCAGGGACCATATGGTGGGCACCGGTATGGTGGGTGGAAAAACCTGCGGAATGCTGCTTGCCCGAGCCATGATCCGCAATCTCGCGCCGGACATCGACCGGGTGATGGAACCTCATGATTCCTTCTATGTAGGCTCGGACGTGTTTTATACCTACATTGTGGACAACGATTTCTGGGATCTGCGCGTCCGGCAGCGAACAGATGAAGGATATTTTGAACTGGCGGGACAGTTGGAGGACCGCCTGAAAACCGGGACCTTCTCCCGGGAAACAAAGGATCAATTCATGCATATCCTGGAATACTATGGCCAGGCCCCTTATATTGTCCGTTCCAGCAGTATTCTGGAGGATGGTTTTGATAACGCGTTCGCAGGGAAATACGAATCGGTTTTCTGCGCCAACCGTGGCACACCGGAGGAAAGACTGGAAGAATTTGAGAATGCCGTACGGACAGTGTACGCCAGCTCGGCGGGGCTTTCCGCTCTGGACTACCGCAAACGGCGGGGCCTGGACCGGCGGGATGAACAGATGGCCCTGCTGGTGATGCGGGTTTCTGGATCGGCCTACGGAACGTACTATATGCCCTGCGCCGCGGGTGTTGGTTATTCCTTCAGCCCCTATAAATTCCTGAAGGACATAGATTCCTCAGCCGGCATGCTCCGGCTGGTGATGGGGCTTGGCACTTCAGCCGTAGACAGGACGGAGGGCTCTTATCCGCGGCTGGTCAGCCTGGATAGGCCGGAAGCCACAAACTGTACCACCGTGGCTGAAAAGCACCGATATTCCCAGCGAAAAGCGGAAGCGGTGGATTTACGGAACAGGCATCTGAGCAGGGTGTCCCTGCAGGAACTGGAACCGATGCTGCCGCAGTTCATGAAATACCAGGTGCTGGAACACGATACGGAGGCAGAAGCGTCGCTCCGGGAGCAGGGTGTCGTTCGGTCCGTCTGTTTCATTTCCTGCCTCGGGCTGGTTCAGAATACGGAAATGATGCGACGAATGCAGCGGATGATGCACCTGATCCAGGCTGAATACGGACTGCCTGTGGACATTGAGTTCACCATCAATGTATCGGAGAATCGGGAATACATGATCAATCTGCTGCAGTGCAGGCCACTGCAGGTTTATCGGGACGCAGGCGGAGTAGCCCTGCCGGAGGATGTTCCGGAGGACAGGATCCTGCTGGAGACTCGCGGCGCTTCTATGGGGCTTTCCAGGAAAACCAGACTGGATCTGATCGTATACGTTGACCCAATCAAATACTACCATCTGCCCTATTCCAAGAAGCCCGATATTGCTGCGCTGATCGGCCGGATCAACTGGAAATACAGGGATCAGGGAAAGCACATGCTGCTGATGGCTCCCGGGCGGATCGGCACGTCATCTCCTGAGTTGGGTGTTCCAACCGCGTTCTCCGACATCAGCAGTTTCGAAGCCGTTTGTGAGATAGCGGAAAGCCGGGCAGGCTATAACCCGGAGCTGTCTTACGGCAGCCACATTTTCCAGGATCTCGTGGAGGCTCAGATCCTGTATACAGCCGTATTCTCCGACAAGAAGACCCTCCGTTTCCGTCCGGAACTGATTCAGACGTCGGAGAATATCATATCCCAAATCCCACAGGGCGCTAAATGGCAGGATGTTGTCTGGCTGGCGGATGTAAGCGATCGGAACTGTATGTTGTACCACGATATGACAGAGGAGCGGGTTTTGCTGCATTTTTGATTCACTGCGGGCAACCAGGCCATGCGAGCGGCCAATCCGTCCACACCCATGACCATCGTGATCACCCCCATTTATCTGCACACCTGAGGACGCTGGCGGCGTCCTTTCCTTTGCCCGAAAACGCCCGGAAATCAAAAGTTCCCGGCCACCAGGCGCTTCCGTATGGAAGTCCCGGCGGTCGGCATTTTCTTTTCCCCATCCTTCTCCGGGATGGTTGAATCTGAGTCCGCAAGGATTCAGCCCTTCACCGCGCCTGCGGCCACACCCTTGATGATGTGCTTCTGGCAGGCCAGATAAAAAGCAATGACCTGTATGATACTCATCAGGATCAGTGCCGTGGTAGCCCCCAGATCCACCGTGCCGTATGCTTCCACCTGAACACATATCCGAAAAAGCTATAAATTCCAAAGAGAAGACAGTGAACGCCCATCAACAGTACTCTCATCTCCTGCAAAAGTTTCTTAGGGTCTATAACATCGAAGGGTCTCGCATGGGTCTCTTCTCTTTGGGGACTAATAAGGGTACGTAGTAGCCAGTTATACCCTTTTCAAGGGTAACTGGCTCTCCGAGGGGGAGCGAACCGGAAAAGAACACATTAATAATCGAACAATATCAACGGCCGTAGTGCTTTTGGGGTTGGCGTCGGTGCGCGTTTTCGTAGAGGAGTTCCTCTACTCTAGAAGTATAAACCGACTTCTGTAGAACGCAAGTGATGGTATATACCGGCTGTGTCACCGAGAATCAGCTGATTGATGAGGGACACGCAAAGCTTCGCCAGCCCAGTGATCTGATAAACCTGTTGTACATTGAAAGTATCCTCTACGATATTTTTACATCGCAATTAACCAGCGGGTGAACAAATGGAAACAATCTCAATGATTATCCGCTGAAAGCAATTCGCACAGGAGGATCTTTCCATGAAAACAATCAAGCAAATCCGTAAAGCGCTTCTTCTGATTACTCTAGCAATCCAAAGCCTGATACTCTCAATTAACCCAGCCAATGCTGACGTGATGACCGGAGTGAATACTCCCTGTGTTCCGGAGGCCCGCAAACTCAAGACGCATGGTTCCCTGACCATCGATCACTCCCATGCATCCGACGGCTATATCATTGTAAAAGCCAAGAAGTCCGACAACAAATTGAAGGTTGCAATTTCATTCGATGGTATATGGAACCGATGAAAACGTTTATGTGGAAATTGCAAGCATGTATAATATGGTTAATGTATTACTAAATAACACAGATATGCATCATTTATCAAGAACACTTGCAAAATACAATACAAATACACGAAAATCTATTGACATTCTGCATCATTTGGATATAATACATGCATAAAGCGACGGTGCTTCGCCTGGCAACAGGGCACCGCCGCTTTTATTTTTCCAGATACCGAAGGGAGCATGAAGCACCATGATCCGTTTGAACAACGTGACAAAAAAGTTTGGCAGCAACGAAGTGCTGAAGGGCATTGACCTGACAGTTAAGACCGGTGAAAAGCTGGTCATTATCGGCCCCAGCGGCTCCGGCAAATCCACGCTGATCCGCCTGATGAACGGCCTCGAGGAAACCAGCAGCGGCACCGTGGAGATCGACGGCAAGCAGATGACCCATCAATCCCGTGCCAAGCTGAACCGCGAGTATTCCTCTATGGTGTTCCAGCAGTTCAATCTGTATCCGCACAAGACAGTACTGGAAAACCTGACACTGGCGCCTATCAAGCTGAAGGGCATGAGCAAGAAAGATGCGGAAGAACTGGCCATGGCGAACCTGAAGCGCGTAGGCTTGGTGGAAAAGGCGAATGTATATCCATCCACTCTCTCCGGCGGTCAGCAGCAGCGAATTGCCATCGCTCGCGCTATGACCATGCAGAACCCCATCATCTTCTTCGACGAGCCGACCTCGGCCCTTGACCCGGAGATGGTGCAGGAGGTGCTGGACATCATGACCGACCTGTCCAAAGACAATATCACCATGGTCGTTGTGACCCACGAGATGGGCTTTGCCCGCGAGGTTGCCGACAGGGTGCTGTTCTGCGAGGGCGGCTACATTGTCGAGGAAGGTACGCCGGAGCATTTCTTCACCAATCCCACTAACCCGCGTACCCAGCAGTTCCTGTCCAAGATCCTTCACTAAGGCATTCTCCCCGTAAAGGGTTATGCATAAATAAAACACTATATTGAGGAGGAACCCATTATGAAAAAGGTTGTTGCGATCATCCTGTCCCTGGTTCTGGTTTGCACCTGTGTGTCCGCTATGGCCGACACCTTCCGTGTTGGTGTGAAGCAGGACGTGTACGGTTTCGGCTATCTGGACGAGACCACCGGCGAGTACACCGGCATGGAGATCGAACTGGGCGCTCTGATCGCTGAAGCTCTGGGTTATGACGAAGTGGAATACACCACCGTGACTGCTGCCACCCGTGGCCAGATGCTGGACAACGATGAGCTGGACTGCGTTATCGCTACCTTCACCATCAAGCCCGAGCGCAAGGAGAGCTGGGACTTCTCCACTCCCTACTACACCGACGCTGTGACTGTGCTGGTGCAGACTGACAGCGGCATCGTTGACCTGACCGGTCTGGTGGGCAAGACCGTCGGCGTGTCCTCCGGCTCCACCTCCGCCAAAGCGCTGGCGACTGCGATGGCCGAGGCCGGTCTGATCGACGCCTTCGATGTTGACTCCTTCGACATCAGCACCTTCAACGGCGGCGTGTCCTTCAAGCAGTACGACGACTATCCCGCCATCTCCATCGCCTTGAGTGCCGGCGACGTGGACGCCTTCTGCGTGGACAAGTCCATCCTGGCCAACTACAAGACCGCTGACCGCTCCTTCATCGCCGACAGCTTCTCTCCCCAGGACTACGGCGTGGCCACCAAGAAGGGCTCCGAGCTCTCCGTCAAGGTGGAAGAGCTGGTCACCGGCTGGCTGGAAGACGGCACCATCGACGCTCTGATCGCCGAGTGGGGCCTGTGATTCTGGTAAACTTCTTTCTCCTGGGAGCGTGCACTTGCTGTACGCTCCCTAACCTTGTCTGAAAGCAGGATATCATATGGAAACGATATTTGATGCGAGATCCTGGTCATTGGTCTGGCAGCACCGGGGCACCTTTGTCAATGGCTTTCTGAATACGCTGGAAAGTGCTGCCGTAGGTCTGCTGATCGCTCTGGCTATCGGCATTGTGCTGGGCTTGGCCGGAATCTCGGAGAAAAAGCCGCTCAAAATCCTCAGCCGGGTCTATGTGGAGTTTTTTCAGAATACGCCATTGATCCTGCAGGTATGCTTCCTTTATTATGCGCTGGTGTATGCCGGCATCAAGATCCCTGTTGTGTCCGTCGGTTTTATCGCGCTGGGCATTTATACCGGCGCCTATATGGCCGAGGTCATTCGTGCCGGTATTCTGTCGATCCCTGCAGGCCAGTTTGACGCCGCCATTTCTCAGGGTTTTTCCTGGGTGGATATGATGCGGATCATCATCCTGCCGCAGACCATCAAGATTATTCTGCCGCCCATGGTCAACCAGATGGTGAACCTGATCAAGAACACCTCCTGCCTGTATATTATCGGCGGTGCTGACCTGATCGCCACCACCTACAATTTCGTGACCGGCGAGACCACCGGCGGCGCCTATGGCCCGGCTTATCTGGTGGGCGCTGCGCTGTTCTTCTGCATCTGCTTCCCGCTGTCCATGCTGGCCGGCAAATGGGAAGAAAGCCTCAAAAAGCGTGAGCAGCAGACTGGCGGAAAGGAGGCGGCGTAATGGATCTGATGACACAACTGAAAGGCAGCTTCGGTATCATCACCAATCCGGATGTGATCACCTATCTGCTGCGCGGTGTGGCCTTTACCCTGGGTATTTCGCTCATCGCTATCCTGTGCAGCATTGTGGTCGGCTCTATCTTCGGTCTTCTGCGCAACTATTGCAGGCATGGTGTGGTCGGTATCTTAGGCAAGCTGGCCACCTGTTATATCGAGCTGTTCCGCAATACGCCCCTGATGCTGTGGATGTTCGTCTGCTTTGTCCTGTGCCCTGCGCCGACCTTCACCAAGGGCTTTGCAACAGCATTAGGGCTCGGCTCTGTGGCGGCAGTGAAAACGCTGTTCAAGGCCATTATGGCGCTGACCCTGTTCACTTCCGCTGTCATGGCCGAGATCATCCGCGGCGGCCTGAACTCCGTACCAAAAGGTCAGTTTGAGGCGGCACGCTCTCAGGGCTTCGGCACCTTCAGCACAGTGCTGCTCATCATCCTGCCGCAGGCCTTCCGGAATATCGTGCCCACGCTGTTGTCACAGATGATCACCACCATCAAGGACTCCAGCTATATGGCCGGTTTGGTAACGGTGGAGCTGATGGGCTGTACCAAGCTCATCATCTCCAAGGCCAACAGCTATAACGGCACCTGGGTCGATCGCTTCGACCGCGGCACGATCAATGTTACGGACGTGTTTGTTCTGTTTGGCCTGGCTTTTCTGATCTATTTTGCCATCAATTTCACGCTGTCCTGCGTCGTCCGCAGCCTGCGAAATCGCAAGCGGGCATAAATTACATCAAAAAAGACGAGAACGGAGCATATTCCGGCTCGTCTTTTGTCTGCAAGAACAAATCAAAGATAGGAGCGCACCTCATGAATACCGCAGAAAAACTGGTGGAATGTCTTGTCCAGGAGGGTGTTGAGGTCATTTTCGGCATCCCCGGTGAGGAAAACCTGGAGGTCATTGAAGCCCTGACCAAATCGCCCATTCGCTTCATCACCACGCGCCATGAACAGGGCGCTGCTTTCATGGCGGACGTATATGGCCGACTGACCGGCAAGGCAGGCGTTTGCCTGGCAACGCTGGGTCCCGGTGCAACAAACCTCATTACCGGCGTAGCTGACGCCAATTCGGATGGCGCACCGCTGGTTGCGATCACCGGCCAGGTCAGCACCGAGCGCATGCATATCACCGGTCATCAATACCTTGACCTGACCAAGCTGTTCGAGCCCATCACCAAGCGCACTAAGATGATCATGCGTCCTGACACTGTATGTGAGGTCACTCGTCTGGCCTTCAAGTATGCCCAGAGCGAGCAGAAAATGGGCGCGACCCATATCGATCTGCCCGTGGATGTGGCTCGCATGCCTGTGCCAGATGGAGAAAAGCCCATCCGCCATCAAAAGCCGCCGGTAGAATATGCTGACTTGGAGAGCGTTGCCCAGTCTGCCAAGCTGCTTGCCCAGGCGCGCAATCCCATCATGATCGTCGGCGCGGACTGCCTGCATGCTGATGTGTCAAGCGCGGTGACAGAGCTGGCACATACGCTGCACATCCCAGTCCTCAACACCATGATGGCCAAGGGCGTCATTCCCTGCGATGATCCCTATGCCATGCTGACCTTCGGCATCCCGCAGAAGGATTATCCAGATCTGCTGCTAGCGAAGGCTGACCTGCTGCTCTGTGTTGGCTATGACCTGGTCGAGGTTGCGCCTGCCCGTCTGAATCCCGGTCGGGACAAGCAGATCATCCATCTGAACACCTATGCCGCCCACATCAACCGCAGCTATCAGCCGAATGTGGAGGTCGTGGGCGATATGTCCGATGCGCTGCGCCGCTTGATGCAGTTCTGCCGCCGCGAGTGCCAGCCGGAGGAAGCCTTTGCACTACGTGAGCGCATGCTGGCTGATCATGAGGCTATGTCGGAAGACACTGCTTTTCCTGCCAAACCGCAGAAAATTATCAGTGATATCCGCAAGGTGATGGGCCCGGAGGATATTCTAATCGGCGACGTGGGCGCACACAAAATGTGGATCGGTCGGCAATATGATTGCTATCAGCCCAACACTTGCCTGATCTCCAACGGTTTTGCCACCATGGGCATCGCTGTGCCCGGTGCTTTGGCCGCCAGACTACTGTATCCTGAAAAGCGCATTCTAGCCGTGACCGGTGACGGCGGCTTCATGATGAACAATCAGGAGCTGGAGACTGCCCGCCGTGAGCATCTGCCCTTTGTGACGCTAATCTTCGATGACAGCGAATACGGACTGATCTCCTGGAAGCAGCAGGACCGTTATGGTCACACGAATTGCACGTCCTTCACCAATCCTGATTTTGCTGCCATGGCCGAATCCATGGGCTGCAAGGGCTATCGCGTGACCAGGACAGAAGATCTACCCGCGATTCTGGAGGAAGCCTTCTCGTTGGATGTTCCAGCCGTGATCGACTGCCCGGTGGATTATGCCGAGAACGCTAAGCTGACGCTTCATCTGAAGGAACTGATGGAAGGTAAGTAAGGAGTTGCAGTAGTGAGAAAGGTCATTGGACTGATACCTCTTTGGGATGATGAACGGGAAAGCTACTGGATGCTCCCCGGGTATATGAAGCTCATTGAACAATGCGGCGGTCTGCCAATGATGTTGCCAATGACAGATGACGAGAAAATGCTGGACCAAGCACTTGGTTTGTGTGATGGGCTGCTGCTTACCGGCGGCCATGATGTTTCACCGACACTGTATGGTCAGGAGCCACTAGCTGTGTGCGGTAAGCCCTGTGTGATGCGGGATCGAATGGAATCGTATCTGCTGCGTTTGGTGCTGGAAAAGGACATGCCTGTACTTGGTATTTGCCGTGGTATCCAGTTGATGAATGTATGTCTTGGAGGCACGCTGTATCAGGATATTCCTTCGCAGCATCCATCGGATGTAAATCATCAAATGACACCGCCGTATGATCGGACAGTTCATTCCGTTGAGATACAGGCAGGGACGATACTTGCGGGTATTCTTGGCGTAGGCAAATATGAAGTCAACAGCTATCACCATCAGGCTGTTTGCCGGCTGTCGCCGTATGTGACACCATCTGCTGTATCGGAAGATGGTCTAGTGGAAGCAATCGAGATAAAGGAAAAACGATTTGCTTTGGGCGTACAGTGGCATCCTGAATTCATTCAGGATGATGGTGCGATGAAATTGGTTCGTGCTATGATACATGCCTGCTAATTGCTCAATCTCCGCACCATGCCATCGCAGTTGGTTGTCGCAGAATAGCTATATCCAATGAAAATCGAATAGGGCTTCCCATCCTTGTCCCGGAACCGCAGCATTTCATTCTGCCAGGTCATGACGATCTGCGGCGTAACAGCGCACATTTTCAGCTTGCCGAAGTAGGGGATCAGTTTTGTCCGGATGATATGATCCTTCGTGCTCCATGTATTTTCCTTCAGCCTTGTCTTCAGATCCTCGGTATAGTGCTCCACAAAGCTGGCAAAGGTCATATCCAGATCCGCCGTTACCTTGTTCATTTGCTCCCGTTCCCATGCCTGTGCTTCATGCTTGCTGGCAAAACCCCGCCGGGAACTCTGCTTCTGCTCTCCCGTCCAATCGGTGTAGCGGTAGATTACCCGCCATGTGTTTGTCTTGTTGTCCTTATAGACACTCATCCCGCTGTGCCTCCTCTTCCGTTGCTTTTCCCATGGTGCGCTGAAGAAGATAATTCTGGCTGATCCGTCCAGCAATCGTGAGAAAACCCTGGGCTTTCAGCTCCTGATTCAGCTGGTGGATGACCTTGTAGGCGTGGGAGGTTGAGATGTGCAGGAGCTGTGCTGCTTCCGGTGCGGTCAGAAAAGCGCTCCCATACCGCTTTATTTCACAATTCTCCAATTTCATATTGATTCTCCTAAGCAAATCTGTTATACTAAGCATATCTCACTGAAAGGGGACTTTCTCATGGCCACTGGCGAGCGCATTCATCATTTCCGCAAGCGCATGAAGATGACGCAGCGTTATTTGGGGCAGCTTCTTGGCTTCCCGGCCAATTCCGCCGATGTACGCATGGCACAGTATGAGTCTGAGGACCGGAATCCGAAGGCCGATCTGACAGCACAGATGGCGCAAATCTTCGGTGTATCGCCCCATGCCATATCGGTGCCGGATATTGATTCCTATGTTGGTCTCATGCACACGCTTTTCACCCTGGAAGACCGATATGGCCTGTATGTGGAGGAATCCGAGGGTGATGTTTGCCTGCGGGTGAATCTGAGGGACAGCCAGCAGGCGGCTGAGCTGCACCGGATGCTGTACGAATGGCAGGCAGCGGCCAATGCGCTGCGGAAGGGCGAGATCACCCAGGAAGCCTATGACCAGT
>Ga0247611_10010989_pt1 | contig 10528 bp, 9 predicted proteins | sample 177DNAGHGhighgp2_FD_192422 | JGI IMG/M metagenome (GOLD analysis project Ga0247611, IMG submission 192422) | Sheep rumen microbial communities from Palmerston North, Manawatu-Wanganui, New Zealand - 1770 DNA GHGhigh gp2 | ecosystem: Host-associated > Mammals > Digestive system > Stomach > Rumen ... | reverse complement strand
TTGCTTCCTTTTGGCCTTCCCATATTTTCACCTCCGCGATTCTTCCTAGGAAGAAGTTAATATTATTATAAAATAAAAAATGTCCGAAGACACTTTTTTTGTGTCTACGAACATTTTACTACTTCAAGTTTCCTTCTTTTTTTATTTATAAACATTTAATGCTTGTTCGTATTTTTCTTTAAACAAGTTCCTTAATTCTAATGGCTCAAGTATTGATGCTTCAGAGCCAAATTTAAAGAAATAGTTTATAGCTTGTAATTGTGTACACGAAAATACATAACAATGTTTATCGTTTTTTTCTATTTCATAGTATTTTGGTCTCATATATAATTGACGTTTGAACATTTCTAAACCTAAATCTGTAAATTTAACCTTTATGTTTATTACTTCGCCAGTCATATACATAACATCACGCTTATCCATTAAATCATCAAGTTCTTTTTTCTTTTCTTGTGATATATGAGCACCCTTGTCAGTTACATTTGCTTTAATAATTCTAGACAATCTAAAACAAGCAGGTATTTTTTCTTGCTGATCTGTCTTTTCACGATTTCCTTCAAAGAACTCTTTAGAGTATCCTATAATGTAGTTATATGTGTTTGTTTTATCTTGAACTATCCTGTATGGATATAAGTAGAACACACGAGGCTTTATATCTAACTTGCTTTTTTCGATAGTAATTTTCAACGCTTTTTCTCTTTCTATTGCAGCGTTAACTGAATCGAATAGCGGCTTGAAAAATATTTGCTCTCTTTTAAAGTTAGGAAGAGAAGCATATTCTTCAAATATTGCTCTAAAGTATAGTCCACAAGAACCATCATAGTATTTAGCCTCTTCTGAATTAGAAATAATATTACAATTTTCTTTGTTGATTCTAAATTGGAAACTTTCTTTGTTTTCGTCTTTTTCTTTTTTAAAAATGCCAACTTTTTCAATTATCTTCATTTCATATATATCTAAATACTTTTTTATAAATTTTTTGATTGATGATTGATCATCGGAAGAGAATGAATTACATAGTTGTTCAAGCTTTATTCTTTCGAGTTCATCTTTTTTTTCATCATATCGTCTTTGAATAGAAGCATTTGCGTTTTCATAATAATTAGTGAAAATCCTATTTAGAAATCCAGAAAAAGATTCACTTTCTTTGTCACCATAAAAATTACTAATATCTTCTTTAATAATTAGATATGCTTTGTCTTTAATACTTACACGTTGCTTTGGTTCAATGTCATTAATATAAAATTGATAATTGTCTTGTGAATTGTTCATAAATAATCCTCCTTTAATTGATGTTTCTATATCTAAATTATATATCTTCTTAAATAAATAGTAAACATATAATGGAACAATTTTTCTGAAAAAAAGTGAAAAAAAATAAAAAAGGGGTTCACAATATGCGAAAAATGTGTTAGTATAATATAATTACAATACGAAATGGAACAATAAAAAGCTAAAATTAACTGATTATTAGGAAAATAGGAACAATATATTCAAACTATAAAAAAAATAAACATTTTGATGAACTTGGTCTTGTAATAGGAACGAATAATTGCAAAATAACAAAAATAATTGCGCAAAACAGGAACACAAAATTATTGTTACTTGACCATTTTAATATATAAAATGATGAAATAGAATAGAATTGTAACAACAAATAGCTTCAATAAGTGTGTTACGATATACAATACGCAAGAAAAGGAGTGATTATATGAGCGTAAATATAGTGCTAAAAGATGTGGATAGGATTTACTTGGCAGTTGATTCTCAAACTACTAGTGGATCTACAAAAATTATTCAAAGGAATCCTAATTCTATTAAAATGTGGAATGTAGATGGAATAGATTCATGTTATATGTCGCATTGTGGATTAAGAAGAAATGGTAGTTTGATTAGAACTATTGATGGTTTAATTGATGAAAATGACAATATTGATTTTGCGTATGTAGTTAAGAACATTAAAAGGAAAATAGTTCAAACATTAATTGAAGCTGAATTTATTGATATTTCAAATAATTATATTGACAAAATTGAATCAGAACTATTCTTTATCTATAAGGATAAAGCGTATTCGATTGAAAATGATTTATCAGTTGTTGAAATAGAAGATTATTACGCTCATGGCTCAGGAAGATACAATGCACTTGGTAGTCTAGCCTCAACAGTTGGTGAACCGGCAATGGATAGAATAAAAAAAGCGTTAAAAGCAAGTTGTAACAATATATATGTTGATTTCCCTGTCTATGTTGTTGATACAAAAACAAACAAAATAATAACTATTAATGAAGCTGAACTTAGACAGTACGGAAAAGAAATACAAAAAGATAGAAAACAGAAAGGATGTGCTTAATATGAAGCCAAATGTTATTAATTTTCACTTTATTGATCACTGTAATTACAAATGCAAGTATTGTTTCGTAAAAAAAGAAAACAAAATGCTTTCATTCAGGGAATGCAAAGAAGTAGTAGATAATATCTATAACTATTTCCTAACTGAAGGTATTACTAACGGAAGAATCAACCTTGTTGGTGGAGAGATATTCTTAGCACCTTACTTGCAACAATTAATTGATTATATACATGCTAAGGATATTAAAATTTCAATTGTTACAAACGGATATCTGTTAACAGAAGAATTCATAAAGGTAAATGAAGAGAAAATTGAAACGATAGGTATAAGCGTCGATTCCTTGAAATTAGAAACTAATCTAAAAATTGGAAGATGTTGTGCCAATAGAACACTATCACCAATCAAATTAATACATATATGTAAATTGATAAAGAATAGTAATATCAAACTTAAGATTAATCATTGTATATCTAAATATAATATGGATGAGGACATAAGCAACTTCATTAAATTGATTTGTCCAGATAGATTTAAGGTGTTCCAAATGACAGTTATAGAAGGTATTAACACAAATTCTAGAGATATGCAAATAAGCAATCAAGAATTTAATGAGGTATCTAAGAAATATGAGGAACTTGGTGGAGTAATCGAAACAGAAGAAACAATGAAGGATAGCTACTTAATGGTAGATTCCAATGGTAATTTCTATGTTGATAAAGAGAACAAACCTATCGGAAATCTAATGCAAACTAGTTTTAGAAAGTTAGTGTTTGCATCTAACTTAAACTACAATCATTACTCATTGAGATATTAAAGGAGGCATCATTATGGGCTTATGTATAGGATTAAAAGATAAGAACAATGTATATATTGGTGTTAATTCACACATGTTTACTAATTCAAAAACAGCGTACAATCCAAACAATTTTAAAGTTTGGAATGTACTAAATACTAAAAATGCAATAATGGCATGTCAAGGATCTATAAGAGATTCAAATGTGATAAGAATTATACCAAATTTAATTGATGATTATGATGTATATAAAGATAGAATTAATTATAAATATGTTTTAAGGAATATAGCTTTTAGAATCAAAGATACATTAGCTGATGAAATGTTCTTTGAAAAGAAAAGTGGAAAATTTGAAGATATAGAAAGTACTTATATCTTTGGATACAAGAATTCATTATATGAAATTTTATCAGACTTAGATGTATGTGAAGTTGATAGATATACATGCCATGGATCAGGTAGAAGCGAAGCAATTGGAAGCCTAGAGGCTACAGAAGGAGAAGATCCTTATGTTAGAATCGAAAAAGCATTAAGAGCAGCATCTAAATCTGACAACTCAATTTTCTTCCCGTTTATAATACTTGATACAAGAAGTCAAAAGTTTAAAATTATTGACAAATAGATAGTGATTGTTCCAATGATAGGTTCAAAATATCGAAAAAAATGCTGAAAATATGGTTAAAATAGGAACCGAAAAGCACATGCAACCATTCATAACATCTTATGCAAAAGCGGGTTATAATAATTGTGTAAGGTATAACTGGAGGTGATAGTTATGGTAATAGCAATGTTACTTATAATGATGTTAAGACAAAGTAGAGGCGATGTCGGGTGAGACATCATCTAAAACAGAAATTAGCAATAATAAAAAAAATACAAATAAAAGGAGGAGTAATATTATGCTAAGTATTATGGGAAAAATATTTTGGAGTTTAGTTATGGTGGTTTTAGGGTATGCGTTATGCAAATATCATTTGATTCCACAAATCATTGAGTTCATTAAGAATTTCATTTACTAGGAGGTTGATTGAAATGAAAGAAATTAGAATTACTATTAGTACAGATTACACAAGAATTCCTAACAAGATGCATTTAAGAAGTCAAATAGACTTTCCTGCAAGGGTTAGAGAAAGTAAAAGAGCGTACAAGAGAGGCGCATGCAAACAAGAATTACAAAAAACATTAAAGAAATTATATAAGGAGGAAATGTAATATGATGATTATGACAAAGAAAAAAAGACAAGAAATGGAAGCACAAAGATTAAAGGCTGAGGCAGAAAGACTTCAAATGGAAGAAGAATTAAGACATGAGAAAGAAATTGAAAGAAGAATGATTATTAAAAGATCATTAAATTCAATGAAGAATTCTATTGGCAAGTTGGCTTCAATGAAACAAAAGCTTATTGAAAAAGCAAGGAATGCTGCTCTAAACGGAGATAAACAAGCGTCTAAAATTGCAAAAGCTAGATTAAAACATTGTTTAAATAAAGAAAAATTCTTAACTACTATGGTCGAAAACTTTGAGTTTTCTCTTGAACTTGCTGATACAAATAAGTCAGTAGAAGAATTCATTAAAGGTGTTAATGTTATATCTGAACAAATGAACATGTTGGTTCCAACTATTGACATCAATAAAGCGCAAGCTGCATATGAGAAGGCATTAGCTAACAACGAAAATCAATTAGAAGCAATGGATGCATTCTTAGAATCCGCTTCAAATAGCTTAGAGTCAATATCAGGTGGAGACGATCTAGTTACAGATGAAGAAATAGATAGACTTATCTTTAATCAGGCAGTAGATGCTGAGGATTCATTAGATAAGGAAATCGATAGCAAGATTACTGCTATCAAGGAGAAGGTTGTAGCGTAGCTACACCTTCCATAAAAATATATAATATAGGAGGAATAAACTATGAGTGATTCAAGATTATTATTCGATGCATTTAGCATCTATTACGAAAAAGGGATGGAAGCCCTTGATAGATCAAATTATGAGGTAGCAAGACGTAATATTAACTGTGCTGCTGAGACATTATACAAACTTGCTAAGGAATCAAACGGAATACTTAAAGAGAAAAGAGTAAAGAGGGCTGATGAATTAGCAGAACTAGCTAAAAGGATAGAAAATAAGCAACGTGAAGCATATGTCATTAAGAATAATGCAAGTAACGATGCAGCTAGACTAGGCATTGTTGAAGCTAAACCAAAATCAACTAACTCTAAGGTTAAAAAGGATGAAGATTTAACTGAGTTCTTGCCAGCTGAAAAGACAGGTGTAACATTTGATGATGTTGCAGGACTAGAAGAGGTAAAGAATGAGATTAAAAAGCAAATCATAGAGCCAAGATTACATCCTGAAATATACAAGAAGTTTAAGAAGGATAAGGGTGGAGGCATCTTACTATATGGAGTTCCTGGAACTGGTAAAACCATGATTGCACAAGCTATTGCAAATGAGATTGATGCGAAATTCTTCTCAATCAAGTGTTCAGACATTGCATCTAGATTCTTTGGTGATTCTGAGCAAAATATCAAGAATCTATTTGCTGAAGCTAAAAAATACCCATGCTCAATTGTATTCTTTGATGAGTTTGAAGCATTAGGTACAAAGCGTGATACTTATTCAACTGTAATGAAAAGAGTTGTTCCTGAATTACTAGCACAAATGCAAGGCTTTGAAAAGAATGATAATACTTTACTAATCATTGCAGCTACTAATAGACCTTGGGATATTGACCCTGCATTCATGAGAGCAGGTAGAATTGGTACACATATCTATGTACCACTTCCTGATGAAGATGCAAGAAGAGCAATTATTACTAAGAAACTAGAAGATGTTCCAACTGTTGAAAATATAGATATGGATAGAATGATTCAAGTAACAAACGGCTTTAATGGTGCAGACGTTGCCAACTTCTGTAATAGGCTTAAAGATTTTGCAATTGATAGATCTATCCAAGGAGGATTAGAATCCCCAATTAATAATGATGACATTGATGCGACTGTGCAAATAGTTAAGAGTACAGTAGATCCAAACGATGTTAAGAAGATTGCGGAGTACGAAAAAGCGCAAGGATTAGACAATTAATAGAAAAATTGTTTCAGATTTGGACTTTTTCTCTCCATATCTCAAACAAGAGCTATTATGCAATTGATAAAAAGGAGTTTATGTTATATAATTAACATAAATGGTGCCGATTTTAAATAAATTTAAGGAGATGATAATAATGTTTGGTAGAAAGAAAAAACTAATGATTAAGGCAGATGAAACAAGAGACTTGTTCTCATCAATAGAAAGACTAAAGTCAGAAATGGAACAAAAGGATTCTTATGATACTAGTGTTAAATTTGGACAACTAATAGATTATGTGGATAGTTGTTTAAGTAATATTAATACTGACCAAATAAAAAGCATTAAAGAGTTACTAAAATGTTCAAATAAGGATTTTATGAGTGATTCATGTCCTGAGTATGTAGATAGAATCATTAAGGGCATAAAAGATTCAATTAGTAACGGAAAAACTATAGATTTAGATATTGTAAAACCAACTGATAAAGATCAAATCGAATTGAGAATTATAAGTTGTGATAAAGCGATTAAGTCGTTAGATAAAGAGATTACTGGCTACAATCGTGCTAAAGATATGTGTTTAGCAAGAAACGATGAATCAAAATATAGAATTATTCAAAATGACTTAAGTATTGCATCTAGAAAAAGAGAGCAAACTAATGGCTACTTAAAAGCAAGCCTTAATGTTAAAAACATGCTAGACGCTAATGATAGAGCAAAAGATCAAAAAGCATTTGATAACGCAATGAATATGATGCTTAGAACAGTAAATGTTGATGAAATACAATCTATTATGGAAGAAAGCAGATTGAATTACCAACAAATAGAAGAGGATTGCATTTCTATAAATAAGGCATTTAATGACGGACCTAAAAATTTTGATGATAATAGCTTTCAAAAAGAAAGAGAAAAATATCTAGCAGAAAAAGAAAACTTGGATAGCGAATCCGACTTATCTGATGGCGTAATTGATACAAAAGTATATAGATAGTAAAAGGAGTATCCTATGAGCAAAAAAGATAATTGTAAAATAATAAGATGTAGTGGGTTTAACGAGGATAGAATTGTTGAAAAGAAGATAATAAAAGAAACAGATGAAAATGTTAAAGTTGAAATTCCTCATGGAGGATACGTTGTAGTTGATGGTAAGAAACTATTAGCAGAATTAGACAAGGATATAATATTTAATGAAGTTAAAACTGGTTTGTTTAGGTTAAAGTATTATCCTAATTCTGAACCAACTAATCATGAAGTCTATTTTGTCAAAAGTAGCAACAATAACGGATCTATAAAAATATTAAATATGGAAAAAGTTGGGGATTGTTCTTTTGACTTTATAATGTCATTTGAATATATAATTGTTGATCCAACTTTGATTATAAAAAATAATTTCTATGATTCTACACAAAATGATACAACTAATCGCTTTGTTTTAGATAAAATGAAAACAAGGATTTCTGGAGAAATTAAGCCTACGATTCTTCAAGAAGTAAATTGCAAGAGGACTATTGCAGATGCGAAAAGAGAATCAGGAAACTTTGCAAAAGAAGTATTGGTAAAATCTTTAAATGAAGCTTGCAGAAAAGAAGGAATTCGTTTTGAGCATATTGCTATTGATTATATTAATGAGCAACCTGTTCAAAATAAAACTATGGATTCTAAGAAAGAAAAAGTTGAAGTAATGGATTATATTCTTAGAGAACTAAAAGGAGTTGTTTCTAATGCAGTTGAAATTAATAATGTTAATACTGAAAAAGTAATTAAAGAAATCCGTGACTCCAGCGAATTAATAAATGAAAACACTAATTTTAAAACAAATGAAATAATAAAAAATAGTAATGATAATAGGGATGAAATAATTACTAAAACAAATGAAGCAATAAAACAGTCAATGGAACAATCAATAGCACGATTATTAGAGATTTTTTCAAAAAATGATGATAATGCTTATGATAATCATCGAGGAGAAATCGAAAATATAACTAGATTATACGAATTGGATGAAATAATAAAGAATGCAGAAAACTACGCTCATTATCAGTTGGCAGCTGTGAAGATTAGAAGTATGATTGAAGAAGTATATTACAATGCTCCATATATTAAAATGGTTCTTGAAACACCTTGCTTGGAATCCGATGTATGGATTAACAAAGCAAAAGAGTATAATTATGATATAAAAAGAGATCCAAATTTTAGCAATTCACAATTGAAGGATAATTATGATTATTGTTTAAAAAACAGTAATTATTACGATATTGATAAGGAAGAGTTCATAAAGAAAAATAAAAGAAAAGAATCAACGAATTATCAAACTTATTATGCTGTTCCAAATTGTTTTAGATATTTAATAGTTTTAGATGAAGTAAAATTTAACAATCCAATCAAGATGACAAACGCGAATGTACGCAATGCAGTTTTTCAACTTAATTCAATTTGGAGAGCAGTTTGTGTTCTATGTCATGCTATAAACGAGGATACAAAGAAAGAATTTGAGAAAAATATTGAAGGAAAAGAACAAAAAGAATGGTTTAAACAAACAGTTGAGGTTTTAAAAAAGCTAAAAATATATAAACAAGAATAAAATAAGTGAAAGGCGGTGATAATATGTGGTTATGGAGCATAAGAAGAGAAAGAAACAAAGTAAGAAGTTACAAATCATATTTACTAGGACTATTGAGCATATTCTTTCAATTCTTTATGATAATTGGCATAATGGCATGTATCACCCTTGGTATAGTTTTAGTTTGCAGAAATCAACACAAAAATCAAATAAATAAAAACACTATTGAATTTGTATTTGGTTTAGAAGAAAGAGAAGATGGTAAATATCACTTAAATTATGGTGATGTTCCTGATTACAATGGTATTTATGTGACATATGAATTGAATAGCGGCGAAGGAAAAACAATAAACTTTGAAGAGTTGGTAGATAAAGAATGTGTTACAATTAATCTATATGACAATGTTTCGGGAACACCAAAATCACTTGAAATAGAATTTAAAGGCAAAAATAAAAAAATAGATTTTATAATCGATTCTATAGTTTTAGAAACACCTATTGTTTATTTTGAATCAAATAATTTAAAGTGGAATTTAATTGATTATGCGACCGGGTATAACATTTATGTAGGAAAAGAACCAACTAATATTAAGGCAATCGCTGAAAATATAAAAGACACTTATTATGATCTAACACAATTAAAAATATATGGTGAATTAGTCGCATATGTGGAAGCTATTAGCGAATGTGAAAAGGTCAATACATCTAATAAATCTATAGGAAAAGAATTTGTTAGACTAAAGAAAGTTTTAGATTACAATTATGTAGATGGAAAAATTGAATGGGATTCATGTGAAAATGCTGATTATTACAAAATCTATCATGATGATATAGAAGAACATGTTGATAGCAATTACTTTGAATATATTCCGCATATTGGTGATAATGCAATTGTTATAGAGGCTTGTTCGAATAAACAAAACGTAATAAGTGATAAATCAGAAACATTTATATTAACAAAACTAAATGAAGTAAATAATCTAAGATATTTAGAAAACAAGATAACTTGGGATGCAAATGCTAAAGCAAGTGGATTTAATATTTATGTTGATGATGAATATCATTCAAATGTAACAGAAAAATGGTTATTGTTAGAAGGAATATCTTGTGGAATACACAAAATTGATATTATTACTAATGGTAATGATAGTACTAAAATTGTTTCATCAAACAAAAAGACCATTTACTCATTAATAGGACTTGAATTAGAAAAGGATTCCGCTATTGTGTCATGGGATGGAGTAAATATGGATAATTGTGTATTTGATATTATTGTAGACAATGAAAAGATATGCACAACAGGTAGTAACAAGCAAGTGGACTTATCTAATCTAACAATTAATTCTGGAGCACATAGTATTAATGTGAAAGTAATAAGCGCGTTTGATTTGCTATGTGATATGTCAGACACTTTGTCGATTGTAAAATTGATGAGTCCAGAATTGACAGTTGATAATGATCATATTGAAAAAGATATTGTGTTAAATTTGATAGTTTTAAAGCTTGATGATGTATTATTCGATGGAAACATATCTAACATAGAAAGTGGTTATCATATTATAAGTGGAAAATACTTGGCTAACAAGGATAATGAAATAGACTCAAGCGAAACAACTATTGTAATTTATAAGCTAAGTAATCCAGTAATAAGTATAGAAAACGGAGAGTTAAGTTGTGATGATACAACAAAGACCATCAAGTATTATATTGATGGCGTAGAGTTTAATAAAGATTTCTCAAGTGTAAGTGCAGGAA
>Ga0247611_10010988_pt1 | contig 10530 bp, 9 predicted proteins | sample 177DNAGHGhighgp2_FD_192422 | JGI IMG/M metagenome (GOLD analysis project Ga0247611, IMG submission 192422) | Sheep rumen microbial communities from Palmerston North, Manawatu-Wanganui, New Zealand - 1770 DNA GHGhigh gp2 | ecosystem: Host-associated > Mammals > Digestive system > Stomach > Rumen ... | reverse complement strand
TGCCATTATGAAAACACAATTGCTATAACCAAAAATGGACCAGTTATTTTAACGAACGAATAAAAATGAGACGCACACGGGGACGTCCATTGGATGTGACACTTTACGTGTTACAAACAATGAACGTCCCTATTTGCGTCGACAAATATATTTTCGTAATACAATGTGTTTACATTATATGAAAAACGTGATACAATATAATTAAGAGGTGATTTATATGCCAAAAACAAGTACATTACACGTAAGAATGGAACCAGCAGTTAAAGAGAAAGCGGAAAAAGTTTTAAAAGAATTAGGGTTAACAAGTTCTGAAGCCATAAATATGTTTTATACTCAAATATGCATTCAATCTGCTATTCCATTTGAAATAAAAGAGAATAAAAAAGTGAGTAAAGTTGATAAAAAGAATAAGAGTTTATCTGGATACCTATCTCAATATGCTAATCCAAAACTAATTGATAAAGAAAGTGATATTTGGGAATTGGAGGCGCATGAGTAATGGTTATTGTTGACACTAATATTATTCTAAGATATTTATTAAATGATGATGAAAAACTTAATAAAAAAGCATGTGAAATAATAGATAGTAATGATATCTTGATTCCAAATGAAGTTATTATAGAGGCTTGTTATGTTTTAAATAAGCTTTATAATGTTGAAAAAGAAATAATTTACACTCTAGTTATTGAACTTATGGTTCAAGATAATATATTTTTTACAGATCGTTCTTTGATATATGAAACATTTAAGGCATATTCAAAAGCTAATATTGATTTGGTTGATTGCATATTATATGCATATAGCAAAATAGAAGGATATGAAATAAAAACATTTGACAAAAAATTAGAAAAGTTGATATGTAAAATAAACAAAGACTAGAAGATATACTTCTAGTCTTTATTGATATACAATAACTTCTTTATATAATTTTAATAACTTGAAAAAAGTACCTCTCGAAACTTCCAACAATTGAAGTGCTTTATCGCAAGTCAAATCTTTACACAAATATCCACTAAAAATTTCAATGCAATTATCTGGAAGTTTAGCTCTTGGTCTTCCAAATTTAATTCCTTTTTCCATGGCAATTTTAATTCCTTCAGCTTGTCTTTGTTTAATTGCCATTCTTTCATTTTCAGCAACAAAAGAAAGAATTTGAAGAACAATATCTGAAATAAATTTTCCAATCAAATCATTTCCATTACTAGTATCGAGTAGGGGCATATCTAAAACTTTTATATTTGCTCCGATATCTTTTGTAATTTTTGACCATTCTTCGATAATCATATCGTAATTTCTACCAAGCCTATCGATTGACTTAATAACAAGTAAATCGTTAGGCTTTAATTTTTTGATTAGTTTTTTGTAGCTATCTCTTTCGAAGTCTTTACCAGACATTTTGTCTATAAAAATATGCTTATCATCTATATTTAATTTCTTTAATTCTTCATATTGACGATCAATCTTTTGATCTTTCGAAGAAACACGAATATATCCGTAAACCATAAAATCACCTCAAATTAAAAATAACTCTAAGTGAACCAAAAAGAGCATCAAGCAAGTACGTAAAATTGTACTTTTTATACTCCAATTATATACGAACATTTTATCGCATTTTCGTATCCTAAATCAATAGAATTACACCATAATTTTATATAAATATTAAAAAAAGTGCAAGTAAAGAAAAGTACACATTTTTATACTTGCACTTTTTAGTTCCTCCAATTTATATGAAAAATTTTCGATTCGGTCAAGAGATTTTTAGAAAAAAATCGTAGCGATGAGCATTGCTCGCCAAAAGTGGAGGATGAAATGGCAAATAATGATAGAATGGTTAATGCTAAAAGTGCAAAAAAGAATGAATTCTATACTAGATATGAAGATATAGAAAAAGAAATGAATGCCTATGTTGAATATAATAAAAATGTTTTTAAAAATAAAACAATTTTATTACCTTGCGATGATCCAGAATGGTCAAATTTTACCAAATATTTTGCTGCAAATTTTAAAAGATTTGGTTTAAAAAAACTAATTAGTACGAGTTATGCATATGAGAGCAAAATATTTAAAGGTCCATATCAATTATCCTTATTTGAAAGTGAATCGCCTAAATATGATGAGAAAAAAGCTAAAACACATGGAAAACTTTTCATTCTAGATAAGGATGTTGATAAATCTGGGAAAATTGATATTAATGACCTACAATGGGATTATTTAGAAGGAGATGGAGATTTTAGAAGTGAAGAAGTAAAAAAACTTAGAGATGAAGCTGATATTATTATAACTAATCCACCATTTAGTTTGTTTCTAGAATTTATAGAATGGATTATGAAAGCTAATAAACAATTTATTGTTATTGGAGATATGAATGCGATTTCTGATTTGCATATATTTCCTTATATTATGGACAATAAAATATGGATGGGAGAAGCTTTTAATGTTACGATGACTTTTGCAATGGATGAAACATATGAAACCACGATAAAAGAAAGAGATTCCATGGGAAGAAAACTTGGAAAAGTTCCGGCAATTTGTTGGTATACGAATGTTGAATTAAGAAAACGACACGAATTTATTAAATTAATGACAATGGCAGATAATATTAAATATAATTCTTCATTTAAAAGAAAGTGCATGGAAAAATATGGAACTATAGAATATAGAAAATATGATAACTATGATGCAATAGAAGTACCAACAGTAAATGCTATACCATCAGACTATAAAGGAGTTATGGGAGTTCCTATGAGTTTTATAGGAAATTATAATCCAGATCAGTTTATTATTGTTGGAACGGTAAGTGCAAGTCAAAATGAAGGGACACTAAATTCTGGAAAAAAATATAATAAATATATTGGATATAAACAAGATGGGACTCCAACAGGAAGAACAGGATCAACCTTTGGAAAATGTCCTGTAATAGTTATGGATGACAAAAAACATCCATATTATGAGAAGGATGGAATAAGGGTTCAGGCCACATATCCGAGAATTTTTATTAGATTAGTGGAGGGGTAATTATGAAAACAACATTGCAAACAGAATGGACTGTTAAAGATATTTGTGAGGGGTTTATGTATGATAGGGCATTGGATAAAGGTTTATATGGACTAAATGGAAAGCTTACTATACAGCCAGAATATCAAAGGAATTATATTTATGATTCTGATGGAAGAGATGTAAAAGTAATAGAATCATTATTAAAAGGCTATCCTCTAGGATTAATATATTTTGTTAAGACTGGAAATGATCAATACGAAGTATTAGACGGTCAACAGAGAATAACAAGTTTTGGTAGATTTGTTAACACAACTTATCCTTTTAGTGTTCCAGATTCAAATGGAGATCCAAGATATTTTGATAGCTTACATGAAGAAGAACAAAATAAAATATTAAATACTAAGTTAACAATATATATTTGTGAAGGAACTGCCCAAGAAATTGACGAATGGTTTAAGATTATTAATATAGTTGGAGTTGCTTTAACTGAACAAGAAAGATTAAACGCCTCTTATTTTGGACCATTTACAACATTAGCTAGAAAGGAATACTCGAATACTAATAATTCAAATATGGAAAAATGGAGAACATATATAAAAGGCGATCCCAAAAGACAAGAAATTCTTCATTGTGCTTTAGATTGGGTTTCTAATCATAATGTTTCATCATATATGAGTGAACATAGACAAGATACTAATATAACAGAACTAAAGAATCATTTTGAATCAGTTATTGATTGGATTAATTCGTTATTTGATTATACGGGTAAAGAAGTAAAAGGATTACCATGGGGGGATTTATATAATCAGTACCATGAAAAAGCCTACAATAGAGTTGAATTAAACAATTCAGTTAATGGATTAATGGCAGATATACATGTATTAAATAAGAAAAACATTTTTGAGTATTTGCTATCTGAAAAAAGCAAACCAGAATTATTAGAAATACGAATGTTTGATAATAGTACAAAATTGAGTAAATATGCAATTCAAACCGAAGAAGCTAGAGCTGAAGATAAATCAAATTGTCCGTTATGTGCATTAGGTAATAATAATAACAGAAAAAGAATTTATAAATTTGAAGAAATGGATGCCGACCATGTAACTGCTTGGAGTAGAGGCGGAAGTACGGATATTTCAAATTGCGAAATGCTTTGTATTACTCATAACAGGGCTAAAGGGAATAGATAGGAGATTGTATTATGCAACTAATAAATATGGAAAGAGTCCAACTTAAAAATAACAAAGATATAAATGAAAGTGTTATTCAAGATTTTATATTTAATAATCCTAGTGTTTTAGGATTAGGTGATTTAGAACCGATTCAAAGAGAAAAAGTTCAGCCTACTGGTGGACGATTAGATTTATTATTTAAAGATGATTCAGATAATAGATATGAAATAGAAATTCAGTTGGGAGCAACCGATCCTAGTCATATTATTAGAACTATTGAGTACTGGGATACAGAAAAAAAGAGGTATCCTTCGTATGACCATTGTGCAGTTATTATAGCAGAAGAAATAACAGGAAGATTTATGAATGTTATATCGTTATTTAATGGTAGCATTCCTTTGATTGCTATACAAATGTCAGCATGGAAAAGTGGAGATGATATCTCACTAACTTTTACTAAAGTGTTAGATAGATTAACTTTTGGAAATGATGAAGATGATAACAATCTTGTTGTAACAGATAGGAATTATTGGGAAAATAAATCAACATCTAAAATAATGAAAATAGTTGATGATATTTATCAAGATTTAAAAGAAGCCATAGGAGACTATAATTTAAAATATAACAAATTTTATGTTGGTCTTGCAAAAGATGGAATGGCTAAAAACTTTATGTATTTCAAACCCAAAAAATCATTTATTTCATTAAGAATTAAAGGAAATAAAGATGAAAAACTACTTTTTGATTTAGATAATTCTGGAGTTGAATGTGATTATGATAATCGTTCTAATCAATATAGAATAAAGCTTAATAGTTTCAACGATTATAAAGGAAACAGAGAAACAATTGAGCAATTGATAAAGAATGCACGTGACTTTTATAATGTGGAGTGATTATGGTTCTTGGAACATAATCAAGAACTAAAAATTTTATTACATATGTGTTATAATGACTACAAATGATAATTTGCCCTCGCAAAATTTGCACACCATATAATAAGGAGGTAATAAAAATGGATGAAAAAGACAAAAGTGTAGCAAAAGATATGATGCTAGAAGAGGTAATTGTTAAGGCAGTTCAAATTCCAGGGGTTAAGGTAAATAGGAAAAAGTTTTTAATTGACCAATTTGGTAAAAAGAATGTTAATATGGAATTATTACTTGAAAAAGGTCCTGTTGAAGCTGGCTTTACAAGAGAAGAAATGCAATCAATTACTAAAAGACTAATTATGACGAGAACAAGTCAATCTTCAATGGCATCATTTGTTGCAGGTATTCCAGGTGGATTAGCAATGGCTGCTACTATTCCAGCAGATATGCTACAATTCTTTGGAATGGCGCTTAGACTAGCGCAAGAGCTATCTTATTTATACGGTGCACAAGATTTGTGGAGTGAAGGACAAGTTGATGATGAAAAAGTTAAGAGCCAATTAATTCTTTATTGTGGTGTTATGTTTGGAGTATCGGGAGCTGTTTCTGGCGTAAGGGTATTATCTACACAGATTTCAAAAACAGCTTTAAAGAAAATTCCTCAAAAGGCATTAACTAAAACATTCTGGTATCCAATTCTTAAGAAAATTGCAAATTTTGTTGGTGTTAAAATGACAAAAGATGTTTTAGCAAAAGGCGTTTCAAAAGTTGTCCCTATAATAGGTGGTGTTATTTCCGGAGGTATAAATTTCGCTTCTATGATACCAATGGCTAATAGGTTAAACAATGCTTTGGATAAGGCTACTTTTGATTATAGTGACGAAGAATTTGAGAAAGATATTGAAATTATTTTAAATACAGATCCTGATGCAGTAGTAGAAGAAGAAGTAGAAGAACCTAAAAAAGAAAATGGTGGGTTCTTCTCGAAATTTGGTAAAAAGAAATCACAAGATGAAGAAAAAGAAGAAGATAATAATAACAAAGCTACATCAGTAGACCCATATGAGGAATTAAAGAAGCTAAAAGAGCTACTAGATATGGGTGTAATCACTCAAGAAGATTTTGATCAAAAGAAAAAGCAATTATTAGGATTATGATTTTTGAAGCAAGTTCAAAAAACATTTTTAACCCAAAGACTAGGTTTCATGAAGTGCACCCCGTTTAGTAGACACAATAGTCTTTTTTATTGTGTCTACTAAACGGGGTGCACTTCATTTTAAGCAGTCTTTTTTGTTCACACAAAATTTCCAAAGTTATTTCAAAATGGACATTAAAAGTTCACAATCAAAGTTTAATATATAATTATCAAATGAAAATTTGATATGCATGCAAATTTGAATTAAAGAGGTGATAGGAAAATGTTTTGGAAGGAATAAATGTAATTATTGAAAGGAAGGATGCCTATAAGATTTTTTTAATATTTTGATAAAAAACCTAATATTTTATATATATTTTTATAAGCCAATTGCCCATTTATGGTCTACAATTGGCTTTTTATTGCATCTAAAGTTGTTTTTAACTTTTTGTTAAAAACATATTGACAATATCAGATTGTAGTTTTATAATGAATTTGGAGATAGGGAAAAAGGCCTTATTTCCGTAATAGATAAGAATATGGGCATGGCCCAATTTATTTTTAAATTATGTTAATAACAAAATGTTAAAAACAAATAATATAAATTAAGAGAGGATGATTTTTATGGGAAACAAAACTATGATGACAGACCTTTATGAGCTAACGATGGCGCAAGTATATTTTAATTCAGGGGAGAAAGAAAAGATTGCATATTTTGATGCGTTCTTTAGAAAAGAACCTCTAGAAGCCGGATATGGAATTATGGCTGGCTTAGATAACATTATTAAATATATTCAAAACCTACATTTTACAGAAGAAAACATTAATTATTTAAGAAGTCTTAATAAATTTAATGAAGATTTTCTTAACTACTTAAGAGAATTTAAATTCACTGGAGACATATATGCAGTACCTGATGGTACACCAATTTTTAGAAATGAACCTATTCTTACAGTTAAAGCTCCTATTATAGAAGCTCAAATAATTGAAACTTGTTTATTAGCGTACTTAAATCCAAGTATTTGTTATGCAACAGCTACTAAAAAAATAACAGAAGTTGCTGGAGAAATTTCGCTTATGGAATTTGGAGCAAGACGAGCTTATGGTCCTGATGCTGCGGTAGAGGCAAGTAAATGTGCAATTATAGGTGGAGCTGCTGGCTCATCAAATGTATTGGCAGGAGAAACTTATGGTATGCCGGTTTTAGGAACAATGGCACATAGTCTAGTTACAGAAGCAGATAGTGAATATGAAGCATTTTTAAACTTTGCAAAAACATATCCAAACAATTGCGTACTTTTAATAGATACATATGACACATTAAGAAGTGGCGTACCAAATGCAATAAGAGTTGCAAAAGAATATTTAATTCCAAATGGCTATGAACTAAAAGGAGTAAGAATAGATTCAGGCGACTTAGCTTATTTATCTAAAGAAGCAAAAAGAATGTTTATTGAAGCTGGTCTTCCCAATGTTCAAATTTGTTTATCTAATGGATTAAATGCACAAACGATTGAATCACTTATAAAACAAGGAGCAGTAATTGACTCCATTGGTTTAGGCGATAATATTGTAGCTCCTGACAATGGTCGTGTTGGTTGTGTGTATAAAAATGTTGCAGTTGAAAAAGATGGTGAAATAATTCCAAAGATTAAAGTAAGTAGTGAAACTGCAAAAACAATAAATCCTGGTTATAAAAAACTATACAGATTTTATGATAATAAAACAGGGTATGCATTAGGCGATTTAGTAACACTATATGATGAGGTAATTCCAGAAGATGGATATATTTTAATTGATCCAGATGATGAAATGAATTTCCAAAAAATTACAGATTATACAATTAGAAATCTTCAAGAAAAAATATTTGAAAATGGAAATTTAGTTTATAACGATATAGATATTTTTGCAAAGAAAGAATATTGTAAAGAACAGATGCTAACACTTTATCCTGAAATAAGAAGAACTGAAAAGCCTCACAAATACTACGTAGATTTAAGTGAAAAATTACTTAATATGAAAAAACATATGATAAGAGAAGCAAAAACATCGCTTTTTTAAGATACCGACAAATTATTGACGTCATTTCTTGTCGGGTCTTTGAAGGCAGGTGATGCCTTATGAAAAAGCAATTTAAAGTAGGAATGTATGGTGGCAAGTTTATGCCTTTTCATAGAGGTCATTTATACTGTATACAAAAAGCTGTAGAACAATGTGACATAGTTTATGTGCTATTGTTTTATGGTGGAGATGATGAAATAGAAATACTAAAGAATAATAATGATGAAAGCTTGAATTATCAAGCTCGATATGAGGTGATAAAAAGAGTTTGCAATGAAATGTTTGGTGACAATGTAATAGTAAAGAAGATAGACGTATCTTCTTGCAAGTTACCAAATGGAAAGGAAGACTGGGATGCTGAGACACCACTTGTATTAAATACAATGGGAAAGATGGATGCAGTCTATAGCAGTGAAATCAGTTATGGTGTTTATTTTAATAGAGCGTATCCATGGGCAAAGCATGTATTAGTTGATCCGCCTCGAGAAGTGTGGCCGATTTCTCGGTACGGCGATAAGAAGTATGAGAAATGAGGAGGAGAGACGAATATGGAAACTGTAAAAAGAAAAGTTAATGCGAAAGATAAAATTAAAAATATTATATACAAAATTAGTTTAGTTAAAGAAAAAGATACAAGAGAAAGAATAAAGAATAATTTAGTAAATAGTATTAAAGCAATTAAATGGTACGAGTGGGTAATGATGGTAGTCATGATTGCAATTGCTGCATATTCTATGATTTCTGCATTTGTAAATCCAACAGAAGGAGGTAATCCACCATGGCTAACAGTTATTAATTTCATTAGTGCGATTTGTGGAGTTGTATGTGTATTCTTGTGTGCTAAAGCAAGTATCTCAAACTTTGCATTTGCTACAATAAATACAATAGTTTACATGATTTATTTGGCATACTGGAAAATATATGGAACATTTTTCTTAGAGTTATTAGTGTATTTTCCAATTAATTTTATTTCTTGGTACATTTGGGCAAAGCATAGAGATGAAAAACAAGATGAAATTACAAAGAGTAAAAAGTTAACATGGAAACAAGATGTTGGTGTTGCACTAATTGTTGTTTTATCAACTGTTATCTATCATGAAATCTTAGTTAGAGTTGGTGGAACTGTTCCATGGCTTGATGCTATGACAGTTGCAATTGGAATAATTGCAGTTGTATTAGAAATGTTTAGATATAGAGAACAATATGTACTTTGGATAATTACAGATATAGTTGCTGTTGCAATGTATATTGCACATTTCGATCCAGTATATTTAACTAAAAAATCAATATATTTAATTATGGCAATTATTGGATTATATAATTGGTGGAAATTACAAAAAACTAGAAACAAGGAAAATACTTAAATTGGAAGGCGATGATGTATATGAAGTTTAAAGAATTCTGTGCAAAAAAAGACGTTAAAATATCACTTAAAAGATATGGAATAGATGCAATGTCTGCAATGGCACAAGGTTTATTTGCGTCATTACTTATTGGTACAATATTAAATACAATAGGAACAACGTTTCATATTGAATTATTAAATCAAATTGGTAGTTATGCAATGTCTGCTAGTGGAGTTGCAATGGCTATAGCAATTGGATATGCATTAAAAGCACCAGGACTTGTATTGTTCTCACTAGCTGGTGTTGGAGCTGCAGCAAATAGTTTGGGAGGAGCTGGCGGACCACTTGCAGTTTTAATAATTGCAATTTTATCTTGCGAAGTTGGAAAACTTGTTTCAAAAGAAACTAAAATAGATATATTAGTTACACCAGCAATTACCGTTGTTTTTGGTGTGGCACTATCAATCTTAATTGCACCTGGTATAGGATATGCTGCCTTTGCAATTGGAAATGCAATAATGTGGGCAACAGAGTTGCAACCATTCTTGATGGGAATTATCGTTGCCTTAATTGTAGGAATTGCACTTACACTTCCAATAAGTAGTGCAGCTATTTGTGCAGCATTATCGCTTACTGGACTTGCTGGTGGAGCAGCGGTTGCAGGATGTTGTGCACACATGGTTGGATTTGCTGTTGCAAGTTTTAAGGAAAACAAATGGGCAGGAATTGTAAGCCAGGGAATTGGTACTTCAATGCTTCAAATGGGTAATATAGTAAAGAATGTTAAAATTACTATTCCTGCAATTGTAGCATCAATAGTAGCAGGGCCTATTGCAACATGTGTATTTAAATTTCAAATGAATGGACCTGCAATTTCTTCTGGTATGGGTACTTGTGGATTTGTTGGACCAATTGGTGTTTATACAGGTTGGACAAATGATATCGCAAAT
>Ga0247611_10010987_pt1 | contig 10531 bp, 12 predicted proteins | sample 177DNAGHGhighgp2_FD_192422 | JGI IMG/M metagenome (GOLD analysis project Ga0247611, IMG submission 192422) | Sheep rumen microbial communities from Palmerston North, Manawatu-Wanganui, New Zealand - 1770 DNA GHGhigh gp2 | ecosystem: Host-associated > Mammals > Digestive system > Stomach > Rumen... | reverse complement strand
GCAATACCCAAAAGGGTGTTTTTGGGGGTTAGCGATGGGCCTCCTTTCATGTTTTGCTGTTACATCAATCTAACACAAAACCACTCATTTTTTAAACATGAAAACGTCATTTTTCAGATTAAATCACTTCGCACATTAGGGTAAAATATGCGTGGGTAATTCAAAACATGGCTTAATTCTTGCTTTTATGGTAAAAAAGATTTAATTTTGCGACATTATATTAATGATGGCACTCATGACTACTGCCGCGATAGAAAAAACGATTGCCGAATACTTCAAGACACAGCCAGTCCTGAAGGCTTGGGTTTTTGGCTCATATTCGCGTGGCGAACAACGTCCTGACAGTGATGTGGACATCCTGATTGTCTTGGACCCGAGCGAGCCCGTTGGCATGAAGTTCTTCGGCATGTATGAGGATTTAAAGGAACTTCTTGGCCGCAACGTGGATTTGGTGACCGAACGGTCGCTTGCCCCCTTTGCCCGCGCCAGTGTCGAACGAGACCGTAAACTTGTTTATGAGAGAACCGCTTAAAGATAAAGAACGTCTGCTTCACATGATTGCAGCCATCGACCGCATCTTGCGTTACACCGAGGGTAAATCTTATGAGGATCTGGTGAATGACGACATGATGTACTATGCCGTTGTCAAGAATATTGAGATTATTGGTGAAGCGGCCAACATGCTTACAACAGAGTTCCAAACAATCCATCCTGACACGCCATGGAAAATGGTTAAAGGTATGCGCAACTATATCGTTCATGAGTATTTTCAAATAGATGATGTTGTTGTGTGGGATGTCGTGACCAACAATTTGCTACCATTGAAACAACAATTGCAGTCCTATCTCAATTCTACCGATTGGGAACAATGGAGTTCACAAAATGTACTCTGATTGAAGCAGATGGCTCGGGTAGAAGATTTCTTTATCATGGACAACGCGGTGACGGGGATCACCGACGAGGATTACCAGGGTATCCAGGACGTTGTGGACGCGGTGGATGCGTTCTCGCGCATGACCTACAAGAGCGTCTATATCATCGACTACTTCAAGAAGGATTTCCTCTATGTCAGCGAGAACCCGCTGTTCCTGTGCGGCCTGTCGGCCAGCGAGGTCAAGAAAATCGGGTATAATTTCTACATCGACAATGTGCCCGAGGACGATCTCGAGCGACTGTTGAAAATCAATTCTTCAGGCTTCTATTTCTCCAAGGACATCCCTGCTGCCGAGAAGCGTTACTACACCTTGTCCTACAACTTCAGGGTCATCAACACCGTGTCCAAGAAGGTGCAGACCATCAATCACCAGTTGACGCCCCTCAAGATGAGACCCGACGGCCGAATCTGGCTCGCGCTGTGCGTGGCCTCCATCCCCACCAAGCAGAACGATGACACCATCCTCATGTTCAACAACCGCACGCACGAGGGCTGGAACCTGGACCTGGAGAGCTGTATCTGGAAACCAGTCCCCTACATCACCCTCACCGAGCAGGAAACCCAGGTTCTCAAGTATTCGGCCATGGGCTATACCACTCAGGAGATCGCCCAACTGATGTTCAAGTCGTTTGACACGGTGAAAGGCTACCGCAAGAGCATCCTGGAGAAATTTGACACCGACAGCATCACCGAGGCCATCAACTATGCCATGATCTACCGCCTCATCGACTGAAACCCCACCCGTTCCCTCCTTAAAAACACTTTCCAAGATAGAATTGGCCTTTTTTTCAGACATTTTTGGCTCCACTTCAACTAATAAAGCGAACTTTTTTGCGCTCAGTTGGCACAAAATTTGCCAATGTGAGTTTTGCATAGTAATTTTGCAGGTTGAATTAACGTTATCTAATAAATTAGATTTTTAATTGAGAATGAAGATTATCAGCAAGGTCAACGAGTTGCGCGATGCCGTGGAGGCTTTTCGCCAGGCAGGTAAGTCAGTAGGTCTGGTGCCCACGATGGGTGCCCTGCACGAGGGTCACAAGTCACTCGTCGAACGTGCCCGCAGTGAGAACGATGCCGTGGTTGTGAGCGTGTTCCTCAACCCCACCCAGTTCAACAACAAGGAAGACCTGCGCACCTATCCCCGCACCGCCGAGCGCGATGCCGCCCTTCTTGAGTCCTGTGGCGTGGATATCGCTTTCATGCCCACCGTTGAGGACATCTATCCCGAACCCGACACCCGCGTGTTTGACCTCGGACCCGTCCAGCAGGTGATGGAGGGTGCCATGCGCCCCGGCCACTTCAACGGCGTGTGCCAGATCGTGAGCAAACTCTTCTCGTGGGTGATGCCCGACCGCGCCTACTTCGGTGAGAAAGACTTCCAGCAGATCGCTGTCATCCGTGCAATGCTCAAGCAACTGGACTACAAGATCGATATCGTGCAATGCCCCTGCATCCGCGAGGACGACGGCCTGGCCAAGAGCAGCCGCAACGTGCGCCTCACCCCCGAGGTACGCAAGGTCGCCCCACAGATCTATGCCACCCTCAAGCGCAGCCTTGAGTTCGCCAAGGACCATACTGTCGAGCAGACCCACGACTGGGTAGTCGCTACCATCAACGCATGGCCCGAGATGGAGACTGAGTATTTCTCGATCTGTGACGGCATCACGCTCCAGCCCGTCACCAGCTGGGACGAGAGTGACTATATCGTCGGCTGCATCACCGTCTATTGCGGCGACGTGCGCGAGATCGACAATATCACTTATAAAAGGCGTTAGGCTTTAGGCTTTAGGCTTTAGGCTTCAGACGTTAGACTTCAGACGTTAGTAATTGTATTTAAAACTCACAACCAAGAACTTACAATAGGACTATGTATATCCAGGTCATGAAATCCAAGATCCACCGTGTCACGGTGACCGATGCCAATCTCAACTACATCGGCAGCATCACCATTGATCAGGATCTGATGGATGCCGCAGGCATCATCGAGGGCGAGCGAGTGTATATCGTTGACGTCAACAATGGCGAGCGCCTCGACACCTACGCCATAGCTGGAGAGCGCGGCAGTGGCACCATCTGCCTCAACGGTGCGGCAGCACGCAAGGTCGAGGTGGGCGACATTGTCATCATCATGGCATACGCCATCGTCACGCCCGAGGAAGGCCGCGACTTCAAGCAGCAGATTGTCTTCCCCGACACCAAGACCAACCGCTTGATCCCCAAGAAGAAATCATAGAAACTGTTCATCAATATATCACGCTTAGGCGCAAAGGCACTAAGCTATTCTCAAAATAAAAAACTTAGCGTCTTTGCGAGTCAGCGTGAGGTTTTCCTAACTAAGAAATTCTAAAAACCACCAAAATAATGTTTGAAAATTTATCTGAGAAACTTGAACGGTCATTCAAGGTCCTGAAAGGACAAGGCCACATTACCGAGATCAACGTAGCATCCACCCTCAAGGAGGTGCGCCGCGCACTGGTTGACGCGGATGTCAGTTATCCCGTCGCCAAGAAGTTTGTCGATGAAGTCAAGGCCAAGGCTCTGGGTCAGAACGTCATCAACGCCGTCAATCCCAGCCAACTAATGGTGAAGATTGTCCACGACGAGCTGGCCGAGCTCATGGGTGGCGAGGAATCCACCTTCAGCATCGAGGGCAATCCCGCCATTATCCTGATGTCGGGTCTGCAAGGTTCCGGTAAGACCACCTTCACCGGCAAGCTGGCCAACCGTCTGAAGACGGGCAAGGAGAAACGCAAACCCCTGCTGGTGGCTTGTGACGTCTATCGCCCCGCAGCTATCGAGCAGTTGAAGACCATCGCCGAGCAGATTGAGGTGCCTGTCTATAGCGAGCCCGACAGCAAGGATCCCGTGGCCATTGCACTGCACGCCATCGATCACGCCAAGAGCAACGGCTATGACCTGGTCATCGTCGATACCGCCGGTCGTCTGGCAGTCGATGAGGCCATGATGGTGGAGATCAAGGCCATCAAGGACGCCATCCACCCCAACGAGACCCTGTTCGTCGTGGACTCCATGACAGGTCAGGATGCCGTCAATACTGCCAAGGCCTTCAACGAGCGCCTGGACTTTGATGGCGTCGTGCTCACCAAGCTCGACGGTGACACCCGTGGTGGTGCAGCCCTGTCGATCCGCGCCGTCGTTGATAAGCCCATCAAGTTTGTGGGTATCGGTGAGAAAATGACCGACCTGGACCCCTTCCGCCCCAAGGGTATGGCCGACCGCATCCTGGGCATGGGCGACATCGTGTCGTTTGTGGACCGCATGCAGCAGCAATATGACGAGGAAGAGGCCGAGAAGCTCGAGAAGAAGATCAAGCAGAACAAGTTTGACTTCGACGACTTCATGAAGCAGATCAAGCAGATCAAGAAGATGGGTAACCTCAAGAGCCTGGCATCAATGATTCCTGGCGTGGGCAAGGCCATCAAGGACATTGATATCCCCGACGACGCCTTCAAGGGCGTGGAGGCCATCATCGGCTCAATGACTCCACAGGAGCGTGCTAACCCCGACATCATTGACGCCAGCCGCCGCAAGCGCATCGCTGCCGGTAGCGGCACAAGCGTGGAGGAAGTGAACCGCCTGTTGAAGCAGTTCCTGTCGATGCGCAAGGTAATGCACCAGGTATCGACCAACCCCATGCAGATGATGCGTGCCGCCAAGGCCAACGCCAAGGCACAGAAGCGCGGTTTCTAACTACTATTTTAGGCTTTAGGCTTTAGGTGTTAGGCGTTTAGGTATCTCAAAAAACCTAAAAGCCTAAAACCTAAAACCTAAAGCCTAAAGCCTAAAAGCTAAAGCCTAAATGAAGCTTCTCTCCATATTGATGCTGTCGGTCGTGTCGTTGCTGCAAAGCAACCACACGGTCAATTTGACGTTTGTGGGCGATGCCATGCAACATGCGCCCCAACTCACTGCCGCCCTGCAGACCGATGGCTCATACGACTACAGCCCCTGCTTCGAGTACCTCAAGGAGGACATCGCCTGGGCCGACCTGGCTGTAGTTAACCTGGAGTGCCCACTTGCCGGCAAGCCCTACACGGGCTACCCGTGCTTCAGTGCCCCCGACAGTTATGCCCAGCAACTGCGGGACGTGGGTTTTGACCTATTTCTCACCGCCAACAACCACTGTCTGGACCGTCGTGACAAGGGACTGGTGCGCACTTGCCAAGCATTGGATTCCCTCGGCATTCCCCACATCGGCACCTACCTCAATCAACAGCAGCGCGACAAGGTCATCCCCTACATCGTCAACGTCAAGGGCATGAAGATCGCCTTCCTGGACTACACTTATGGCACCAACGGCATACCCATTCAGGGCGATGTCATCGTCGATTTCATTGACCAGCAGCTCATTGCCGATGACATCGCGCTGGCGCGAGAGCGCGGGGCACATGCCATCTGTGTCAACCTGCACTGGGGCATCGAGTACCAACTGAAGCCCGTCGCCTCACAGCGCACGCTGGCCGATTGGCTGGTCACCCAGGGAGTGGACCTTATCATCGGCGGTCATCCCCATGTCGTGGAGCCGATGGAAGTGCGCCACAGCGAGGAATATGACAAGGATGTACTGCTCATCTATAGCATGGGCAACTTCATCAGCAACCAGAGTGACATCGACACGCGCGGCGGTGCCATGGTCAAGGTCTCGTTGAGGATGGAGGGCAACCATGCCGTCATCGTCGATCCCCGCTACAAGCTCTTCTTTGTCCAGAAGCCCATCACCCGAGGCCAGAACTACGTCCTCATTCCCGAGGCCCGACCCGACCTCCTGCGCCCCGACAGCCGCAGCGAGTTCACCCGCTTCATGACGCGCACCCACAACCTGGTCACTAACCACAACAAGGACGTCCCCCAAGAGCAGTAATCCCCATCACAGACTTTGCAATAAACACTTTTCAGTTCTCATACCCTGTCTTTCAGTCTTCTCATGCAATTCAGCATCATTGAGGTGAAAAAAAATATGGTTTTTCCATAAAAAATGGCATCTCAAGAGGTCTATAGTATAGATTGGGATTCTATAAAGAAATGATTAAAATGAAACATTCCAGAATTATCAATCGACATGCGCTGACGATCTTGCTGGTGCTGTGTGTATTAACCTTAATATTGTAACCGGGTATGCAACTGACGATAACTATAGGGCTGATTGTATTGGTTGTTTTCGCTATCTTGTACCAGAACAAGAAACGAAAAGAGAAACAGATGGGCATTGATTTAGAGAACCTCATCGAGGCAAATGATTGGCAAGGCGTGAGCCGCATCTTGCTCAAACAACTCATCTTGTGGGGAGTCCTTCTGACTGGGTTCATCACAGTCATTGGGTTGGTATGGTACGTGGACAGAAAGTTCAAGTATTCTTCGCTTGTGGTTATTGCTTTCGTCGCTTGGCGTTTTATAAAGTTGGCAAAGCTTTATTATATCTCTCGATATAATGAAAAAGCACTACAAGAAGAAGTTCAGCAGGAAGAGGAGAATCATGCATTCATCGAGAGGCTAATGACTCGGGCCGAAGAGCTGCTCAAGAACTACAACACAACTCGCATCAGTCCCGATGCCACGCCCCAAGCCATCATGCAGATGTGGTTAGATGCTTATGAGAGAGGAAAATCGGCAGGCTTCCACCCCGTGCTGATTGAGGTTGACCTGAACCTGCTTGACAACCTTGAGGACGTCTTTGCCGATGATAACAGCTTCGACCAATGGCAACAACAGGTTCTCAACAGCCCGGCCACCGACGGCATGGAGCTATTGCAACAGGGATTCAAAGAGTTACGGGAGTGCTATGATACTGACTATTGGGAAGCAGAGGTATTGGGAGATGATTTACAATATGATGCTTTGCATGACTTCTATTTTGACAGTGACTACGCCTCGTTTGACAATATCTTACTGGTCGAGATCCCCGTCCAGCAACCATGGCAGGTTTTCGCTCACATCCCATTCGGTGGATGGAACGACTGTCCCGAGGAGGCAGAGCACATGGCGATAGCAAAGTACTGGTACGAGAAGTATGGGGCCGTGGTGGCCCACATATCGTTAGACACCTTAGAATACTATGTGCCACCGATGCTCACTGTTGACACCATGCCTCTGGCCGAGGAACAGTTGGGCTATTGCCACGACATGCTCCAGAACAACATCAACTTAACCACTCTCGCAAGAATGAACCAGGCATCCACCGTCTGGAGCTTCTGGTGGGACTAAACGACTGCTGTGATGATAAAAATCCATTCCAGCTAAATCTCATGATACTTAAGCTTTGATTTAATTTTTTAAACGCTAAATACTGTTGATTAGAAAGAACTTTGTATATTTGCATTCCTAAAACTATGCAACAATGACTCCGATGACACGATCATTAGACAACGACAAGATGCACTTTGCCACCCTTGCGATTGGGGCAACTGCTAAAAAGATGGGCGTCTCTACTACCGACGTCCATAATCGCCTCAAGCGGTACGGCCTCATTCGGTCGTTACTGTTTGATTGCTATGATACCCTCCATACCGAAAGCATTGATGGCGTTGTATGGAACGTTATGGAAGCACTCAAAAACTGGGAACGAAAGGAGTCGTTATTATGAAAGTGACATTATATCATGGCTCATACATCGCCGTGAAGAGCCCGATGGTGAGCGTCGGGAGACGTGAACTGGATTTCGGTCCAGGCTTTTATGTCACGCGCCTGCGTGACCAAGCCGAACGATGGGCACAGCGTGTATGTGTGATACGAGCAGCAGCCACACCCACGCTAACTATTTACACATTTGATATTGAGGCCATTCCTGCCGATTTACGACATCTCTCATTTGATAAATATGATCAGGATTGGCTTGATTTCATTGTCGCCAGCCGCAGTGGACAGGACCCCTGGGCAGATTATGACATTATCGAGGGAGGTGTGGCCAATGACCAAGTAATTGACACTGTCGAGGACTACTATTCAGGTCGCATTACTGCTGAGCAGGCTCTTGGGCAACTCAAATTTGCTCGGCCAACCCACCAGATGTGCATCAGCAATCAAGCAATTATTGATCAATGCTTGCATTTTGTTTCATCAGAACTTATTTTACAAGAAGGAGGTAATCAATGAGAGATCAAGTATTGTGGCGTAAAACAGCACGCATTATTACCATTCTTGCCGACCGCTTGAATATGTCCCAAGAGCAGGCAATGGATTTATTCTACAATTCACACACCTATGAGTTGTTCAGTAATCCTGAGAGTGGCTTGCAACTTCTCAGCGACGAATATATCGTCAATGACGCTATCACTGAGTTTAGATCTATTCAATGATTCTCAGGGAGAAATAACACAGGAATCATCTGAAATCAAGCCATTTCCTGACTTCATCAATGATTGACCCAAATCGGGGAATCACGATTTGGGTCAATCATTGATGAAGTCAGGAGTGCACATGCACCATGTCCTTTTTACTCTTAAGATCCAATCATCTTGTCAAGACAGATACTGCTTCACGTCGATAGCGGCGCGACAGCCTCCAGCAGCGGCTACGATGGCCTGGCGGTAGTGCGGGTCGGCGACGTCACCGGCGGCAAAGACGCCCTCGACGTTGGTCGCAGTGTTGTGACCAGTGAGCTTGATGTAGCCCTGCTCATCGAGATCGATCTGGCCGCCCAGGAACTCGGTGTTGGGACGATGGCCGATGGCCAGGAAGAAGCCGTCGATCGCGATGTCAAACAGTTCCTCCTTGTCGGTACCCTTGAAGCGCACCAGGTGGGCACCTTCTACACCGTTCTCGCCAAAGAGGCCCACAGTGTTGGTATTGAACAGGATCTCGATCTTGTCGTTTTCCTTGACGCGCTGCTGCATCGCCTCGCTGGCACGCAGATAGTCCTTGCGCACGATAAGATAGACTTTGCTTGCCAGGTGGCTCAGGTAGTCGGCCTCCTCACAGGCGGTGTCGCCGCCGCCCACGACGGCCACGACCTTCTTACGGTAGAAGAAGCCGTCGCAGGTTGCACAGGCCGATACGCCCTGCCCGGCATACTTGGTCTCGTCAGGCAGACCCAAGTACTTCGCCGTAGCACCCGTGGCCACGATGATGGTGTCGGCGGTCATCTGCTCGCCACCGTCGAGGGTGACGAGGAAGGGGCGCTGACTCATGTCGATGGCCGTCACAAGGCCCGACTTCATCTTCGCGCCCAGGTTCACCGCCTGCTGACGCATATTCTCCATCAGCTGGAAACCGTCAACACCCTCGGGGAAGCCCGGGAAATTCTCAATAGTCGTCGTCTGAGTCAACTGGCCGCCCACCTGCAGACCCTCGATGAGCAGGCAGTCAATGGCGGAGCGCACCAGGTAAATCGCTGCGGTATATCCCGCAGGACCAGACCCGATAATCAAAGATTGTGTATGGTTCATATAATATCTTGTTTTGTGGTTCTGTTGTTTTGTGAACCGTGGCTAAGCCACGGTTTACTGAACATTCTTTCTTATTTCAACACCTCGTCCAGGTAGTCATAGAATGCTGGATCCTCACCGACGATAATCTTAGCTACCATGCCCTTGGGGTCGATGATGACCTTGGTGGGGAAGCCGCGCACGCCATAGAGCGCCAACGGGTTGTCACCGTTCTCGTCGTCCTTGTCCCAATAGACGTGCAGCCAGGGCAACTCGTACTCCTTGACGGCGTTTTTCCACTTCTCGACGGTGTCGTTGCAGTCCACGCCCAGGATCTCGAGCTTGCCGCTGTACTTGGTGTAATACTCCTTCATGTCGGGGATGCCCTTGATGCACCACTTGCACCATGAACCCCAGAAGTCGATAATCACCCACTTGCCGCGCAGCGAGCTCAACGCCAGCGGCTTGCCGTTGATATCATTGAGCGTGAAGTCGGGAGCGGGATTGCCTGTCATGCCCTCTTGACGGGCTTCCTCCTCGGCCTCCTTCTGGGCTTCGGCGAGAATGCTCTTGTAGAGTCCGGCGGCCACACTGCCCCGGGCACGCTCGGTGAGCAAGGCGGCTGCGGCTTCTATCGCGTCGGTATCATCGTCAAGCATGGCAATCAGCGCTGCGGCGGCATCCTGGTCGGGATGAGCCTTGACATAGCCCTTCACGGCATCGGCAAGCGCCTGGGCCAGAACAGGGGATTTCTCCTCATAGTCTTTCATCACCTGCTCCTCGGATTCACCCTGCTGGATGCGGTACTGGCACTCGCCCACAAAATTCTCCAGCGCCATGTGGGGCTCCTCAATGCTCTGCTCGGCCTTGTTATAGTCCACATAGAACTGCGACCCTTGCAGCTGGGTGATGTTCTTCTTGTCTTTCACAAGTTCCAATCGCTCGCCAGGAATGGCGGGGAATACCATGTGGCTCTGATAGCCATTTTTCATTTTTACCACAAACAGTCGCGCTGCGCCTGTCAGGTCACAAGACATCTCAATCGGCTCTCCGGTGACAGGATAAACCTCCTCGGCCACCTTATTGCCAGTCGAAGCATCAATAAGCACCAGGGCCACCGAGTCGTTGCGCCCCTCAAAGGTGCCCTTTACCGTGAATTTTCCTCCCTGGGCCATCGCGCCCAGCACCATCATGCCCATGAGCATCGAAAAAA
>Ga0247611_10010985_pt1 | contig 10535 bp, 9 predicted proteins | sample 177DNAGHGhighgp2_FD_192422 | JGI IMG/M metagenome (GOLD analysis project Ga0247611, IMG submission 192422) | Sheep rumen microbial communities from Palmerston North, Manawatu-Wanganui, New Zealand - 1770 DNA GHGhigh gp2 | ecosystem: Host-associated > Mammals > Digestive system > Stomach > Rumen ... | reverse complement strand
TTCTTTTACATTGCTTTAGCTAAAGACCTTGTTATTCCTCTTACAAAAGTCATTAATTCTTCATATGAGATATTATCAGTTGGCACTCCTTTATAAGCGGAGGAAATGTTGAAATTTTTTCTTTTGGAATTTTTATGTTTTTATATTTATCTATTTTTTCTAAATCTTTGTATATATGTTCATTATCTGGTTTGTTGTATAAGTTTCCCATTTTTTTCATCTCCTAATTTTATTTTAGCATATAAAATATTTGTTAGGTATTAAATTTAACTTATGATATAATATGATTAGTGTAGCATGATATATGTATAAAAAGGGTGATTGATATGTTTGGAAAAGTCATTGAAGTTAACAAGAATTTTGTAAGAATGTTAAATGGAACTAATGTTTCACAACCTAGTATTATGAACTTTCATGTTGTTTTTGATGAAGATGATAGAAGAATAATAGGTGAAGTAGTTTCTTGCGATGATAAATATATAGATGTTAATTTAGTTGGTGAAATAAGAGATAATTTATTTACTTCTGGTGTACTTAAGAAACCTAGTTTTCAAAAACCTTGTCGTATTATTACCAAAAGTGAATTGGAAATGCTTATTGGTAAGCAAAATTATTTGGATTCTGATACTTTACTTATTGGTAAATCTATAGTTTATAAAGATTATTTTGTTACAGCTAATATCAATGATTTTTTTGCTACTCATTTTGCGGTACTTGGTAATACTGGTTCTGGTAAGAGTTGTTGTGTAGCAAGATTAATACAAAATATTGTTTATCAAAATTCTAATAGTTATCCACTTAATGCTCATTTGGTAATATTTGATGCTTTTGGTGAATATAATACAGCATTTAATAATATAAATAATGTTCCAGGTTTAAACTTTAAGCATTATACAACTAATGTTGAGAATAATAATGGTAACTTAGTTAAAATACCTGCTTATTTCTTGGAAGTTGATGATTTAGCACTTCTTTTAAATGCTAATGATTCTCAACAATTGCCTATAATAGAGAAAGCTTTGCAATTAGTTTATATATTTAAAAGTGATAGTGCTCGTCAATATAAGAGTGATATTGTTGCAAAAAGTTTAATGGATATTTTATCAAGTGGTAAACTACCTCAACAAATAAGAGATCAAATAGTAGCTATTTTGACTACTTATAATACTCCGGATATTAATCTTGATACTCCGATAGTTCAACCTGGTTATACAAGAACACTAAGACAATGTTTAAATATTGATAATCAAGGAAAAATGCCAGCTTTAGGTTTGGTTATTGATAAGTTATCGGAGTTTAATAAAACAGACTTAGATAGTATAGAGATAAGGCATGATTATGTATATACTTTAGAAGATATTTATAATGCATTAGAATTTGCTTTGATTAGTGAAGGTGTTTTAACATCTGAAAAAGCATTTGATATAGCTAATACATTGAAGGTTAGACTTCATAGTATAATAAATAGTGAAAAAAGAGAGTATTTTGATGTTCAAGAGTACATGACAAAAGATCAATTTATGATAGATTTCTTTACTGCATTTAATGATAAGAAAAAAGTATGTCAAATAATTAATATGAATTTTGCTTATGTAGATGATAGATTTGCTAAGGTATTAACAAAAGTATATTCTAAGATGTTCTTTAATTTTGCAACAGATTTAAAAGAGAGAGCTTCTTTCCCAATACATATCATTTTAGAAGAAGCGCATAGATATGTACAAAATGATACGGACTTAGAAGTAATTGGATATAATATTTTTGATAGAATTACGAAAGAAGGACGTAAATATGGTGTTATCTTAGGTTTTATAACACAACGTCCATCTGAGTTATCTACTACAGCGTTATCACAATGTTCTAATTTTATTACTCTTAGAATGTATCATCCTGATGATTTGAAAATTATTGGATCAATTACATCTAATTTATCGGCTGATAATTTAGAGCAAATAAAAACATTGAGGCCTGGAATGGCGATGACTTTTGGAACTGCTTTTAAATTACCATCTATTTGTAGTATGGAACTTCCTAATCCAATGCCCCAAAGTACAAGTGTTGATGTTGCTAAGAAATGGTTTGGTCATTAAAAAAATGGTATTTTATACCATTTTTATTTTGTTAGTATTTCAAATACTTTGTCAACATCCATTTCTTTTTCTTTTAATTGATAATCTGGTAAAAGATGTAAATGGAAATGTTTAACTAGTTGACTATCGCCATAGTTAACAACAAATGTTAATCCTTTTGAATTTAGTTTAGTCATTAATTCTTTAGTTAGTTTATCAGCTACTTTGTAGATATGTTGTAATAATTCTGGTTTTATTCCTTGATAATCTTCGACATGTTCTTTGGGAATTATTAATACATGACCATCTACTACAGGATTAATATCCATAATAGCGATTACTTTTTCATCTTCGTAGATTCTTTTACTAGGAATCTCATTTTTTAATATTTTACAAAATATACAATCCATTTTTATCACCAATATAATTCTATCAAAAATTAATTAATAGAGCAATTGAAGAATGAATAGTTTTATATTATAATTGTCTATAATAGAGGTGTATGATATGAAAAAAATTATTATTTCTTTAGTTCTTTTTTTTACTTTACCATTAATGGTAATGGCTTCAACTATTCTAGTTAGTGATGAGAAAAAACCGATTGTTGGGTCAACTTTTGTTTTAAATGTAACGGTAGATTATGGAAATGATAAATTGTCGACAGCTCATTACTTATTAACATATGATACAGATTGCTTTAGTCTTGCTTCAACATCTTGGCCTCAAGGTACTGTGTCTTTAAGAAATGATAATGGTAATATATATATAGATAAGGAAGCAACTACTTCTCCTTGGAGTCCAGGAGCAGTATCTATTTTAACTTTTAGAGTTAATAAAGTATGTACAAAATCTTTTGAAATTAAGGAAAATGGTGCTGCAACTAATCAAAATGGAAAGGTTGTTAAACAATCTTTTGCTTCTATTACAATATCTACTGAGGAAAGTGGTAGTAATAATCAATTGGCTTCTTTAGCAATTACTGATCAAGTTCTAAATTCTACTTTTAATAAAAATGATAATAATTATTCAGCTAATGTAGCTGCTGATGTTTCAACAATTGATATTGTTGCTATAAAAGGAGACAATAAACAAAAAATACTATCTAATGGTAGTGTTAGTGAAGATGAAACTGATAAGAAAAAAGTTCATATTTCTTATGATTTAAATTCGGGATTAAATAAGATAGATATTAAGGTTCAGGCAGAGAATGGGGCTACAAATATTTATACTTTAAAGGTAACTAGAGCAAGTGACGATAGTACAGATGCAAATTTAAAAAGACTATCTGTTTCAAATACAAATATTAAATATATGGATGGTAAAGATGTTTATGAAGCTAGAGTAGGTAGTGCTGTTGATAGTGTATTTATAACAGCAGCTACCGTTGATCCTAAAGCAGAATTAGTTGGTACAGGAACTAAGAAGGTAATTGATGGAGAAAATGATTTTGTTATTAGAGTAAAATCTTCTAGTGGAAAAGAAAAAAAGTATACTATTAAAATAATAAAAGGCAAAGATTTTGATAATACACAAGGTAATAATAAGATAAAATCATTAAAAATAAATGGTGAAATAATAGATAAAATAACAAAGAATATATTAGTTGGTGTAGATGAGAATACTAACGAAATAGTAATAGATGTTGTACTTGAGAGTGAAACGGCTGTTTATACTGTAGAAGGTAATAAGAATTTAAAAGAAGGACTTAATACTATTATTTTAACAGTTAGTGATGATAATACTGAAAGTAATCTCTATTACATTAGAGTATTTAAGAGAATAGATGACTGTGTTTATTTAAAGAAAATGGATGAAATATCTGCTTTGTCTTCTTCTATTATAGTAAGTAATTATTTATCAGATAATCATATTATAGAATCCAAGTATTTGGAAATGGCTTCAAAGAGCAATAAAAAAATATATTATAATGTGATAAATAATAGAGGAGGTTTACTTTATCAAATAGTACTAGATAAAAATATGAACGATACTAATGAAATAGATGCTTCAATTACTAAAAATAAAGATAATCCTTTAGTATATAGTTCAAAGATTAAAGAAGGGATTAATGTATTGTTGTTTTTAGATACAGATGATTTTAGTGATGGAGAAATAATTAGAATTTATTCTTTTAATGAAGAAAATAATTATAAATTAGTAAGTAATAATGTAGAAATAAAAGATGGATATGTTGAATTTACTACTAATGGAGATAATAATTATGTTTTTACTAAACAAATGTTAATTAAAGAAGATGATGCAACTGTAAAATTATTAAAACAATTTAAGGATTATATCGTATTTGGAATAGGCTTTGTATTGATAATAATTGTATTATTATCAATTTCTAAGCTAAAAAAGAAAAAAAGTGTAGCGGAAAAGAAATAAAAATGATATAGTTATATATATTTTCTGAATAGGTGGGGTGTTTATGACGTTTGAAGAGGTTTTGAAAGTTATAAAAGAATATAATCCTGAAGAAATTGATAGAGTTAAGAAAGCATATAAACTAGCTGAGGAAGCTCATAAAGATCAAAAAAGAGAAAGTGGAGAACCTTATATTATTCATCCTATTAATGTTTGTATGAATTTAGCTGAGTTATATGCTGATGGTGATTCTTTGTGTGCTGGTTTGTTACATGATGTAGTTGAAGATACAGATGTAACTTTAGAAATGATTGAAAAGGAATTTGGCCCATCTGTAGCTCATCTTGTTGATGGTGTTACGAAAATCAGTAATTTGCATTATAGTAGTAAAGATGAAGCTACGAATGCAAATATAAGAAGGCTTATTAATAGTTTGAATGATGATGTGCGTATTATAATCATAAAATTATGTGATAGATTACATAATATAAGAACGTTAGAGTTTAAAGCCCCTGAGAAAAGAGTAAGAAGTGCTTATGAAACTATAAATATATTTGCTCCTTTAGCTTATTTCATTGGTTTGTTTAGATTGAAGTGTGAGTTAGAAGATAAGTGTTTATACTATATAGATGAAGAAGCATATGATGTAATTAAGAGTAAGGAACAAGAAATCTTACTTGATTATGAAAAATGTTTAAATATTACTACTGATTCAGTGAAGAAAATACTAGATGAACATAATATTAAGTATGAATTTAGAATTAAAATATTGAATGTTTATCAAATATATCAAAAGCTTAATAAAGGTTATAAATATTCAGATATTCATGATTTAGTTAATTATAAAATAATGGTTGATAAAGAAGAAGAATGCTATTTGACATTAGGTTTGTTACATAAATTGTATACTCCAATGAATTATAAATTTAAAGATTATATTGCTTTGCCTAAAACTAATAGATATAAGAGTTTGCATACTACTGTTTTTGGCCCTGATAATCATATTTTACAATTTCAAATTAAGACTAAAGAAATGGATGAGATTAATACTTATGGATTAACAGCTTATTGGCGTCAACTACGTGAGGGTGGACAGGAAAAGATGCAAATGGAACTTGTTAATAATTATCCGTTCTTTAATGTATTAAGAGATTTGAATCAAGCGATAGATAATGATACTGATTTTGTAGATAGAGTAAAACAGGAAATTTTCACCCAAAATATATATGTTTATTCTTTAAATGGTGAAATAGTGGAATTACCATATGGTTCAACAGTAATTGATTTTGCATATAAAATACATACAGAAATAGGTAATCATTTATATAAAGCTTATATAAATGGAAAAGAAGTAAAAATAACTAAGGTATTAAATAATAAAGATAGGATTATGCTTTTGCAAAATGAAAATTCTTATCCTAGAAAGTCTTGGATTAATCATGTTGTAACCTTAAATGCTAAAAGAAGAATAAAGGAATTTTTAAAAGATGAAAAAGAAGGTAATTAATTACCTTCTTTTCTAATTTGTTTTTCTAAGTATTCAGTGTTAAGCTCATTTATAATTATTTCTGCTAGTTCTTCTGCAGTCTCTTCTCGGTTTTCAGAAACGTAATAGTAATAGATGCTTGCTAAACCACCAACTAGAAAACTATTAGTATAATCTTTTTTTCTTACAATAACTTTTGAAAATTCATCTTCTATCATACTAAATAAATCAGAATTAATAAGAATTTTTGCTAATTCTTTGTCTTTAACTAATAATTTTGTTGCATACCTAATATTCTCTTCTATTGTATATTTTTTTGGTTCAAAATTAGCAATGAAGTTATCAGTTCTACTATCTAATATGTATTTTATAACAGATTTTTTGTCATAGAATTGTCTATAAAATGTCATTCTTGATACTCCAGCTTTATCTACTATGTCGTTGATAGTTATTTCTTCGTAACTCTTTGTTTTAAGTAGCGATAGCATCGCATCTGATATATACTTTTTTGATCTCTCGATTCTGGCCATAATGTTATAAACCTCCGTTTTTGTAACATAATCAATTTTTATATTATACTATTTTCTTTAGCAAATCAAGTTAAAAAAAAGGATTTGTACTTGTTCTTGCTTTTTTTTAAAAAATGTATTATGCTAATATCTCGATTAAGGGGGGATAATATGAAAAAAATTGATTTATCTTGGGTGATAGTTATCCTTCTTGCGGTCTTTGTTTTAACTTATAATAATGATAGTGTTATCAGTCGTTTTAATAATGATAATAATGATAATAATGTAGAAATAAATGGTAGTTATTCTAGTGATTCTATTATAAGTTATAGTTCAAATAATGAAGCTGAAAAAATACAAAATAATAATTATCTAACGGGTAGTGATTTGGAATTTGATTCTAATTATTACGTATATTATACTTACTTGTCTGAAAATGGGAAAAAAATATATAAACAAGTTTATGCTAATGCTATTGCATATAATAAAACTTTTAAAACAGTAGTTAAGATTAAAGTAAATGAATTAAGTGACGTTATGGAAGCGGTGTTTAATGATCATCCAGAATTGTTTTATTTAGATACTAATTATGCTTATAAATATAATGGTTTGGGTATGTGTATTGAAATTACTCTTAATTATAATGATACAATAAAGAATATAAATCAAAATAAAGAATTGTTTGAAAATGAAGTTAATAAAATCGTTAATGAAGCTAATAAACTTCCAACGGATTATGATAAAGAAAAATATGTTTATATGGCTTTAATTAATAAAGTTGATTATGATAAGACTGCATTATATAATCAAAGTGCTTATAGTGCATTAGTTATGAATAAATCTGTTTGTGCTGGATATACTAGGGCTTTTCAATTAATAATGCAAAAATTAAGAATTCCTACGTATTTTGTTTTAGGTTATGCTAAAGAAGATCATGCTTGGAATATAGTAAAACTTAATGGAGAGTATTATAACGTTGATCTTACTTGGGATGATACGGGAGGAGTATTTAAACATTTTAATTTGACAGATAAAGAGATTTCCGATACTCATAAGCGAAATAGTATTTCTGTTAATTTACCAAAGTGTAATTATTATACTTATAGATATTAGAAAATAATAACTTAATACGTTATTTTTTTTTGTTATAATAGGAGGAGAGGTGGCTTGGATGATTTATTGTTTTTTTACTTTTCTTTTTTGGGGAATTACTGACTTATTTTATAAATTAGGAAATAAAGAGGATAGAAAGTATGATGAGTTAATAACAGGTATTATAGTAGGTATTGTTATGGGAATACATGCTACTATATATTTAATAATTAATCATTTATCTATTAATATAATGGAAATGATTAAGTATTTACCTGTATCTTTGTGTTATATATTTAGTATGGTAATAGGGTATAGAGGATTAAGACATATGGAATTATCCTTAGTTAGTCCTATAGAAAATACTTCTGGAGCAATTACTTCGTTGCTCTTAATAATATTTTTTAGAGATAAATTACCACCATTGGCTTATTTAGCGATAATATTAGTACTTGTAGGTATAATTATTCTTTCAATAATAGAAAGAAAAGAAGGAAGAGTAGTAAAACTTAGAAAGATTAATTTTTTAATAATATTATTTCCAATTATATATTGTTTATTAGATGGAATGGGTACTTTTTTAGATGCTGTATATTTAGATAAATTAAGTTTAATAAGTGAAGATAGTGCTTTATTATGTTATGAATATACATTCTTAATATATGCGATAATTACTTATATATATTTAAAAGTAAAAAGACAAAGAGTTAATTTATTTAAAGAAAAAAACAAGATGATAGCGGCAATACTAGAAACGGCTGGACAGTTCTTTTATGTATTTGCTATGAGTTATAATTCAACTGTTGGAGCTACAATAGTAGGTTCTTATTGTATATTATCAATGATACTATCTCATATATTTTTAAAGGAAAAATTATCAGAACAGAAATATATTGGTTTAATAATAGCTATATCGGGTTTGGTCTTATTAGCATTTTTAGATCTTTAAGAACTAGATTTACTAGTTCTTTTTTCTATTTAAAGGTATAATAATTATAGGGTGGATAAGTATGAATGAAAAAATGAAAAGAATGAAAGAATTAATAGATTTATTAACTAAAGCTAGTATAGCTTATTATCAAAATAGTGAACCTATAATGACTGATTTTGAATATGATAAATTATATGATGAGTTAGTAGAATTAGAAAAAGAAACTAATACAGTACTTTCTAATAGTCCAACTATTAGAGTAGAGCCGGAAATACAAAGCTCTTTACAAACTGTAGAACATCCAGCGCCAATGTTATCATTAGGTAAAACAAAAAGTGTTGATGATTTGGTTGATTTTATTGGTGATAAAGAAGGATTACTTTCTTGGAAGCTAGATGGATTAACAATGGTTTTAACTTATGATAATGGGGTATTAGTTAGCGGTGTTACTAGAGGTAATGGAATAATTGGCGAAGTAGTAACAGAAAATGTTAAACAATTTAAAAATGTACCTCTTACGATTCCTTATAAAGGTCATCTAGTAATTAGGGGAGAAGCAGTAATTAAATATTCTGATTTTAATAAGATGAATGAAGAAATTGATGACTCTTCACAATATAAGAATCCTCGTAATTTGTGTAGTGGATCAGTAAGACAATTAGATAGTAAAGTAACTGCCAAAAGAAATGTAAATTGTATTATATTTACATTAATTGAATCTGATAAGGAATTTAAATACAAGAGTGAAAGAATGGAATGGTTAAAAAGTTTAGGCTTTGAGACTGTTGAATATTTTAAAGTGAATAGTACTAGTATCCCTGTTAAAGTTTTAGAATTTAAATCTAGAGTTGCTAATTACGATATACCTAGTGATGGCTTGGTATTATCGTTTAATGATATAGAATATTCTAATTCGTTGGGTAGTACAGCTAAAGCACCAAGGCATTCTATTGCTTTTAAGTGGCAAGATGAAACAGTTGAAACTACTTTAACTAAAGTAGATTGGATGGCTTCTAGAACAGGTTTAATAAATCCTGTTGCAATATTTGAACCAGTAGAAATTGAGGGTACTACAGTATCTAGAGCATCTTTACATAATGTTTCAATACTTAGAGGATTAGAAATAGGTATAGGAGATAGAGTGTTAGTTTATAAAGCTAATATGATTATTCCACAGATTGCAGAGAATATTACAAGAAGTAATACTTTAGTAATACCAGAAAAATGTCCTGTATGTGGAGAAGAAACAAAGATAGTAACTAATAATGAAACACATTATTTATATTGTTTAAATGATTTTTGTAGAGCAAAATTAATTAAAAGATTGAGTTTATTTACTAGTAGAAATGCTATGGATATAGAAGGCATTAGTGATGCTATTCTTTCTAAGTTAATAGAAGAAGATATTGTAAAAGAATATAGTGATTTATATCATTTAAATGATTATAAAGAAAGAATAGTTAATTTTGAAGGCTTTGGGGAGAAGTCATATGAAAATATGATTTCTTCTATAGAAGGATCTAGAAAAGTAAAGATGGCTAATTTTATCTATGCTTTAGGTATACCAGATATAGGATTTTCTAGAGCAAAACTAATATGTAGCGAATTTGATAATAAGATAGATAAATTAATTAATTTATCAGAAGAAGAACTAGCTTCAATAGATGGCATTGGAGATGTAATTGCTAAGGAATGGTTAAATACTTTTAATAATGAACAGTTTAAAAAAGAATTAAATGATTTGTTAAAAGAAGTAACATTTACTGATGTACAAAGAGATAGTAGTAACTTAGTATTAAAGGGTAAAACTTTTGTTATAACTGGTTCTTTAGAACATTATGAGAATAGAGATAAGTTAGTAGAATTTATTGAATCATTAGGTGGTAAAGCATCATCTTCGGTATCAGCTAAAACTAGTTATTTAATTAATAATGATATAACTTCTACTTCTGGTAAGAATAAGAAAGCTAAGGAACTTGGTGTTCCAATTATTACAGAAAAAGAATTTGTAAATATGGTGAAATAAGATGATAGATATTAAATACAAAAAAAGTTATGATGCATTTATTAAGCATTATAAA
>Ga0247611_10010981_pt1 | contig 10536 bp, 9 predicted proteins | sample 177DNAGHGhighgp2_FD_192422 | JGI IMG/M metagenome (GOLD analysis project Ga0247611, IMG submission 192422) | Sheep rumen microbial communities from Palmerston North, Manawatu-Wanganui, New Zealand - 1770 DNA GHGhigh gp2 | ecosystem: Host-associated > Mammals > Digestive system > Stomach > Rumen ... | reverse complement strand
CCTGCTGGAAGGCTTTCGCCCCGAAACGCGGCACCTTCTTCAGTTCCTCACGCGACTCGAACGGGCCGTTCTCGTCGCGGTAATCGACGATGTTCTGCGCCAACGCGGGACCCACGCCCGACACGTGCGATAGCAGCTGTTTGCTCGCGGTGTTCAGCTCCACGCCCACATAGTTGACGCAGCTTTCCACCGTGGCCTGCAGGCTCTCCTGCAGCATCTTCTGGTTCACATCGTGCTGGTACTGCCCCACCCCGATGGATTTCGGGTCGATTTTCACCAACTCCGCCAGCGGGTCCATGAGGCGACGGCCGATGGAGACCGCGCCGCGCACCGTCACGTCATAGTTGGGGAACTCCTCGCGGGCCACGGGCGACGCCGAATAGACCGACGCGCCGCTCTCATTCACCATGAAAGCCTTCACTTCGCGCTCGAAGGGGATGTGGCGGACGAAGTTCTCCGTCTCGCGCCCGGCAGTGCCGTTGCCGATGGCGATGGCATCCACCTGATACTGAAGCACTAAGCGTTTCAGTTTGTCGGAGGCGAGCTTGTACTGCGCCACCGGCGGATGCGGGTATATGGTCTCGTTGTAGAGCAACTTGCCCTGCGGGTTGAGGATGACGACCTTGCAGCCGGTGCGGAAACCCGGGTCGATGGCCAATGTCGTAACCTGTCCCAACGGAGCCGCCAACAGCAACTGGCGCGCGTTCTTCGTGAAAACGGAAATGGCCTCTTTGTCGGCCTTTTCCTTGTAGAACTTGCGCATTTCCGTCTCCATCTGCGGTTGCAGCAGCCGTTTGTAGGCGTCGGTGGCGGCCATCCAGACCTGCTGGGCGCCGTTGCTGTTGTTCTTGATGAGACGGCGTTTCATGTCGGCGAGCGTCCGCTCCTCGTCGGGGGCGATATGCACGCGCAGGATGCCCTCCTCCTCACCGCGCAGCATGGCCAAAATGCGGTGCGACGGGGCTTTCGCCAACAGTTCCTCGGCTTTGTAGTAGATGCGGTATTTCTCGTCCTCGTCAACCTTGTCGGGGATCAGACGGGTGGAGATGCGGCTGTAGCGCAGGAATGTCTGGCGCAGGCGGTTGCGCAGTCCGGCGTTCTCGCTGATGAGTTCCGCGATGATGTCGCGCGCCCCGGCCAAAGCATCTTCGGCCGACGCCACGCCCTTCTCCTCGCTGACGAAGCGAGCGGCCTCGCGCTCCAGATCGAGTTGCCGCTGCGACAACAGGATTTTGGCTAACGGCTGCAGACCTTTCTCCACCGCCACCGAAGCGCGGGTCTTGCGTTTGGGTCGGTAGGGCAGATACAAATCCTCCAAGACGCTCATCGAGTCGGCCAGCTCTATCTTCTCGCGCAGTTCCGGGGTCAGTTTGCCTTGTTCGGAGATGGAATCCAAGATGGCGGAGCGGCGTTTGTCCAGCTCCAACCACTTGGCATACAAGTCTTTGATATTGCCGATCTGCACCTCATCCAACGAGCCGGTGGCCTCCTTGCGGTAGCGGGAGATGAACGGAATCGTCGCGCCGGTCTCCAACAAGTCCAGCGTGTTCCGCACCTGCTCCTCGGAAAGGTTCAGTGCCTGCGCAATCCGTAACGCATAATTCTGTTCCGACATCCTTTTGCTTTTTTACATTTTTAGCTAACCAGCCAACAGCTAACAGCCAACAGCTACTTCACAATCTCCAGCAACTCGATGTCAAACACCAGCGGAGAATACGGGGGGATAGCGCCTCTACCCTCGCGGTATGCCATTTCAGAAGGGATAAGGACCGTCACCTTGTCACCCACTTTCATCGTGGAAACGACGGCGTCCCAACCGGGGATCACCTGGCCAGCGCCCACGGTGAACTCGAACGGCTCGCCACGATCCACGGAGCTGTCGAAAACGGTTCCGTCAACGAAACGGCCAGTATAATTCACTTTCACCGTCTGCAGGGGCTCGACCTTGTCGCCGTTTCCTTTCTTGACCGTTTTCACATAGACGCCGGTGGACTGCAATTTCAGACCAGGATTCTTTTCCAAATACTCATCGATTTTCCCTTTTTCCTCATCTCTGCTGACTTCGAGTTTCGCGTCGTATTCGGCTTTCATTTTCTCAAATTCGGCTTTCGGCATCACGCCATAGAGCAACACTTCCAGGTAAAGCGGGTCTTCGCCGAAGGGGTATTCCTGCTCCATCATCGTCTCATAGAACTTCGGCCCATCAAAAATAAAAGTGGCAGTGTCTTCCACATGCATCATGCGGAGAGCTTCGAACATATCGCCTTCATAGAGAGAGTCCATGAGCATCTCATTGGGAATGGGCCCGAACAGCGTCGAGTCGCCAGCGCGCAAAGTGAGGAGAACGCCCACCAGATCGCCGGTTCGGGGAGAAATGGCGGTATCGTGAATATCTCCATAGAACTTGTAATAGATTCCGGATTTGGTTTTCTTGAATCCTTTGTACTTGCTACATGCGCCAAAAGCCAAAACGGTGGCCACAGCCAACCCGATCAATGCTAATTTCGTGAAATTTTTCTTCATTTTCGTTTTTTTTCGATTTATAACTATTATTTCAAAACTTTCAACAATTCGATGTCATACACCACCGGGGTGAACGGCGGAATCCCGTATTCCTCGCTCCCGTTGTCGCCGAAGGCCAACGAGGAGGGGAACACCACGGTAATCTGGTCGCCTTCATTCATTTCGAGGACCATGACGTCGAAACCGCGGGCCACCTGACCCTTGCCCACCTCGAACGAACGCGGGTTTGAGGCGTCCATACGGCGGGAGAACTCCGTGTTGTCCAACTTGCGACCGCGATACAACACTTGCACGGTGCTGTTTTTCTTGGCCTTGACCCCGTTACCCTTTCTGTTGCACGTGTAATAAATCCCCTTGTGTATGGTGTTCAGATGATGTTCGTTGGCATACGCGCGAATCAGCGAATCCTCTACCCTTCGCGCTTCTTTTCTTTGCTCAAGATACTGAACCTCAGCGTTTTCAATATTTTCTTTCGTTAAAATTTTCAGCAGTTTGATATCCGCAGTGATGGGCGTTTTGCCATACGGATAGTCTCCCATGCAGAGAAAATCCTCGTAAAACTTCTTGCCGTTGAAAATGAAGGTCGCGCTGTCGCCCAGATGCATTTTCCTCAAGGCGGAATAGATGTCGCCGTGATACAGGTCGTCAACCAGCATGTTGTTCCGGGTCATCGGGGAAATCACCTCATCGCCGGCACGCAACGCCATATTCACCTCCACGTAGTCACCCGTCTGAGGTTGCGGATTACCTTCGTTCTGCACATGATACTGGCAATAAAAACCGGAAGTGTGCTTGAATCCGCTGTATTTCCGGCAGGAGACAGCGGTCACGCACAACAGTGCCATCAACATCCACAAGTATCGGCTTCGTTTCATCGACTAATTGCTATAGGGGTTGGGAATATATGTTTCAGGTATTTTTTCGTCTTTATCTAAAATTCTGATTTCCATCATGATAGGTTGCAATCCTTGGATACGGTCGCCGTCGCCGGCAACGCCATAGCCCAGATAGGAGGGGATCACCAGACGGGCTTTCGCGCCGGGCCGCAACAGTTGCGCCGCCTCATGCAAGGCGTCGATTTCCTCGGAGCGTTTCACCATGAAAACCTTCACACCGTTGCTGTCGGAACTGTAAACCTGCTCTCCGGACAGCAGGAAGGTGCGGTATTCCATCGCCACGCGGTCGTTCTCCTTGAACGGTTCTCCGGAACCCGGTTCCAGCACCTGGACATACAGCCCGGTGGGTGTGCGCTGCATCTGCCAACCGTAACGGCGTACGAACATCTCCATCTCCTCATTTTCCCGGCGCATGATGTTCTTGTTGCCCTCCACATACGGGGCGTCCTTGTCCTCCTTCGGGGTTTCCGAAGAAGAGACGACAGAACCCGTGGCCTTGCGGTCGCCACACGCAGCGAAACCGCCGGCACACATCACGATCAGCATGGCAAACAAGAACTTACGCATACCGTTACTTTTGCTGCTGCGCATTATCCCTGACAGAATTCTCGAAATGGGCGATGGCATCCGCCATTGTACCGTGGTAGAAGGCACCCGCCGCATTGGCATGGCCACCGCCATCGAAATATTTCCGTGCGAACAGGTTCACATCCACGATACCTTTGGAACGGAACGACACGCGGATGCGGTTTTCACGCTCCGTGAAGAAAGCCGTGAAATGCACAATCCCCATCGACAGCCCGTAATTCACAAATCCCTCAGTATCACCGATTTGAAAGCCATTGTCCATCAAATCTTTCTTGGTCAGATACATATAGGAAGCCCCATACTCCGACATCACCACCATGCGCTGCGACAACGCCAGACCCAGCAGTTTCATGCGGCTCTCGGTGTAGTTGTCATAGACTTTGCGGTGGATTTCCTCCCCGTTGACGCCCGACTCGATCAGCCTCCGGAGCACCGAATAGGAGTCCGGAAAATCACACGAGTAGGACATGGAACCTGTATCGGTGATGATGCCGACATACAAGCATTCGGCAATCTCCTTTGTGACAGGCTTTTCAGGTGTAAGATATTGATACAGAAAATTGTAAACCAACTCGGAGGCGGAGGACGTCAGGTGCGTGGAATACATCACATCGCACTTGATGTCGGGCTGCACGTGATGGTCGATCAAGATCTTGAAGGCCGGGGATTTGACGATCGAGTTCTGCAAGTCCTGTCCAGCGCGGTGCGGGGCGTTCATATCGACCACAAAGAGCATGTCGGCCTCTTTGATGCGCTTGCGGGCCTCGGTGAGGTTTTCCTGGGCCACGATGATGTTTTCGGCGCCGGGCATCCACCGCAGGAAATTGGGGAACGGATTGGGTGAGATTACCGAAGCCTCGTAGCCGTCGTCAAGGAAATAGTGGTACAGTGCTAACGCGCTACCCAAAGCATCGCCATCGGGGTTGAAATGGAAAACGATGGTAATCGTCTTCGTATCTTTCAGTTTCTCATGTATTTTCTGGATATACTGCTCTTCCAACGTATCAGATTTTAAGACGGCAAAAATAATAAAAATTCGGTCACGTCGGGAAAAGATTTCGAGGGGAGAGGGCGAAAATCACGCGCCCTGGCTTTTTTCCGCCGGCTCGGTATGCAAGGTGACATGCGTGTCAGCGCCGAACCGCTCCCGCAGCTTCCGTTCTATGTCGCTGGCGCGCGCATGGACCTCCTTCAAGGGCAGGTCTCCGTCCATGCGGATGTGCGCCTCGACGGCAATGCGGCTGCCGATGCGACGTGTGCGCAGGTTGTGCGGGTCGGTGACGTCAGGAAAGGAGGTGATGATCTCCTCGATTTCCCGCTCAGTCTCCTCCGGCAGGGAACTCTCGGTGAGCTCGTTGACACTGTTTTTCAACACGTCCCAGGCCACCTTCATCAGCATGGCGCCCACCACGATGGAGGCCAGCGGGTCCAGCACCGTCCAACGGTCGCCCAGCAGGATGGCCCCGCCGATGCCGATGGCCGCGCCCACCGACGACAGCGCATCGCTGCGGTGATGCCACGCATTGGCGACCACCGCCTGCGAATCCAACGACTTGCCCTTCCGGCTCGTGTATTGGTACAAAATCTCTTTTACGACAATCGAGATCAACGCCGCCCACAAGGCCAGCTTCCCGGGAGCCGCAATCTGCGCCCCGCCAAGCCAGTCCGCAAACTTCACGGCACCCGAAACGATGACGCCCGTGGCGGCCGCCACCAACGCCAACCCGATGAAAAATGTGGCCAACGTCTCGAATTTCCCGTGCCCGTAGTCGTGCGACTTGTCCTGCGGCTTGGCGCTGATGTTCACGAACACCAACACCAACATATCGGTGAGGAAATCCGACAACGAATGCGTGGCATCGGCCAACATCGCCGCACTGTGCCCGACAGTGCCCGCTATAAATTTGAAAGTCAGCAGGATAATGTTACCCACCGAGCCCACCAACGTGACTTTGTAAATCTCTTTCTCCCTCGACATGACGTTTTTAATATGCTATCCAAAAAGCTATCCCAGCTTCACAATCTCCTCGTAAATCAAGTCGATGGCGTTCGGCAAGGCGAAACGTTTGATGTTGTCGCCGAGCGTCTGCATCCGATGCGGATCGGCCACCAACTGCATCAGCGTGGGAATCAGTTTCTCTTTGGCTTCTTTGTCGGGGATGAGCATGGCGGCATCCTTGGTGGAAAGCGCCTTGGCATTGAACGTCTGGTGGTCTTCGGCGGCGTAGGGGAACGGCACGAGGATGGTGGGCACCCCAACGATGGCCAACTCCGCGAGTGCAAGCGCGCCCGCCCGCGACACGATGACGTCGGCCATGCTGTAAGCATCGTTCATGTTCTTGATGAACGGCACGATACGGATATGCTCGTCCTGCTGTTTCAACAGCTCAGGATCGATGTTTTTGTAGAACTGCTCGCCAGTCTGCCACAGCAACTGCAGGTCGGCCTTGCGGAACTCGTCGAGATGCGCCGCCATGGTCTGGTTGAAAGTGAGGGCACCGAGGCTGCCGCCCACTACCAACACGGTTTTCTTCTCCGGCGTGAAGTTGAAATACTGGTAAGCGTCGGGTTTCTTGCGCTCCAGCTCCAGAATCTCTTTGCGGATAGGATTGCCGGTCTTGATGATCTTCTCCGCCGGGAAAAAGCGGTCGAGGCCGTCATAAGCCACACAGATGGCTTTGGCGTTCTTGGCCAGCATCTTGTTGGTGACACCGGGATAGGAGTTCTGTTCCTGCAGTAGCGTGGGAATCCCTAATTGGGAAGCGGCTTTCAGCGCGGGACCGCTGGCGAAGCCCCCCACCCCGATGGCCAGGTCGGGCTGGAACTCGCGCATGATCTTCTTGGCCTTGCGCATGGCCTTCAGCATCACCACCGGCAGACGCAAATTGCACATCAGGCCGTTGAGCGATTTCTCCCGGTGGATACCGTAAATCTCCAGTCCCTCAATGGGATAACCCGCTTCCGGCACGCGCCGCATCTCCATTTTGTCACTCGCCCCGATGAACAAGATCTTCGCATCGGGATTTTCTGCCTTGATTTTGTTGGCGATGGCCAACGCCGGGAAAATGTGCCCGCCGGTGCCGCCGCCGCTGATGATGTATCTCTTTTCCATAATGGTTTGGTTTTGATGCGGCAAAGATACACTTTTTTGACTTAGACTATGACTATGACTATGACTTAGACTATGACTTAGACTATGACTTAGACTATAACTTAGACTTAGACAATGACTTAGACGCAAAACCGCATCACCGGACCCCCGTCGGGAACGTTGGCACCTATTTCACCAGCACCACCCAGTCGTAATAACTCACTTCCCTAGTGCTGTCGGGGGCCAGCAGTTCCAAGTTCAACCGGTTGAAACAGACCAACAAACTGTCGGTGCGATAAATCAGCAACTCGTCCTCATGATCTTTTATCCAAGATCTCGAAGGCGACATATCCGGACAACCAAGCCTTTGCAACTGCTCCCGGAAGATTTGATTTGCCGAAATTTTCCGGCCGCTTCCAATCGACAGTTGTTCGTCCGCATTGGCATGGTTTGGTGTCCCGTACATCTTGCTGTAGCCGCTCACATCCACAAGTTCGTCAGTCTTGCGCGATAAATAGACAGTGGGTTGTTCCTCCACAATTACAACTTTTTCCTCTAACGATTCTCTGGCTAATTCTTCCGACCATGCAGAAGCATAACTGGCCGTTTTTTTCGACAATGATGCCAAATAGTCCGACTCCCGGACGATGCCGAATTCGTTTTTCAAGAACATTGTGTCGTTCCTGTCATCCAAATAGTCGAGCGACTGGTAAAGTCTGCGGTGTTCAACCATTTGCAACGTGTCGGCAGGGTCGGGCTCAGGAAGTCGCAAGGTGCCGTCGTCGTTCAAGCGGTCGAGTTGCTTGGCCATTGTGCGCACACGCTGGACCTGCGCCCGTTGCGCGATCTTCTCGCCACGGAGACTCGGCACCAGCACCGTCAGCAACACGACGGCCAACGCTCCCGTTGCCAACGCGAAATAGCCACGGCGGTTGCGGAACAGGAACACCAGCACGCACGCCGTCATCAACGTCCCGACCAACAGCAGGTAGTAGCGCGACTCGGTCAAACCGTAGTCCGTCAAACGACGGGCGACCCCTGTCCAGAAGAGTGCCAGCAACGGCAAGACGAATAGACTGAAATGGTCGTAGAACCACTTGAAGGGTTGCGGTTCCGTCAACATCTGCAACATCTTGGCCAACAAGAAGATCACGAAGAAAACCGTCACCATGATGGCGACCCCGCCCTTCGGCAAGTTCCAGGTGAAGAGGATTTTGGCGGCATAGACGTAGAGTACCACCGTGTAAATCAGCAATGCCGGTGTCAACACCCAATTCAGCAGGACGGCCCAGAAACGGCGGATCTCGATGGTTTCGGGACGGTCCTCCATGGCGAAGAAGAGCACAGGAGCCAATCCGCAAAACAGCAGCAACGCCGCTTGTTCGTACCAGCCGTCCCAGACTTTGTGAGGGATGTCGAAGAGCGTTTGGATGGTGTAAGCGATGGCGGCATACAGCAGATAGAGGATTCCCGCGACGAGCAACGCCCGCACCGCCGACCAGGCCATCTGCACGTTGCGCTGCACAAAGGGTTCGTTTTCGGTGAGGCGATGCCGCACGCACAACCACAGCGGAAGCGCCGCAAGCACGGCAATCCAATAGACAGTTTCCTCCACCCAGTCGAGGAGGAACGGCATGGCGGACCCGGCCACCATCCCCGCGAGCGGCAGCAGGTAGAGCAGCAGCCACCAAATGCCGCGTTTGCGCAACGGTTGCAGCGAGTAGGCCGCCACCACCATAAATGGCGCCAGTGACATCGGCCGGAACCACCACGGCGCCGGCTCGTTTTTCACATCAAATATATCCGGATGGGAACTTCCGTAACATCCAGCCACGCAGACATATAGCAGGATGACAATCTCCACGGGATGCGCCTTCACGGCATCCCACACAGCCGCCAGTCCCCGTTGGATTTTCTCTTTTAACGTTATTTTTTCCATATTTAATTGATTTTCATTTTTTTCTGCAAAAATAAGAATTATCCGCTACCACGGCTTGTGCCGTTTCAAAAAATCCTCTTTCTCCTCTTGGCTGAACGTCTGCGGCCCGATAGCACCACCGCCATATTGGAAAGTGCAATGGTCGTTATAGGGAATCAGATCCAGATTCTCCATAGCAGTGGATTTCTCCTCGTCCGTCATAGATCGACTGTTGATAATATAATCATACCTTCCCATTCCCACTCGGCGAAACCAGATTTTCACCAAATCGGGGGTGGTTTGAGAATATTCTATGCCGACACAACTCATCTTCTTAAGTCGCTGGCGGATGCCGTCGTATTCCTCCTGGGTCAGCCCCACCACGCACATCAACGAATCCCTTTTTTCACGCGCCTCTTCGTTCCAAAAGTTTGAATAGTGGTGTTCGTCGCCCTCTCCTGCGCACACATGGAACATCTTCAGCCTATTCTCCTTGAATTCCAAGGTGACAGCACAACTGTCGGCAACAGCACTTTGAAGATAGCGGTGCAACTCTTCCATTTCGGTATGGTGCTTCTCATAATGCTTGGCCATGATGTCGGGATTGCATCGCCGCTCGGGTGCCACTGCAAGGACATAAATGACTACCAACAGCACGTTGATTCCTCCCCATATCACTGCGATCCGCTGCCAAATATCTCGCCAACGCAACCCCATAATGAAAAACACTATCGACAAGCCAATCGCCAGCGGCGGGATCCAACTGAAGATTAAAGAAATTACAAAGCCGAGAAAGTCATCCACCCAAAACAGCACGATTACTGCGGTGACGACGGCGAACGGAATCAGCTTCAATATCCCGAAAATGGTTGCTTCTGTTTGCTCTTTCATAATACTGTATATTACTACCACCCACTAATTTGCATACTTATATTTACCCATTCCAAAATGATTATTACGCAAATCGCCATCGTCAACACCAACAATAGCGCAATCTTCCATCTTTTCTGCACAATCGCGAACACACTCACCGCCGGCGCCACCCACCAGTATTTCAACATCAAATTGGATATCTCATTCATTTTTCTGATTTTGCAAAATTTTGATTTACATTGATATACAACAATCTATAATGAGCGGAACGCTTTCGATTCGGATGTCGCCCCTGCTCCGGTACCGTTGCGCCTGCGCGATCCGTGCCGGTGAGTGCTGGCCAACAATCGTTCCAGTACGGGTAACATCCGGTTGAGCTCGCCATGATGAATCATAAAATTCCAGAATGGCTCGAACTTTTTCCACCCACCCATGTAAAAGAGGTGAGCCAATTGCTGCTTCAGATTGTCATGCCCGAAACTCGCCTTGAAAATATTGCGCCACGAATAAAATTCACGGTAGGCCCAGTCATAACCCTGTTTCAACTCTTCGGCGGTCAAACCGACGGTCTTGTAAACAACGGTGCGGGTGTCATACTTACTCCAATCATGCGATATTATACGACCCTCCCGCTCCATCTTCTGGCA
>Ga0247611_10010979_pt1 | contig 10539 bp, 7 predicted proteins | sample 177DNAGHGhighgp2_FD_192422 | JGI IMG/M metagenome (GOLD analysis project Ga0247611, IMG submission 192422) | Sheep rumen microbial communities from Palmerston North, Manawatu-Wanganui, New Zealand - 1770 DNA GHGhigh gp2 | ecosystem: Host-associated > Mammals > Digestive system > Stomach > Rumen ... | reverse complement strand
CGTGATGCGTTTGCACGTGTGCAAATTCATACGCCACAATCAAAATGGATTTCAAATAAAACCTGTTCGGTGATTGATGACCCGGATGAAATCAAAAATGCGTTGATTTATCAAATGACGCATACTGTGCGTTGGCGCGAAAGTGTTTTGGAAATGGTGAATTTGGGTATTACCGATGCCACAGAAATTGGACCAGGAAATGTATTGTCTGGCTTGATTTCGCGCACAACTGACAAAATAAATGTTAAGAAATTAGAGGATTAATTTATGAAACAAAGTTTGAATCAAATATTTCAAGACGATAAAACAAAAACATATGAAGTTATCTGGCGCAGTATGTTCAGTGGTCAAGTGGTTGTGCCAAATGCGTCGGATAAACCAATTGATTTTATCGCTTACAGCGGAATAAATATGGCATATGCACGACAAATCGCATCGTGGTTATATCGTGAATTTAAACGCGATATTTTTATACGAACTGCAAAAAAAAGTGCTTTATTAAAAGCCGAATCTTTTGAAAAACCGGTTGTTGAAAAAAAGGTTAAAAAAGATGATTTAAACTGGCGTGTGTATAACGCGTATGGCAAACGATACATCGGTAAAGTCGCAGAATTTAATTACAAATATCAAACCGCGGTTGAATTGCGTGTAAAAAAACGTGGTGCATCCGCAGATGATGTAATTCATTCTGTGCGCAGTTTATTAAAACGATATCAAACGGTGAAATTAACCACGGCTGATAATGCGGATACATTCGCAAACATCAGTGCAAACTTTGATTTGGGTGTGATTGAATACATTGTAAAAAATAAATTTGGTTTTAAATCTGAAAGTAAAAAAAGCGTAAAGGAACAAACACCGACACAAAATGCCAATATCGAAAAGTTTATTGCAAAAAATACTGAATATGAAAACACAATTCATATTGACCCGATGGTTTTATCCAAAACATTGACTTTGACAATGAATCCAAAACAAACCGAGGATGCTGCAAAAAAACGCGCACAACAAATGGCAAACTTGCAATATGTGGCCGTGAAATTGTTAGATTCAAAGGGTAAATTCATATGCAATATATATCCACAAGATGTTGAAAAAATTCGCGCCACACGCATTGAAAAAATGAAAGAATTGGCACACAGAATGGTATACTAAAAATATGGAGAAGAAAATGTTTGAATTAAATGACAAAGTTGTTTTGATAACAGGCGCAACCGGTGGCATTGGTGGCGCAATTGCAAAGCATATGAAATCTGCCGGGGCGACGGTTGTTGTATCGGGACGCAATGTTGCCAAATTAAATTCGGAATTTGATGATTCTTATATCAAAATTCCGTGTGATTTGGCGGCGGAAAATGCCGGTGTGGATTTGGTTATGGAAACAATTGAAAAATGCGGACGTGTGGACGTGTTGATAAACAATGCCGGAATTACAGCTGATACATTGTTGATGCGTATGACGGACGCACAATTTGATGATGTGATAAACACTAATTTGCGTGCGGCTTTTAAAACTTGTCGTGCGGTGTTAATGCCAATGATGAAACAAAAATGGGGTCGCATTATAAATATGGCGTCTATCGTTGGTGTGGTGGGCGGCGCCGGTCAGGCAAACTATGCCGCATCCAAGGGCGCGTTGATTGCGATGACAAAATCTATCGCCGCCGAGGTTGCATCCCGTGGAATCACCGCAAACGCGATTGCACCGGGATTTATTAAAACACCGATGACCGATGTTTTGCCCGACGCGTTGAAACAAAAATATCTGGAACAGATACCGGCGGGACGTTTTGGCGAACCGGACGATATTGCTGCGGCCTGTGTATTTTTGGCCTCAAACGCGTCGTCATATATCAACGGGCAAACAATTCATATAAACGGTGGTATGGGACGGTTTTAATCAAAGTACAAAGTTCAAAGTACAAAGTTCAAAGTACAAAGTTCAAAATACAAATATCAAATAATGCCGTCCGCCGACGGCGGACACATAAATTGAACTTTGAAAATTAAAAAGGGAACGCAGTGACCGAATATGATGTGATTGTTATTGGTGGGGGACACGCCGGGGTGGATGCCGCGGCGGCGTCTGCGCGTCGTGGGGCGCGGACACTGTTGTTAACAATGCGGGAATCAGACATTGGCGCGATGTCTTGCAATCCATCAATTGGGGGACCGGGAAAATCACAAATGGTGGCCGAAATCGCGGCATTGGGTGGTGTTATGCCACGGGCGGCGGACGCGTCCGGAATACATTTTCGAACCCTGAACGCGACACACGGCGCGGCGACACGCGCATTACGGGCGCAAATTGACCGCGATTTATATCATACGGCGGTAATGAAAATTTTAGACAACACTCCAAACTTAACCGTGGTTTTTGAAAAAGTTTTTGATTTGGATTTACAAAAAAAGACCGTAAACAATGCATACAGCGCGCGCGCAATCATTTTAACAACCGGAACATTTATGCACGGTTTGGTGACGCGCGGCGCAGAAAAAATCCCGTCTGGGCGTTTAATGGATAATGGCGAATACCAAGAAAACGACACACTTATTTCCGGTGTTTTACGCGCAAGCGGTTTTGATTTAATGCGCCTCAAAACCGGTACGCCGGCGCGAATTTATCGCGACTCTATTGATTTTTCAGAATTAGAGGAACAACCCGGCGACACACCACACGATTGGTTTATGTTTGGGGATGAAAATAACAATTATAATGAAAAATGCTATATCACGCATACAACGGGCGCGACGCACGACATTATTCGCAAAAACATAGAATCTGCGCCGATGTATAATGGCGACATACATGGTACCGGTCCGCGCTATTGCCCCAGTTTGGAAGACAAGGTTATGCGCTTTCCCGAACATACTTCTCACCACGTGTTTTTAGAACCCGAGGGGTTAAACAGCGATTTAATTTATCCAAACGGCATTTCAACTTCGTTTGGCGCGGATCTACAAGACGCGTGGATTCGCACAATACCGGGGCTAGAAAATGCACATATTGCGCGTTACGGTTATGCAATTGAATATGACGCGATTGATGCGCGGGCATTAAAATCCACATTGGAATCCAAAGATGTTGCGGGTCTCTTTTTTGCGGGTCAAATCAATGGCACATCGGGTTATGAAGAGGCCGCCGCCCAAGGGATTGTCGCGGGCGCAAATGCCGCCGCATATGCATTGAATCTGGGAAAATTGGTGTTAGACCGAACAAATTCTATGATTGGGGTTTTAATCGACGATATTACTACATTGGGTGTGGACGAACCGTATCGTATGTTTACATCACGCGCGGAATATAGACTGTCCTTGCGTGCGGATAATGCGGTGGCGCGGTTAGGGCAAACGGGTGTAGATTTGGGTCTGATATCGCAAAGTGATTTTGAAAAATTATATGCTGTGCACGCCGACGAAATCCGTGAAAATGACAAAATGTATGCCGGATACATCGAACGCAACGCGCGGGAAATGGCGGCGGCGCGGCGTGATATGGATATAAAAATACCGTCCGACATAGATTATACAGGTATGCCGGGACTGACCAACGAATTGATTGAAAAATTGACACGCACGCGGCCGGAAAACATCGCGGCATTGTCGCGCATACCCGGTATGACACCCGCCGGCATAATGGTCGTATTAAGAAAGATTAAATCAAATAAATAACTTGAAAAATCGCGCGCGGTCGGTTATGATACGCGCATACGCCGGAATAGCTCAGCTGGTAGAGCATCTCATTCGTAATGAGGGGGTCGCAGGTTCAAGTCCTGTTTCCGGCACCACCATTCGCCCTGCGGGCTACGGGTGGCAAGCCACGAAAAATTTTACCCCACACAACAAAGTGTGGGGTTTATTTTTTTACGGGGTTATTTTTGTTTTGCGGTATATTTTTTTAATCTTTGTTCGGCGTTGGCCTTGGCAGATATATATGCATCCATTGGCATTTGCGCAATACGATACACATTTGAATCATACGCGTCCGGGAAACATTCAAAAAACGAACGCGATGAATTATGCGATACTTTCCGCGCATCACGAATACTGCGCATTGGGACAACAATCCACGACGACAAAAACGCCAATACGGACACACCCAATGTTTTCCCAGATATTAATAAAAAGTTTTCTATTTTTATTTGTTGCAAATTTTTATCTTTATTCATATTTTTGCCTTAGATTTCTTTAACAATAGCAATTTTTTGTATGATGTCAATTTTTTATAAAAAAAACTGGAAATAGGCAAAAACATATACTAATATTTGAATTATGAACAAAAAAGAAATAATTATTATTAAATAATTGGCTCTGCGCTTTGGCGTATGGCCCGGGCGCGTATGCGCCCGTTTTTAATATAACAAAAAGGTATAAAAAATGGCATATCCAAAAACCGAACCCAAGGCTGACTTTACTGCAATCGAACATAAAGTTATGGAATTTTGGCGTGATGATGACACATTTCATAAATCTTTGAACAAAACAAAATTGGGACATCCGTTTTCTTTCTATGACGGGCCACCGTTTGCAAATGGTTTGCCGCACTGGGGGCATTTGGGTGTGTCTGCGGTCAAAGATATGGTGTCGCGTTTCCACACTATGCGTGGGGAATATGTTGAACGCGCATTGGGTTGGGATTGCCACGGTTTGCCGGCCGAAAATTCGGTTGAAAAAAAGCAAGGTCGCAGTGCCAAAGATATTGTGGCATCGGACGGTATTGCGCATTTTTGTGATTTGTGCGGGCGGGATGTTATGACATATTCGAACGAGTGGCTGCGTTATTTCGAACGTATGGGGCGTTGGGTTGATGGTGGCGATAATTTTGGTTATCGCACAATGGATAAAAATTTTATGGAATCCGTGATTTGGTGTTTGAAACAATTATATGACAAAGGTTTATTATATAAAGATTTCAAGGTTAATCCGTACGACTGGAAATTGGGAACGGTTCTGTCTAATTCCGAGGCCTCATCCGAATACCAAGATATTGTTGATGATACCGTCACGGTTTGGTTCGAACTGGAAAACGGCGACCGCGCGATTGCGTGGACAACAACACCGTGGACATTACCGGCGAATTCTGCGTTGGCGGTGAATAAAAAAATGAAATATGTGCGCCTGCGCCACGATGACGGCCATGTTTATGTTTTGGCAGAATCACGTGTCAAAGCATATGACAAAATTTTTGCCAATTCTGAAAATTTGGGAACGGTGATGGGGGCCGATTTGGTTGGGTTGCGCTATACGCCGATTTTCCCGTATTATGTGTATGATGCGTCTGGCTTAGCCCATGGTTTGTATACAATCATTTCTGGGGATTATGTGTCCGATTCTGACGGTACCGGTATTGTGCATATTGCACCCGCATATGGCGAAGACGACTATATCGTTGCCAAGGCAATCGACCCGCAATTTCCGATTATTTTAAATGTTGATGATTATGGTAATTTCGATAATACCGTCACAGAATGGGCGGGCGAAAATATTTTTGTCGCAAACCCAAAAATTATCGATTGGTTGCGTCAAACAGGTCGCTTGGTTCAAAAATCACAACACAAACACAGTTATCCGTTTGGCCCACGCAGCCACGAAAAATTGATTTATCGTGCAACGGATTCGTGGTATATCGATGTGCCAAAAATTCGTGCGCGCTTGGTTGAAATAACAAAGAACGACACCACGTGGACATCGGCCGGTAATCGGTTTATGTCGTGGATTGAAAATGCGCGTCCGTGGGGAATTTCGCGCAATCGTTTCTGGGGCGTGCCTTTGCCGATTTGGGAAAGAAATGGCGAGTATAAAATATTTGGCTCTATTGCCGAATTGGAAGAATTCTTTGGCGTTAAAATAAATGATTTGCATCGCCCAACATTGGACGGGTTGGAACGCGACGGTTGGCGCCGCATAACCGATGTTTTGGATTGCTGGGTGGAATCGGGTTCTATGCCGTTTGCATCACTGCATTATCCGTTCGAGAATAAAGATTTGTTCGAAAAAACTTTCCCGGCGGATTATATTATCGAAGGTCAAGACCAAACACGCGGTTGGTTCTATGCGTTGATGGTGATTGCGGTTGCGTTGTTTGATAAACCTGCGTTCCGCGTTGTATCGGCAAACGGTATGATTGTTGATGAAAACAAACGCAAGTTTTCAAAATCATTGCATAACTTTGTTGACCCGACAGAGCAAATCGAAACATACGGTGCGGACGCAATTCGTTTGTTTATCTTGGGCAGCAATTTTATGAAGGCTGAACCCGTCAGTGTTGATGTCGAGGGTCGTGTGTTTAATGATACAATTAAAACAATATTAACACCGCTGTGGAACGCATATCATTTCTGGACACTGTATGCGAACGCCGGAAATATTACGGCGGTGGCAGATGCGACATCAACAAATCCGCTGGATAAATACATTGTTGCCGAATTGAACGAAGTTATTCGTATAACAACAAACGCGTTGGATGAATATAAACCTGATATCGCCGTCAAAGAATTTGTTCGATTCTTGGATGTGTTAAACAATTGGTATATTCGTCGTGGACGCGCGCGTTTCTGGGACGAAGAACAAGACGCGTTTAATACATTGTATTATGTGTTGACGGAATTTTGCAAGATATTGGCGCCGTTCGCACCGTTTATTTCCGAACACATCTATAAAAATTTAACGGGTGCGGAATCTGTGCATTTGGCGGATTGGCCGGTGGCACAAGATATTGACCGCACTATTGTTAATGATATGCGCCGCGTGCAATCAATTGTATCTGTTGGAAAACAGTTGCGCGAACAATATAAATTGCGTAATCGTTTGCCATTAAAATCTGTGACAATCGCTGGTGCTGATGCGCAACAATATGCCGATATTATTCGTGATGAATTAAATGTCAAAGATGTGAATTTCATCAAAGATATTAAATCTGTGGCGGATTCGTTTGTGTATTTAATCACACCGAAAATAGGCGCGCGCCTGGGTTCGGCTTTGCGTGAAATTGTGCCGGCCGTGAAACAGGGCAATTACAAAATCGATGGCGATAAATTAGTTGTCGGCGAATATACATTGAACGCGGATGAATTTGAAAATCGTCTGACGGTGCGCGATGGTGTCACCGGTGCGGCGTTGCCAGACAATACAACCGTTGTTGTGTTGGATACCGAAATTACACCTGATTTGGTGCAAGAGGGCCTGGCAAATGACGCGTTGCGCTTTATCCAAGATTCACGCAAAAGCGCCGGCCTGGATGTGTCGGACAGAATAAAAATGGTCTATTCGGGTGATGATGAAATTGTTGCGGCGGTGGATATGCATAACGCCCGCATTAAAAACGATGCGTTGATTGTTGAATTGTCGCGTGGTGCGGCCGCACAGTTTACAACCGAAATCGAAGGTCATCCGTTCGCAATAGATATCAAAAAAGTATAAAAAAGGAGAGAGAAATGCCAAAGAAAAAACAAGATAAATCAAATTTGCTTTGGTGGATTGTTGGTGCGATTGTTTTAATTGTTGTTGCAACAATTATATTCAGTCGCAAAAGCGGCGTTGATATTGGTGCAGTCGGTGATGTTGTATATGAAACATCGTCTGAATGTCGTGTCTTAGATTCAACAAAAATTCAATGCAATTGTGATGTTGTTATTGGTGGCGATACTGAACATCATAATTTCAGCAATACTATAAATGCGACATCGTGTGATAATGATATATGCGCGAATTTATGCACAAATTATGCTGATGAATTGGTGAATAAATAAATGATAACACCGCAAAAGTTTTTTGAAATTGTTCCGCAAAATATCAATATGGATATTCGGTCGGAACTGTATTCGATAAACGAATTTACTTTTGCGGTGGCGGTAATACTGTCTGCCCAGGCAACCGATAAAAAGGTGAACGAGGTCACACCGGAATTATTCCGTGTCGCACCAACACCCGCAAAGATGTTGGAATTGGGAATAGACGGGTTAAAGCAACACATACGGGTTATTTCTTTTTTTAATAACAAAGCAACCAATATTATTAAATTGGCAGAAATATTGGCAGACGGGCAAGGCAACGATTGGCGATTCCCAGAAAAATATCACAATCGTGATGAATTGATAAAATTGCCCGGGGTTGGTCAAAAGACCGCAAATGTTATAACAAATGTTTTGTGGGGCGCGCCAAATATCGGGGTTGATACGCACGTGTTTCGATTGGCGCATCGATATGGATGGGTTGGTGCGGCGGATAACACGCCCGACAAAGTCGAAGAAAAATTGCGCAAAAAAATACCCGCAAAATATCACGCGATAGTTAACCACGTAATGGTTTTATTTGGACGATATACTTGCACGGCACTGCGTCCAAAATGCGAAAAGTGCCCATTGTTTGATATTTGCAACGCCGCAGATAAAAAGATATAAAAAAACACACCACGGAAATCCGTGGTGTATTTTTAATATTTTGCTTTATTTTATGCGCGAAGGGTTGCGTGGCATTTTGTTGTCACGGCCGCAATTACTTTGTTTTGTAATTCGGTCAATTCGGCATCGCCCATATTTGATGTTGGATAAATCGTGATTGTAAATGCCACAGATTTATTTCCGCCACCCATATCAAACGAGTCAAAAACCACAACATCGCCAATGCGATTATCCGCACTGCGCGCTGTCGCAACCAATTGTGCCGCCGGGAATTTAGATTCAACAACAAACGCAAAATCACGCGTAATTGGTTGAAATTCTGTGATTGGTGTTTTTGCGCGCTTTGGCGTATCCGGCAGATTTTTTATATCATCAACAATCGCAATAACCGTTGGTGATTTTATATGCAATTTGTGCGCAATACTGGGGTGCAGTTCGCCAAATTCCGCAATCTTTTTGGGACCTTGGGTAATCCGGCCATATTTATATGGATGCGCCCATTTTGGTGCGTCGGTTGTTTCAATCGTGTATTTCTGATTTCCAATCAATGACAGAATATCAGATTTTACATCAAACACATCAACATCGCGGTTGCGGTGCATCCAATGTTTTGGCGATGTCGCGCCCGAACGCACTATACAAATTTGTGTATGTTCGTCGCCAGGCATATCGCCATCAAACACCGTTCCCAATTCATACATTGCGACATTTGGGTACCCGCGTTTGATATTACCCGTCAATGCAATCAGCAAATTGCCCAGCAAACTGTTTCGCATACAATCAAAATCAACCGTGATTGGATTTGAAATCTTTATAATTGGTTTGGTCGATAACATACTTTCAATTTTAGAATTACCAAAACCAAACGATATGTTTTCGTTCAATCCCATATTTGCCAAGCGGCGTTTTAAACCAACACACCCGCGTGATTCTATTTTATCAGCGTTTTCTGATTTTGTTTCAACAACACCATTTAGGCCAACTTTGTCATAACCATAAATTCTGATTAAATCAGACACGATGTTTTCGGGTGCGGTCATATCGACACGCGCACTGCGTGGGGTGACGGTCCAAATACCGCCTTTGCCAGTCGCAACATTAAATTGCAAAGATTCCAAAATTTCGCGTTGTGTATCAATCGGCATATCAACACCCGTTCGTTGCAGGCAAAATGCCGGATTATATGCGATTTTGTTCGGTGTAAATTCCGTGCGGCCGGCATTTACAACCGCCACAATTTCGCCACCACACGCATCCATTATAATTTCCGCCGCCGCCGCCAATGCAGGTCCCGACACATTTGGGTCAATACCGCGTTCATATCTGTATGATGCGTCCGTTGATAATCCCAATCGTTTTGCGGTTTTACGAATGCCCACCGGTTCAAAATATGCAGATTCCAAAATTATATTTTTTGTGTCGTCCGTGGTCATCGCACGCGCACCACCGACAATTCCCGCCAATGCCAAAATGCCCGACATATCGGCGATAACTAAATCTTTGTCGGTCAATTCGTGTTCGGTACCAAATAAATCTGTGAACTTCTCGCCATTTTGTGCCGTGCGAACAATAATCGGACCGTTGACTTTGTCTGCATCAAAACAATGAAGCGGTTGCGACATATCATAACAAATATAATTAGTTGCATCCACACACGCATTTTTCGGATTTATACCCGCCGCAGACAACCGACGCGCAATCTTGTCAGATGACGGTGCATTTTTAATACCGTGAATTTCCGCCATACGATATGTTGGACAACGGTCAGACATTATTTGCACACTGCGTGCGCCCGGTTTTTCCGCCAATATTTCGGGTGTTTTTGCGATATAACGCCCCGCGCCAGATGCCGCCAAATCCAGCGCAATCCCACGCACCGCCAAATAATCCGGACGGTTTGGTGTAATACCGGTATCAAATATCGCCGATGTGGCGCATCCCGCAATCGGTGTTCCGGGATTGGTATCAGAATCCAATTCCATAATGCCATCATCATCTGTGCCGATGCCCAATTCTTGTTCACTGCACATCATACCGTTTGACATAACACCACGCAGTTTTCCAGGTTCAATTTTATGTCCGTCGATTATGCATCCCGGACGCGCCAATGCCGATACCATACCAACACGTACATTTGGTG
>Ga0247611_10010977_pt1 | contig 10541 bp, 6 predicted proteins | sample 177DNAGHGhighgp2_FD_192422 | JGI IMG/M metagenome (GOLD analysis project Ga0247611, IMG submission 192422) | Sheep rumen microbial communities from Palmerston North, Manawatu-Wanganui, New Zealand - 1770 DNA GHGhigh gp2 | ecosystem: Host-associated > Mammals > Digestive system > Stomach > Rumen ... | reverse complement strand
TCCCCTCAGAAAACAGGGGATGGCAGAAAGCAAAATCGGAATAATACTGGCCGGCATTTTCCTCATCGACTATCATGTACGCAACGAGGTCTAAAAGTAAGCCAGTGTCCTCACCGAATCTCCTGGAGAGCATCTCCTTGAGTTTGTATTCTGTAATAACTTTTTGTATTACTGCATAGGTTCCGATTCGTAGCGCACAGCTGCGGTGTGCATCAGGCAGTTCTTCCAGCATCGCATTATTGGGAAAGTATTCCTCATATTTTTCATTCGGATACATCACGTTTTTGTCCGAACCATGAACCTTTCCAATGATTGTCCGCTGCGGAACGGAGTACTGTTTTTCCTTGTTGTATTTCTGCCCATACTGAAACAGAATGTATACAGCACCACCTTTCGGCTTGCGATAGATTTTGCCCTGAATGTTGGGAACAGGGACTGTGAAATCGTAATACAATGGCACATCCTCCTTTAGCGCAACTGTTACACTAAAATTATACCATATATTCGATTGTTTCGCAAGGGAAATTCTTATTTTCTGCGGTTTGCGGGCATTTTTTATTTCGTTATACTGACTTAGTGTAACTCACTTGGGAAGTTCACAGTTATAGTACATTATTTGAACTGTTTATAAGTATATATACTCCCAGTTGTCTACCGAAAATCGGTTATACTCTTTTATATTCTTGATTTCTGGCATTGCAACTACCAACAGTCGTCTTGGTCTAGTCATTGCAACATAAGCTATCCTCATTAATTCATCTTCCAAATCCCCCTCCATTAAAAACCTTGGGGTAAGTGTTTTTCCAGTTTTACTTTTTACATAAATCAAAACCGCATCATAAGTTTCACCCTTTACTCCATGAATTGACGATCTTGTATACTCTCCACTGCTTTTCTTTTCAAAATAATTTTTCAATGGTATGCCCTTAAACTCAGGATTACTTTTATCACTTACCTTTATCTTGAAGATATCTTTTATGCTAATCCCCTCTGTAATTTGGAAATTATATTTTTTTAAAACATCAATATACAGATTTGTAAGCTGGCTTACCCATTCTGCAATACCTAAATCTATATTGGGCAAACCGCAAAAAACATCAATTATAAAATCTTTCCAATTATCCTCGTCTGTATATTCTCTTATTTTTTTACTCATTAAATACTCATCTGTTTCCTCACCAATAAGGATTCTAAACGATGCTTTATACATGTCACTAAATGCCTTCTTGCGAGAACCACATTTCCATTCGTATGCAGCTTTTGCAATTAACTCTATTTCTTTACTTTTCCACAAGCCCTTAATATCTGTATCTGAATGGATTCTCCCTCTGGTAAGGACCGCCACCTTATCCGATTTGATTTCTATATCCATACTACGACATTTTTCAAGAAAAAAATCTATCACCTCGGTCTCTGTATTTCCATTCGTCAAAAGCAGTACGGGTTTTTGGCTCTCATCTTTATAATCTCCTACCGCTTCGTTTGTTCTTTGTCCTTGCAATGTTGCTGAGAACAAAGATGTTGCATCACAAATATGCTGTGAACTGCGAAAATTTCCTGTCAGTTCAATGCACTTCCATGACTCTGCATCTATTTTCTGTTTAAAACACTCTGGATTTGCATTTCTCCATTCATATATAGCTTGATCCGGATCTCCTACTAAAAACATTGATTTTATACCTGCTTCCGTGAGTAAATCGAATACAGCCATCTGTTCCTCTGATGTATCTTGAGCCTCATCAATAATAATGACTGGAAATCGTTCAACTATTGCTGTTGCAATCATTGGATACTCTTTCAGCTACCTCTTTGCAAAAGATGCAACCTCATTTTGGAATATAATGTTTTTCTTCATAAGCATCACTTTATATTGCTGACAAGGAAGAAGTTGACTCTTTCCACGTAATTCACAACTTACAATTTCTTTATCTTTATAAAATTCTTTGTCAATTCCCCAATGAAATTTCTCTATGTTGTCTACGCATCCATTGCGTTTACATTCTTTTCTCCAATAGCTATAAGGCAGTTTCCAATTATCACTCAAAGCAATCAATGGTCTTACTTTGTCATGTGTCTTTAAATATCCATATCTCAAGACAATAAATTCATTAATAAAACTATCAACCGTCCCAATGTAATGAGGATAATCCAATTTACCAATCCCTCTATTCAACAAAAATGCCTTTTTATGGATTTCTTCACTAGCAACATTTGTGAATGACAAAACTGCAACTCCTTGATGATATCTATCCCAGTTATCCAAATAAGACAATAACTTAGTCGCTACAGAATATGTCTTCCCACTACCTGGACAGGCTCTTACAATAACTCTACCTTCAGCTTCCAAAAACGCTAATTGCTCACGTGTTAACTCTTCCACATCTACCTTTCCGTCACACAATACACTGCTTCTTTCAAATAATCAGGGATAACAAATTCTTTCTCGATATTTTCACCCCTTTTTCTCATTTCACACTGCTTTCTGATTATCTGACTTATATACTGTGCAATCGCTCCTTTGCATTTGTCTCTTGCTCGTATGAATAGCCATACACAAGCTGCTTTTTCATTCATATCATGCAAACCGTTTACCTTTTGTTCCAACGCAGGTCCCAACTGTGAATACTCACTTTTTATAGCTTCTATAAAATATTCAATGTTATTTTCATCACAACACAAGGCATATTCTAATGTTTTTGTTGCTTTAAATACATTGATACCCACAGCTCTACACGATGTTTCAAGTTCATTGCAGCGCTCCGATGGTGTCCCTCTCAATAATTTGTCCGATATATCGCTATTTACATCATCATAATCAAAATCCTTATTTATATAATTAGTTTCACTCTTCTTGGTACATCTATCATCATCTGTCACAATTGCAACCTTTGAAAAACAGGTTTGTACACTCTGCGAAGAAAATAAATTAACAAAAGGACTAAACGCAACACTATCCACATTCACAAGCTCAACTGCATATTTTTCTAATGGTCTGTCCAGTATTTTTGCAATCTCTGGCAATAAAATTGCTTCACTTATGCCTTCTACAAATATAATACCTTTGGCAAAAAACATTTGAGATTTTGTTACATCCAAATATTTCTGCAAATATTCTTTATTAGCATCTGTTAAATTTGCTTCTGAAAATGGTAAACAATACTTTTTGTGTGCATTTTCATAAATCAAATTAATATTACCTATATCCACCTTTGATGCTAATGTTGGTGAATGTGAAGTGAAAATAATTTGTATATTTGCATCTCCTTGATTTGTATCAGACAAAAAAGCATGTACTAATTTCTGTAATTGTGGATGTAAATGAGCTTCCGGTTCTTCAATTAAAAGCATGTGCTGATACACTTCACCTCGCTCAATTGCCATATTACCCAGCACCGCCGACATGAATAAAAGATTATTGTATCCCAATCCATTTTGATATAATTCAAACGAACTGCTTGCAATCTCATTTATTCTTGCCACTAATTCCTGTGCCATATCTTCAACATTTTCTAAAATAGATGTTTCAAAATATACCCCATTTTCATTTTGTTGTATTTTTCTATTATCTTCATGTTCACTTGCATATTGTCGGGCTATCGAATATTCACTATCACTTATTGAAACTAATACCCATTTAGGCTTTACCCAAGCTCTTAACGATGCGGCAATTGAATCAAATCTTGGCTCTATTAACCCTATATCAACATGCTGGTTCAAAAAATCTTGTTCTATATGTGATAAATTATCATTAATTATTTTTCTTGTCTGATTTAGTTCTTTTTTTTCTAATAAATTTTTATTTGCATTACTTAGTATTTCCACTAATTCTGCTTGCGTATCTTCGTCTGGTACCACACTCCTTAATAATTGGGCTAATTTACTATTTCTAGCCGGTTTCATTTCACTTTCTGAATCTCTTAGTGCACCCAAAAACATTACATCTATTGCATCAAAAGTGTCTGATGATAGTGAATTCCCCTCGTTTCCAATTCCCCAATGCATTGCTTTCACTTTTTCTAAGCCATTTGCAGCAATCACTCTTTCAAAACGAATATGAAATTCTCCACCTTGACCGCTTTCACTAACAGGATTCCATATTTCTACTAATCTTATTGGTACTTCTTCCAAATAAATATCAAACGATGAAAAATCAGCTACATTTCCGTCCTCACCAACATGAAAATCAGCTTTAGTGAAAAAAATGTCTTTCTTATATGTTACAGTAGAAAAAGCAATTCTGATAGCATCCATGACAGCAGATTTTCCGGAATTATTTTCACCGATGATTGCATTTACACCTTTATTAAATTGCAGAGTAATTCCTTCCTCATCGAATACTCTAAAATTTCTGATTGTAAGCTTCTTTACATACATGCTATCATCCTCCACTATTATATACCTACGCCACACTCTTATACCGCATATAAATATGTTCGTATATTGCCTTCCGGTATGCTTCCAGCCGATTAAACATGCTGTCCGGGATCTCTTCATAAAGCACATTTCTGATTAGAACATCAACCGCTGCCCTGGTCTCCTGCTTATCTGTCCAGTGATCCATACCGGCGATTCTCTTTTTTATTTTCTCAAGCAGATCTTTGGACATCTTCTTGATCTTATCTATATCACTCTTTGACAGATTCTCTGAGAAAAGCAGATCATAAATCGACAACTCTTCATCACTAGAGAACCCTTCACGTGCATATCGCTGTTCTTCCTCTGACATACTCTTTGCCAGATCCATGAGCTCCATAAAGGTCTTCTCTATGGTAGTCCGATCCTGCTCCGCGTTATAGGTCTCGATGATTCCCATATAGCGAACATAGTAATCCACGCGTGATGGATTAACCGCCATCATCTTTGATAAGCGCTCCTGCACCAGATCATTCAGATCTTTGATCATCAGATTCTTTCTCTTCACCTTTGCGAACTCTGCTGCCAGCAGATCAAAGTCAATCTGACTGATATCAAAGCGCCGGGACTCCACCAAACCTTCGCCTTCCTGATGCTCGATTTCCACATTTTCATTAATGATATGGTTGATCTCCACCATCAGATCTGTCGTGTCAATATGTTTACGCTTCTTTTGCATCTCACGGAAAATAGCGCAGATAGCATCCGTCTGATTACGGACATCCTGCGTAACATCATTACGGTCAAGATACTTAACAAGTCTGCTGATCTCATTTGCGTATGTATCAAATGATTTCTTAGTCTCCGGATCAGAGCACATTGCTTCCGCTCCATCCTTAAGCAGAGCCATTTTCTTAAAGTTTTCCGCCTTGATCAGTGCATCCAGATCGAAGTCATGCTTTGCCAACAGCTGCTTTGCATCTGCGGCAGCTCTTATAATCTGCCCAATCAGTTCCTCTTTATTAACGGTCGGATCGATTGCATTCCGCCCGTTCTTATTTGCTGTATAGTCATTCAGCGCCTTCTTCAAGGCTCCGACAATCCCTATATAGTCGATAATGAGGCCGTTGCTCTTGCCGGCAGCGACACGGTTTGCCCTGGCGATTGTTTGCATCAACGTATGTGCCTTCAGCGGCTTATCCAGATACAGACAAGACAGTGACTTAACATCGAAACCGGTCAGCCACATCGCACAAACGAATACAACACGGAAATTGCTGTCAGAATCCTTGAATTCCTTATCCAACTCCCGCTTCTCCATCTTTGTCCTGTGCGGCAGAATATCCAGATTCCACTTCTTAAAGGTCTGGATCTCATTCTGTTCCTGGCTTATGACCACGCACATCTCGGTGTCCTTCATCCATTTCAGCTTCCTGGACAGCTCCATCTGCTCTTGATCAGAAACAGTGTTTGCAATCTTCTGTTCAAGTGCTTTGATTTCCTCCTGCCAGTACTCCTGAACGAAGTTATACATGCGGACACAGGTGACCTTATTCAAGCAAACAAACATAGCCTTGCCGGTAGTCCAAAGATCACTGTAATGCCCGACAAAGTCCTTGGCGATAGCACGCAAACGCGGCTCTGCAGTTAAAAGATGCACTTCCTTCTCGAACTCATGCATCACCTTCTCTGCCTGGTCCGGATTCAGATCCGCTTCTTCAATGGCATCCAAGATCTTATCCGTGATATCCGGATTCTTGATCTCCTTTATCTTATCGCCTCGGTTTTCGTAATAAAGCGGAACCGTAGCCTTATCTTCTACAGCACGCTTAAAGTCGTATACGGAAATATAACCACCGAAGGTTCTGGCTGTAATCTCATTGGATGATAGCAGCGGTGTTCCGGTAAATCCGATGCGGGATGCTGTAGGAAGTAGCTTCTCAATATTATCAGCGAATACGCCATACTGGCTGCGGTGCGCTTCATCCGAAATAATGAGTATATCATGATCAGGATAGATTGGCGGCTCATCCGGCTTATTAAACTTCTGGATCAATGTGAATATAAAACTCGGATTCCCCTTCAGTTTATTGACAAGGTCCGTTCCGTTTGTCGCCATAAATTTCTTGCCTTCGGTCTTGCCAAGAAGGCCGCAAGCCTCAAAAGTACCGCAGATCTGCTTATTCAGCTCATCGCGGTCTGTCAATACAACAATCGTCGGAGATCCAGGGAATTTCCTGCGAATCTTCTGCGACAGGAACAGCATAGAATAGCTCTTGCCAGATCCCTGCGTATGCCAGAAAACACCCAGTTTTCCTTCACGAAGCTGGCGTTCTCCATACGCCTTCACGGCTTCATTTACACCAAGATACTGATGGTTCCTTGCCAGAATCTTTACCGTCTTTCCATCGGAATGATCATAAAGGATGAAGTTCTCATACAAATCCAGGAAATTCTCCTTCTTGCAGATACCTCGGAGCATGGTTTCCAGCGCCACACTACCTTCATCGTCCTCGGACAGACGCTTCCACTCATGGAAGAATTCATATTTGCTACCAAGCGTTCCTACCTTAGCCTCCATGCCGTTGGAAAGCATAAGGAAGGCATTGTAGTAGAACAGAAACGGAATGGTGTCCTGATAATCTGTGTAGTTATCTGTATAAGCATTCTCCACATCCACATCATTCCGCTTCAGTTCTATGAACAAAAGCGGCAGGCCATTTACAAAGCCCACGATATCTGTCCGTCTGCGGTAAAGATCTCCGTGAATCTTCAGCTCCTTAACAGCAAGGAAATGATTACTATCAGGATCATTAAAGTCGATTACAATGGCCTTCTTTTCTTCCGTCTTTCCGTTTAGTTTCTTAACAGTCACCGGAATACCGTCACGTATCATGAAATACTTCTCTTCATTGATCTGAAGTAATGATGCCGAAGACAGGTATGACGAAAGCGTTTGTCTTGCCTCGGTGATTTGTGCATCAGTAATCCACGGATTCAGTTTCTTCAATGCCTTATCGAAGTACCTCCACAGGACTATTTCATGATAGTCTTTTCTGCCAAGAGTACCATTCTCACCCAGCACTTCTTGATTATAGGCAAAGACGACATCCCACCCCAGCTCATCATGCATAAGAGCTGCCGCGCTGTCCTGGACTAAAACATTTTCGGAGTATTCATATTTCATGTGAAATCTCCTTTCGCATTACACCATTTAGATATCCATAAATTTACGTATTTCAGAAAAATCATTTGCTAAATGTTTTGATAACGGAATTGATTTAGTATCTTTCACGTACTCAATAAATTCCGGTAAATCCAACAATATCTTTTGAATATGCTTCTTTTCCTTTATCTGTGTAATCGCATATGTTGGATCACCCAGTTCATCAATCTGTCGCTGTAAGTCTTGTTCCTGCTGCTTCCAATATTTGCTATATTCTGTCTGGGCATTTGTAGAATAAACATCTGCTCCAATATCAAAAGTGGGCTTAGTTTTGTAATACTGCGAATCTCCATTTTCCAGCACAATATATATTAATTTGTCCGCAAAATTCGAATCCTTTACAACCTCTAAAACCTCATACATACAGTTACGCGACTTAATATAACTATCACTGATAATAGTAATTACATAATCATGACGCTCAATTGATTGCATAAACTTCTTAAAGCTCTCATGGTATTCAACATCTCTGATATCTCGGGATATTGTAGCGTTGTCCTTAATAAGCATTCCTAGTCTTTCGTCAATCAAATCTGCAATATCAGAATCCTTATGGCAATATGATAAAAATATTGTCTTTTTCCCCGATTGATTGTCATCCACATTTTCGTTACCATCAATTAATTCCATTTCAAGAAAACTTCGTAGGGCAACAACAAACGGTTCGATTGCTTTTCTCATAAAGGATTCAATAGCATCCTTAAATTTGTTGCTTCGAGTATAGCCTTGTCCCAATGCAAACAGCTGCTTAGGACCATCAAGGATGTATTTTAATAATTGGTACCCATAGTCAACCATATCTTTTTGGTTAGCAGGGAGTTGAAGAACATCATTCCATCCTTTCTTTTCGAAAATATCTTTGAAATCGTAATCAGTAGCATGGCACGATGTAATATAGTCAAATAGTACAGCTGTATCTGTAATAAAATCAAAGAACATCTGTATACAATATATCTCACTTTGAGAATCTATTTTCAGCATTTGCGACGATAGCGTTCTAAAGTTTAGGGATATTTTTCTTAATTCTTTTTGGGTCATAGAACTGAACCTCCACATATAGGACAATAAATCCCGATTTCTTTGTCGATAGACCTCACCTTAACATCAACCTCACAGCACTTTTTATGAACTGTCTCATAATTATTTATAGGAACATATAGTTCCCTCTCTGGCTCTTTATGAGGCTTATTCATTGACATCTTAATAAATCCGCTTTTGTTGATGTTTCTTATCGTTTTCCCAAGCACTCTGTCCATCTCATCATACATATGGTTAATAGCCTTCTGCTGAGCTTTTTCTAATACCTCAGGGCATAAAAAGTTATTCGTATTATTCGGCAACCCACAAATTGGGCAAAAGAAACTTAGGTTTTCTTCGCTTTCATATACATCTTTTTTCAGCATAAAGCGATTCTTACAAAAGTCGCATTCCATTTCTAAAAAGCCATCTTCGTCAAGCGGAATGGAAATTTCCATAATAACATCACTCATATTACACTTCTATTTCTCCTGACATAAGTTTTGGAAGTAGGCGTTCCCTAGCTTCTGCAGCAAAAATCATTTCGTCTTGCAACACATCCAATCTATTTTGGATAAGTTCAAAGAACTCTACAAACCTTCTCTGCAAATGCATAGCTGGAATCAACACATCAACTATATCAAGTATATCTGGTCTCAAATGGATGACATTTGTCCCATTTGCAAAGCGAGAAATCATTTCACTATACCCTCCATAATTCAACAAGGCATAATAGAATAGGGGTGATCCCTCAATCGGGACCAGTTTTATCAAATCCATAGATATCATCGCCTTGGTGTGAAGATTTGGTACGATTGCAACACGTCCGACTGTACGCCTCTCCTGTGTCATATCTGTAACACCCATAAGCAAATCGTGTGTTTCAACAAACTGATCCTCATTAACTTTTCCAGTATAATGCTTCTCCTGATTTCTGTTATATCCCCCATAAGGTCTGATATTTGAAAGATTTACCATTAGCAAGCCTTCCTTCTCAGACAGTTCTTGGGATGAATAGGACCTTCCACGAACAACTCGAAGAGCTTCACCAAGGGGAACTTTTTTCCAACCTTCTGGCACTCCATCAATGATATTTGTTTTCTCATATCCCGGAAAACGAAAATCCACAAACCATTCTTTATACAATCTCTGGGCCGCTTCCTCCAGTAATTTGATTTGCTTCTGATTGTTCTCAATCAAATCATCGTATGCGGCAAGAGTATCTACTATCTTAATTTGTTGGATCTTATCCGGAATGCATATTTCCATATTCCGCAGAGCTGTCAAACTTACCGTTCTCTGTGCCGCACCTATCGCTGCTGCATCAGCTTTAGCGTAAAAATCCTTCGTTAGCATAGTATAAAACAAGAATCTCGGAACGATTTTCTCATTATCAGGCCGAAGAATTGCTATATGTCTTTGAAACACAAAAGCCTTATCTTCTTTCATAAATACAGGAATTCCAAAAGATCCCACTACCGAATACAATATGTCGTCCTTTCTTGCTTTTCTCTTTTCCTCAAGCTTATCGTAATAATCTTGAGGAACAAATAACGTGTCACTAAAATCAAACTGATTGGTTGATGTCATGTTTGATATCGTAACGAAAGGAATTCCTGCCTCCGCTTTTGGCGGTGGCTGATGATCCCCATCGGCAATGGAGCTACAACACTCTGATAGTTTCAATTTTACCCATTCACTCATATGCCCATCTCCCTCATGTTCTTTGAGATGGTATCCATCAGTCGATTGCTCTCGTCCTGAAGCTTCAATAACTCCTTATGGATTTCACCCATGCGCTCATGAAAATCAACGCCATCATCTTCTACCGGAGCAACACCAACATATGCACCAGGAGTCAATGACCATCCTTTTCCTTCTATCTCAGCTATATCCGCAATCTTGCAGAGACCAGCAATGTCCTGATACCCTCCCTCTCCGAATT
>Ga0247611_10010976_pt1 | contig 10542 bp, 15 predicted proteins | sample 177DNAGHGhighgp2_FD_192422 | JGI IMG/M metagenome (GOLD analysis project Ga0247611, IMG submission 192422) | Sheep rumen microbial communities from Palmerston North, Manawatu-Wanganui, New Zealand - 1770 DNA GHGhigh gp2 | ecosystem: Host-associated > Mammals > Digestive system > Stomach > Rumen... | reverse complement strand
TCTGCTTTCATGGACAGGAAAATCATCTGTCCATTGTTGAACGTTCCACCATTACGGCAGTTAAAGCCGAAGTTAATCATTTCCTTTGCGAACAGGTAGAACGTGTCATTCTGGATGCAGGTGTACTTTCCGTTGGCTACGTGAAGAACAACCTCTTCACCTGTATCAGGATCAATTTTGTGATCAGACCTGCGGATAGACTTGAAGCCACGAATACCAGAAATATCATCCATAATTGAATGTTCTTCTGCGTTCCAATTGTGGTCGCAGATTTTCCTCACGTTCTCAAGGTCTTTTGTTCCTTCCTGAATCGGTTTCCCTACAAGGGTGACGTCACGGCGGTCATCCCAATCCCAGTGGGTAGTCAGGATTGTGCGGTCTCTGTACATTCCGTACATACCAGACGTCTGCCTTGCGGTCTGCCAATCCTGTCCAAGCTGTTCCAGAAGCATTTTCGCTTCAAGCTGTTTGTCTTCAGGAACGATGATGGTCGGGACGCTGATGGATTTCGCCATAGGTGCCTGAAACAGATTTGCATTGCCCATGATGATCGGTGTGCTCATAACTTCTCCCTCTACTTTCTCCACGTTGCTGTTTGTGTTGTTATCGAAGTTTGTGATGTTTCCAAAGTTTGCCATAATGTGTTTCCTTTCTGGACATTGTCCTTAAACTAATTAAATAATTTTCTCTTGTGAAGAGTCCTCTTCACATTGACACACACAATCCATTCTGCATTTCACTTGCTTGTGGATTGTGTGTGTGGAATCTGATTAGGACTCACATAACCGCTTCACAGGAAATAAAATAGGTGAACATTTCGTCATTCTCACGCCACCAAAACTGGTCATTCGTTTCTCTGTGAATAATATTCAGTTTTGTAATTGAATCATACTCTTTGTCTATATGAGCACGGGCATATTCATACTGTCTTTCAACATATGCTTTTGCCTTATCGTAGGAACTACAGATACGAACAACTGTACTGTGGGTATCTTCCTCTTCAAGGTATTCAATTAGCCAAACTTTCATTTCTTTTCCTCGCTTTCTCCCAATTCTACGATCAGGCTGTCATAATAATCAGCCATATACCTATCTCCCATGCTGATGTGGTAGTCACGCAGGTAGATGTATTCGTTTTTCTTTGCTTCATTGATTTCTTTTAATGACATTTTAATTCTCCCTTCTTTTATTAACATTCAACTGCACAAATAAAGCCCATTTTATCAGGAATAAAAAGTAATTCTTGTTTACCGTTTTTTTTGAAAGACAGTTTCTTTTCCATCTGCAAGAATATATTCAATATCTTTACGAGAAACATGAAGTTTCTCTGCAAATAAATTAACTGCTTGTCCAAAAGTGTTTACACATATATATTCCATGATGTCTTCCCTTATGTTAATTAAATTTCATAATAATCATAATCTGAGATCATATCTAAACAAATATTTGTATGTTCGAAAAAGAAGTCTGCCCAACCTTTGTCTTCTGTTTCTGCTTCTCTTGCCCAATTTTGATATTTGCCTAATTGGGGGTCATAATATGTGATCTCTAAAATTCCCATTCTTATAGCAGGTTTCTGATAATAATAATATCCAGTGTAATAAGGATTGTAAGTATACGTACTTTCAATATATTCAAATTGTTCTGTTTCATTTGCTTTTTTAAGCAAATCTACAACTGTATCGATTGTGTTAAACATTTCTTCCATAACTACAAATTCATTTGTAGTATGAGCATTATAATATCCGCAGCTAAAATTAACTGAAGCTATTCCACATGCCGGAGATAGATTGGAAATATCAGAAAAACTGCCCCATGCCTCTTTATAGCCTGTTTCCCTTTCGATCCAGTCATGAAATGTCTGATTATCATCATCATAAAAGACAGCGTCAAACGCATTGGCACGATCCAGTTCAATCAGAAATTTCATAGAGCATAAATCTTCTATGTATTCTGACTTACAGAATTTATCACTACCTATACCGCCTATTTCTTCATCTTCACAGAAAAGGATCGAAGGTCTCATTTCTGTTGTAGACAGAATTCGAAGAATCATATAGATTCCACATCTATCATCCCCACCAATTCCTTGAGGGGATGAGATAATTGTCATCCCCTCGTTGGTTTTATGTTCGTAGAAATCCTTGACCAGTTCTTTATGAACAGTATCCATATGAGCAGTCAAAAGAATAGGCATGCTTCCCTTTGCGTAGAGATAACCGTCTGCGTTTTCTACTGCATCAGGATAATAACTGCGCAGGATTTCATTCAGGTAGATTTTCAGTTCCATTGCAGAAAGTTTGCAGATGTCTACAAACAACGGAAAAGCGGTTTCATTTTTACGGGATGAAACCGCAGTGAATGTCTTTGCACAACTTGAACTTGCCATAATTTAATTCTCCTTTCTCTTATTTATGCCCTGACCCATTCGCCATCTTCATTCTGGATACAACCAAATTCAATTGCATGTTCTGCACAACTGAAACAATAGCATCCAACATAAATTCCCTCGTTATCAGGATCAAAGAAGTATTCTTCTGCGTAATCATCCCACTGGATATTTTCGCTGTGCCATTCATCTACGTTGGGGCAATAATATACATCGTCATTGTTAGCACAATAACGATCACAATAATAATTGCCTGTGTCTACATCCTGAATTGCGTTGTCAATATGAATATAGCTATCACAACGTGCACAGGTCACATGTTCGCCATCATTTAGGCAAACATGATCCTGACCGCAATGAAGAGATTCTTCTTCTGTATGTTCATGACCACAGACCGGACAAATCGGATTGTGTCCAATATGCACAGGTTTCCTGTTTTCACTTCCCTTGAGGATGCAGGTGCAAGGGTCTCTATATTCCAGATAATCTCTGTAATGAGTTCCATAGCTTTCGGTGAACTCATAATTGTCTCTCTTGATGACCCACAGATTAGAAATATCCCAACACTCAGAAATTACCCTCTGGAAAATATTCCTGAATGTAGAGGCGATTGTAACAGCCTCTTCGTTATTGGGGTTATCACGACCATCAGGGTATGTTCTTCCCTGAACAAATTTCTCTTCTCCCAGATGGAACATACACCTGTTGATCTTGTCTGCTTCCCAAGGACGAGTCACATCAATATCTTCCTTTGTGGTGTACATAACGATGGATGCTCTGTCAAGCATATAGCTTAAAGTGCCAGACTGGTAGCATCCATGATAGGTGTGGTTTCCATTATTGGGACGAAGATTTTCGTGATCGATGGTATGGCAAGATGCCCATCCGTTACCAAAGGACATGGTTAAATAGTCCAAAGGGTTGATAGAGATAAAGGTATAACGTTTTACCTTTATGGGGTTAATACTGTCCGCATAACTGGAAAAATAGTGATTCCAACCATAATCTTTCTCTCTTGTATGGTAGTTACCAGACTGGTCGTACCAGCTCTCTTCCCTCATAACTTTATACTGAACAAACCAATCCCCTATCAAAGAGAAGAATTTTGAGACAGCTTTTGAAGTTTTCTGTCCCTGACTGAAGCGTGCCTTATTAATTTTCTTTCCCTGTTTATCTACGGGGAAGAAGATCGGAGCGTACTCGTTCAGGATATCTGCGATTTCCGCAGACAATACGTTCGCTGTGTAGTCTCGTACCACATGATAGATCACATTTGTGAGGGCGTTTGCCTTATTGTAATCTTCTTCAGATAAAGAAATCCCCCACATATTACGGTTCCCGACAAACATATCGTCAATGCTATCCATTCGACGATATTCTGCGTAAATCTCTTCTGCTGTCATTCCTGCAACAGTTACAGGATAATATTCGCACGGAATTTTTTCGATGGCGTCCATTGTTCTTCTAAGTCTTCTCAGGGCTTGCCTTACCTCATCCCTGTTCATGCAGCAGTGTCGCACTTCCCTTGCACGGCACCATTCATGCACACGGTTTTCAAGAAAGTACACGAATGAATTGATCTTGTCCTGGTCAACAGAAGTGCTATATTCCTCTGTAAGACGGACGCACAGGGTCTCCGGATCCCAGTTGGGATGACGGGACAGGACTTCTGCAAGATTTGCCTTGTTAGCTGAATACACATCCCACATGGCGTTCATGCCAGTTTCAGCTGTGTCGTGCTGAAAGCGCTCAAGAAGTTCAGCACCAGTAACAGTGAGCAGGTTACGGTTTGCAGGTGTGAAGTTGAAGTTGTACATAATAATCTCCTTTTCTGTTATATATTATTTAATTTTATTTTCCTTTTACAAATTCTTAGGTGGGCGTTTTTTATGGTGCATGATATACCCCTTCTTTTTTAGCGAGGCGTAAAATACACTTATTTTGTGCATTTAATTTCCGTTTGCTTTATAGGCAGAACAGACAGAGACGGAACATGTTCTGTCTTTTCTGCTATAATAGTGTTTGCCTTGCGGACTTTCGACCAGTCACGCAGAACAATGCGGACTGAATGTGGATCATTTATCTTATTTGTTTTCATATAACTACACCCCCGCCCTGACGCTCTGTGATGTATCTGTCTTTTCGACCCGATTCGGGATGAAGCATGACAAACATTACACGGTTAGTGGCTTCATTACTCAGATCAAAATATGTCTGAATAAATTCCCTGATTCGGGATTCGGGGATGATACCATGGGTAGATTTGTCCGTGTAACCCATTTCTGTTGCACGGAACATATAGTATCCGTCCCTTGCCAGACGATACAGAGAATGGACGTACTGTCTGTACATTGTGTGGGCTGTTTCCTTTGAGTAGCCCATTTCCTTTGCGTTAGCAAGGGCTTCACGCTGAAATTGTTGATACATAATTGAGTCTCCTTTCCTTTCAGGACTGAATTCCTTCAAGTCCAAAATAGTAGCCAGTGCTTCCCTTGTCACAGATGATCACTGTGATGTTTTCTTTTTCACGATCATTAAACACATAACCGCAGTTATGCATTTCCGTGACCATGTTGCGCAGTTCTGTTGCGGTGAACTGCGGCACAATCTTACGGATTGCCTTGATAAGGTCAGGGATAGTGCGGTATCCCTTTCCGTTATTGTTGTGAAGTGCCATAGTGCACCCCCTTTCTTTTTGTGGCTTTTATCGTTTCATTCCGTTGCACGAAGTCCGTCTGCCCTCGTGCAACGTCTATGGCTCGATAAAAAGCGTTTACCAGTCAATATGGAATTCCTTTGTGACAGGGTTATACTGCGCCGTTAGTACATCCCCGATTTCCAGACCGTCCCCATACTGGATGTAAGTATTTCCGTCAGGGACTTCAAATGTGACCGTGTCGGGGCATGTGGTCACATTGACTACTGTAGCGTTCACTTGAAATGTAAACGCCATACTCAGAAGCATTGTGATTACAGGCATTTAATTTTCACTTCCTTTCTGGTTTAAATACGCAAATCGAAGTACTCATACGTGGTATAGTCTTCATGGTCATATTCCACGTATTCCAGTATCAATTTGCATTTTCCTTTCTGTTCATGCACATAGGCGTAATCAGGATACGGGAGCTGTTCTCTTCGGCAGATTGCTTCTGACAGGTAGAACACGTTCCATGTGCACCCGACCATTCCGTGATACTGCTGAACCTCTGCAAGTACGCTTGCAGTCAGACGCTCAATCTCTGAGACGTCCATAGCATCACGGACTTTTGCCGTTTCCCGTTCCCGTTTCACGTCATGGATAGGACGCAGCTTGCCCTTTTCCACTCTGAAAGTCGGATGATCATAGTTATCCGCTTCTAAATACTTTTTGCGAGACAGGGATTCCAGATACTTGTCCCCGTGACGCTTGCCGTGCTTGCGGTCTGCGGACTTGTGGCGTGCATTCTGGACACGGCGGGCAGACCTGCGCTGTTTACGGTTCAGGTGAGGACGGTCTTCAGGTTCAGGATCAATCTCAGACTTCCACGGAATGATACCCGTCTCAGGAGTCCAGTCCCAGCCCTCGTATTCGGAGATAATCTCCGACACCTGTCCATTGGAGAAAACATAGTGATCCCCAATGAGTCCTGCGGAGATGAAGTCCTCAACAATATCAAGATATTTCTCGACATTTCCCAGAGGGTTGCGGTCAGCTTCGGCGTCCTCAAAAGAGAAGTAGCCAATGCTTCCACGGTCAGGGAAGTTGCGGAAGTAGTTGACGGTCTCTTTGGAGTCAATGGTAACTCCGTAATCGAGTGCTTCAATGATCATGGTTTAGTCCTTTCCCCCGAAAATCGGGCATAAAAATAGCACGCAATCATTCCGACTGCGTGCCGTGGTTAAATAGATATTTTGCACGATTGCACTTTACGGAGTCGAACCGCTATCATGTACAGGGAATGAGCGCGTGACCCTATTCCCCATACAGAGTTCGATAGTGCGTGTGGATCATACAAGATAGCCGTTTTCGACTATTCCCCCACGAAACCTGTAAAGAAAAGAATCGTGAATCTGGATCTGATACCTTTTACGCGGTCTCAGGTTCGGGATAGAATCCCCGAATTTTTTGATCCAGTAGTCCTCATCATAATCCTCATACTTCATGTCGTTGCGCAGATAGGGCAGGACGTGTTCGGTCATATCTTTGCCCGTTGCCGTGATAACATACATATAAGCACCATAAAACGGCATACTGTCATCTTTGACAGAAAAGGATTTTCCGCAAAGCGGGGATAGAGCGCGGATAGTACGAGTGATAGCGTCCGCACAGGTTTTTTCAGATAAAGATAACATGGTTCACCTCCCGATTAAAGTGCATCACGGCATGATTTGAGAGCGCGTGTAATAGTGGACTCATCAAAAGCCGTGATAATGTCAAAATAGGCAGACTCCCAGACACGCGCAGGTACGTAGGGCTTATAGTCGCGCAGAATTTGTGTGGCGTTGATCCGATACTCACAGAGTGACATTTCCTGTAAATCTATCATGATATAATCCTCCCGTTGTGTGAAAATTTAATTGTTACCACAATTAGACACGTCAAGACGTGGTTAGAGTCCTGGCGTGTCCTATCTGGTATCAATCAATATTCGTGTCTTCATAATCGCCATACGTGGCATACTCGTTATAGGCGTCTATGACAGTAGACAGACTCAGGGTATAATCTTCCCCTATTACATCGCTCCAATAAGTATTTGTGATAGACATAATGATCCCCCCAATTAATCCAAGTCGATATCTTCGACAACAATTTCACCGTCCACAATATAATCACAATCATCATCACTATCATCGTCAACAGGATAGATGCCGATAATGTCAAAGCCTGCCTTTTTAATCTTTTCGATAAAAGCAGGGACGTTTTCGGAAGACATAGGGCGTGTTTCGCTAATAACGTCTTCAAAGAAAATCATGGTTCTAAATTTAACGGTACACATTTTTTTTCCTCCAATCTTGAAAATATTTGTGGGTACAACAAAAGCCACGAACCGACACTTTTCGTGTGGTTCGTGGCTTCAATCTATCCGCAACTATTTAATTAAATCTTGTTTGCGGTTCCGGTTCCGGTTTACAGTATTAGCAAGCGGACAGCTCAATATTTCCAGTCATTGCCATGGAAGCAAGCGCACGGAAAAGCACGCTTTTAAACTGACTCTCAGTCATAACTTGTACCGCACCTATTGCACGTCCGGTCTGGTATCCGGTCTTGTTTGCGGACGTCACACCAAAAGCATACGCAAGGCGTGACGCAATGTCGGAAGCTGTTTTTGCATCGGTGCGGATATCCAGACCGCCCTTTGTGAGAATGAGTGCACGCAGTGCATTGTCAAGATTTGATCCTTTACCGGACGTTTTCACGTTTTCCACATAGGCATCATAGCAAGCGGACACAAGGCGTGCACGGACAGTACCCTTTTTGCCGGACAGAGTGCGGACAGTAGCGGACACCTTTTTAGAAGCTTCCGCATATTCTGCATGAAAAGGATTATTAGAGGAAACGGTAAATACCTTAAGTGCCTGTTTTGCGTCTTCCGCCTTTTTGATAGAATCAGCGTCGGCATTTTTGGAACGGCCGGCCGTGATAATAGCGTCATAGTGGAAGGCGGTCTTCCAATTGTTAATAGCAATACCTTCATAGATAGCGGAAGTTTTCATAACTTCCGCATTTTCTGCGATAGTATAGAGAAGCTCATTGTTTGTTGCCGTTGCCATTGCCTTTTTAACCCTACTGTTTTTACTCATAATTTTGATCCTTCCTTCCTTAAATTAAAATAAGATTAATAAATTTTTCCAGATACTGTAAACAGTATCATTAAAACATTCAATTAAAATTGAGTGCTTTAATCATACTGTTTTAAGCGGTGGTATATCGTGTTAGGATAAACAAGTGACTTTCATTAACAAGTTATAGACAAGTTTTTCGTAAACTATAACAGTGCAAGTATTCTTTACACTAACACGAACATGTTAGTCACAATGCATTTTCCGGTTCCGGATACATGCCTTTTTATTGGTTCCGGTTCCGGATACCCAAAAGGCAATAATACAAAGTTTTCACATGGCATGTAATAACTATTTGTATTCTTACATGCTTTACGCTTCTATATTCAGACCGCCTGTATTGTAGGCGTACACAGGATACAAGGTATCCGGAAGATTTGGCGTCTTCCACCGCTTTTTATTTAGGTGGTTAGCATTGCACTATTCCACCGCTTTTATATGGGGTAAGCACCCCAAAGGGTTTTATCGTCACAAACCCATAAACAAGGGAAATATTAAACTTTCAAAACAGGACCTCTTTCTGGCTTTTCTACTGGCATCGCCAAACCCTTAATTAACTAACTTTCCGTCTGTCCGTGCTACTTTCATATTCACAGTGACTTGTCACTAACAAAGTGTAGTTTCACTGCGTGAACAATGGTTACTTGCTAAAGGTGTTAAACACCTTTGTTTTACAATGCTATTATCTCATTCTTTCCACCTTGTGTAAATCACAATTTATATAAGTTTCGGGGGATATTTTAACCGCGCGATCCCGGTATCGTACCCGGCTCTGGGGAACGTGCTTCATCCACACACCCCATTTCCCAAAACCAATATAAATAAAAAATCACCAATAATTTACACACCCCTTTAATCCTCTCTATATCCTGATCCTTTTTCTTATTCACATCCGCCATTCCCCTTATTAAATTTCCCCTATTTATTTAATTTATTTTTGTCCACAAAGTTATCCACATTGTCCACATTATCCACAATTCATAATTCCACCTCACCATCCAATTATTAACTACATAATTTAATTTCCTCTTGACATCTTGACCCCGATCCTTTATACTAACATCATGGGAGTAGAGGGCTTTTTATAGACCCCTTTTGTATATTCACCCAAAAATGTCCAATTCAATTTCCTCAATATTTCCCGCTATTTTTAAACCTCAAAATTGTAGTACAATCCGACCTTCAAAAACCCCAATAAAATCAGGGGGGGGTATACAAAAAATGAATATAGTAAATAGTCTACTATATTCAAATTTTGTATACCCCCTACTGAAAACATTGGACTTTTTGAATGTACAATCAAAAGCATTAATTAAATTATATAATTTTATAACACGTCATCAAACGTGTACAATACAAACGAAAGGAGTAATAAAAATATGAAAGATTACAACATCACACAAGAAACTGTCCAAAATCTTCTCCCGGATACTGTCTACTCTTCTACCGAAATCTGTCGGGTATTTGACCAACCAAAACTAAAAGGCAACTCCAGAAACGCATTCAACAAACGCCTCTCTCAATTTGTATCTTATATCTATGATCCAAAAGACTGCCTCTATTATATTACAGAAATCTATGCTCATCCTCTTCCAGATGAACGCAGTACCAAATACGATAAATTAATTAAAATCCTTCTTCTCAACTACTTACTTCAGCAGGAAAACAACACCGCTGTTTTGGGGCGTAAAAAATGGTGGGAGCAGCTTAATATGGTCAATCCGCAGTACCTGTCGCTTTCTCATAAGACAACCGCCTTTCCAGCCACGGTTGATCTGACGCCTTTTTATCCGTTCGGGAAACTGCCTGAAGATGTTATCCAGTATAATATACAGACATTCTTCCGTCAGTCGTACTCTCAATTAAATAATATATTCAGGCGTGCACTGACCCGTCTTCAGCGTCAGTCCTTCATACTTTATTCGGATTGCTTCCTTATTAAAGAGTTCGGGACTACACGTATAGCCACCGATGATGAAGCGGACATTATACTGGGGGTAAGGCGAACTGAACTAGACCGTCTGGGACTGGATAATCTGGGACAGTTAATCTTTAAGCCCAATCTATATGATAAATTTTACAAAGACTGCGCAACGTCCTTATACCGCTTACACAATTTATCAGCAGACCCGAACCTGCAAATATTTGATTGCATCAAAATTGTCTTTACAAAAGAAGGGATGGCACGTCAGATCGAACGTGACACACGCAAACTTGAAGAGGCGGGTATTTCATTAAATCAATTAATAATGGCGTGGGCTGACAGCTGGGCAAAGGCAACGGGCAAGCCGATCAAGCCACGGCTCATCAATCTGTGTGCAGATACGTATATT
>Ga0247611_10010975_pt1 | contig 10544 bp, 7 predicted proteins | sample 177DNAGHGhighgp2_FD_192422 | JGI IMG/M metagenome (GOLD analysis project Ga0247611, IMG submission 192422) | Sheep rumen microbial communities from Palmerston North, Manawatu-Wanganui, New Zealand - 1770 DNA GHGhigh gp2 | ecosystem: Host-associated > Mammals > Digestive system > Stomach > Rumen ... | reverse complement strand
TACTTATAATTTTTATATAAACCATAATAATTATCAATTAAATAAAGTGATATGGAAAAGGCAATTCATCATTGAATTGCCTTTTTAAAATAGTTATTTACACTCAACAATCGTAACCCCACTGTCTCCCTCACCATAGGTACCAAGTCGATATGATTTTACATGTGGATGATTTTTTAAATAACTATGAATTCCTGAACGGAGTGCACCAGTTCCTTTTCCATGCACGATTCTAACTTGTGTTAAACCAGATATAGAAACTGTATCTAAGTACTTGTCAATAACATCGCATGCTTCAAGTACAGTCATCCCAATAACATTTAATTCAGATTGTACTAATTTGGGTTTAAAGTCTTTTATGGTTTTTGACGAAATATGTGTTTTTATATTAGTAGTAGTGTTAGCATTAGAACTATGATGTTTATGCGTAGGGAGTTCAATATCTTCAAAATCAAAATAACTTCTTCCAAGAGCTAATGATATTTCAAGTTTACCGGATTTCGAAATAGAACTAATGGTGCCATATTGATTTAGCTTAGGTATGAATACTTCGTCACCAACATTTAAATCAGTTATTTTATAGTCTTGCTTAGATTTATACATTGCTTCTATAGAAGTAGATGTATTTGATTGAACATTGGAATTTGATAGAGCTTGTATTTTTTTATTTAATAATGCTCTCTGAGAGTTAGCTTCTTTATTTGAATTTGTTTCTTCAATCTTTTTAATGATTTCATTTGCATCGTCTTTTGCATCTAGTAATATAGACTTTGCTTTGGCTTTAGCATTTTCGATTATCTCAAATTCTTGTTTTTTTAGTGCAGACAAATCAATATTTAATGATTTCTTTATCTTTTCAATTTCTTCAGAGTTTTTCTTTATTTTTTCTTTTTCTTTTTCAATTATACGTTTATCTTCATAAATGTTTGTAAGTAGTGTTTCTATTTTTATTGCATCATTTTCCATTAAAGATTTGGCTTTCTCAATGATGCCTTTTGGAATTCCAAGCTTTTCACTTATTGTAAATGCGTTACTAGTTCCAGGAACACCAAGTAGGAGATTATAAGTTGGCGATAGTGTATCAATATTAAACTCAACACTTGCATTTTCAAAACCACTATTTACAAGAGCATAATGTTTTATATCTGGATAATGAGTAGTTGAAATTGTAAGTATTTCATTTGAATGTAAGTATTCTAATATGCTTATAGCAAGGCTTGAACCTTCAATTGGATCTGTGCCAGAACCAAGTTCATCAATAAGCACAAGGCTTTCTGGTGTGGCATTAGAAATAATACTAGCAATATTCGTCATATGAGATGAAAAGGTACTAAGCGAATCGCTAATACTTTGATCATCACCAATATCTGCATATATATTGTCTGCTTTATAAACAATACTATCATCTTTGCATGGAATATGTAATCCGCTAAGTGCCATTAGTGTTATTATTCCGACTGTCTTAAGGATGACAGTTTTTCCACCAGTATTTGGCCCTGTAATAATTAGACTTGTGTAGTTATCACCAAGAAATATATCATTCTTTACTACAATATCTTTATTTATTAAAGGATGCCAAGCATTATATAATTCTATTCTCTTATCATTTGAAATAACAGGTTCAGTTGCCTCAATACTGTTTGAATATTTAGCTTTGGCAAATATGAAATCTATTAGGCCGATAACACTAGAATCATTTTCAATATTATCAGCTATATCAATGAATAGAGAAGTAAGTTTCTGTAGTATCTTTTCTATTTCTTGAGCTTCATTATTTCTTAAAGTATTCAAATCATTATTCATATCAAATACCGCAATAGGTTCAATAAATACTGTAGAACCACTTGATGAAATATCGTGAACAAATCCTTTAATTTCATTTCTATATTCATTTTTCACAGGTATAACAAATCGGCCATTACGACTAGTAATGACAGGTTCTTGAATATATTTAGAATGAAGAAATGAATTTAATTTGTTTCTTATTTCTTGTTCTTTTCCTCTAATATTTTTTCGAATAGAGTATAATTCATTTGATGCATTATCAGATAGAGTATTCTCATCTAATATAGAATGACTTATGGTATCTACTATGGATTTATTAACATATAGATTTTCAAATAGAGGAGTAGTATATATAAACTCTGACATATCTATGTTGTCATCTTCATTGGAAAAGTATTTCTTTAAATCTGAAGCAATTCTTAATATAGTGGTTAGTTCAAGTAATTCTTTAATAGATAAGAATTGACCACTTTGCAATTTTTTTAAATGAATTTCAATGTTTGCAATCTCAGAAATAGGACATGCAGCCTTTCTATATAGCAAGGCAGATGCCTCTGTAGTTTGTTTTAATGCTTTTTGCAAATCATTATCGTTTTCTATAGGCTGCAAATTTAGAGATAGTTCTTTCCCGATAAAAGTAATTGCATAATTAGCCACTATCTCTCTAATTCTATTAAATTCTAATTTTTTTATAGTTTTCTCGTTCATTTTTCTCCTAGGGCCGACCCTTTTTGACAGAAAATTGTCAAAAGGGACAGACTTATTTATATTATTTTTTAATTACGTAGGTCACAAGTGCATGGCTATCAAGGTTGTCATGAATAACATTGTTCTCAAGTACTAAGTTGTATTCTTTATTAATATTGTTTTTATTTAAAAGGACAATAACAATAGAATTATCCTCATTAATAAATGAAGTTACTTCAATCATATCTGTGTATTTACTGAATGCAATTCTTTTCGCGTTTGGCTTAATAAATTTACTGAAATGGCCAATATAGTAATATACAAGTGACTTATAATATTCAGAATTATCTTTATTCATCATTATCGGAGCATTACAAAAATTAAGCTTATGATTTGGGCCACCCTTGTAGTTTAATATCAAATTCCAATCAATATATGCATTACAACCATTGTTTAAATCACCAATGATATCGTGAGCGTATATTTCAGCATTTCTCAATTCATCACTTGAATTTGGAAATGAGTGTCCAGTGCAGCCTTCGGTATGGAATAGCATCTTATTTGGAAAAACTTCCTTCGTAAGTCTAAGATTCTCAAAATGGTCACCAGAGTAGTAGTGATAAGCAATACCACTAATAGCTTCATTCGATATTGGGTCATTTATGATAGAGTTTGCTCTTTGGAATAGTTTTTCTTTATTGTGATCCCAAATAAAAATTTTAGTTTCTATACTATTTTCTATAAATTCAGGATATAAATACTTTTTGACAAACTCTGCCTCTTGCTCTGATGTGAATCGGCATGATTCCCATGGCTGAGTGGCATTAGGTTCATTCTGTACAGTGATAAATGAGATTGGAATATTCATGTGTTCGTAATTTTGAATGAATTTTACAAGATATTCTGCATATGTTTTCTTATATTTATCTAATAAGATTCCACCTAAAATAAGCATTTTATTTTGTTTCATGAATTTTGGAGGACTCCAAGGAGATGCCAAAAATTTGATATCGCATACAGTCAAAGCATCTTTAATAAAAGGGATAATGTAATTTTCATCTTTTTTTATTGAAAAGTCACTCAAATCTTTCTTTTCAGCATATGAATATGATTTTTTAGAGAAGTCTGTGCTTCCAATAGGAATTCTTCCAAGTGTATAGTTAAGTCCTGAAGTAGAAAAATAATCTTTGATTAGATTATCTTTTTGTGATTGTGGAAGATTAGAATAGCATATGCCACTGGCTTCAGTAAAAGCACCTCCAAAGCCTAAAAAGTTTTGATATGAATAATCGGGAAACACATTAATAACGCGGTTTTCTATGTTTTCTTTATATTCTTTTGGAGAAATAGTGATTTCATGAAAAAACATATTTCTCTTTTGGTTTGTTTCAACTTTGATAACTTGCATATGAATACCTCCAGAGGCATTATATCACAAAAGAGCGATAAAATAAATTTGGCTATTGCAAATATAAAGACATATGCTGACATAAATAATATTTCATTATTTGATTTAATTCGTACGAATGGAGACTTTTGACTTATATTCAAAAATAAGATCCCTGAAATCTAGTGATTTCAGGGATCTATTGGTGCGCCTTCAAGGATTCGAACCTTGGACCCACCGGTTATGAGCCGGTTGCTCTGACCAACTGAGCTAAAGGCGCGTCGCTTACGACAAGACTTATTATAAACCATTAGAAAATGTATGTCAATAGAATAAATACAAAAAAATCATTTAAATTTATGTAAACTTTTGAAAAATGATAGATAATATGATATAATATTTGTGATTTTGGATAGGGGATTTTTAGGCTAATGTTTAATATAGAAGAGGAACTAAAGAAACTTCCAGATAAACCAGGGGTTTATCTGATGAAGGATAAGGATGACAAAGTAATATATGTAGGAAAAGCTGTTGTTTTAAAAAACAGAGTTAGGTCGTATTTTAGAAAAACAAATAAATCTGCACGTATTGAAAAAATGGTAACTTTAATAGACCATTTTGAATATATAGTGGTTGGAAGTGAAGATGAAGCACTTGTTTTAGAATGCAATCTAATAAAGAAGTATAGACCAAAGTATAATGTCCTTTTAAAGGATGATAAAACGTATCCTTATATCAAAGTAGATGTAAAATCTGACTATCCATCTGTTACAATGACCAGAAAAGTGATAAACGATGGTGCAAAATATTTTGGCCCATATCCCAATGTTGGTGCAGCAAAGGAAATGGTATTCTTCATTAAAGAAAAATTTCAAATTAGGCAATGTAGAAATTTTAGGAATAAAGATAGAGCTTGCTTAAATTATCATATTAAAAAGTGTCTAGCTCCATGCATGGGTTATGTCACGAAAGAAGAATATCGTAAACAGATAGAACAAATTTGTATGCTTCTTGATGGAAAGGTTGACGACATAATTAAGAAGCTTGAAAAAGAAATGAAAATCCATTCAAGCAATATGGAGTTTGAAAAAGCAGCAGAACTTAGAGATAGAATTTTGGCGATTGAGAGGGTTACTGAAAAGCAAAAAGTTTCAAACATTTCAGAAAATAATATTGATGTTATTGGAATATACAAAAATGATATGTCTGTATGTGTGGAAGTGTTCTTCGTCAGAAGTAGCAAAATGATTGGGAGAGAACATTATTTCTTTAATGAGCTTAAAGATATGGAAGAAGATGAGATTGTATCAGGATTTATAAAGCAATATTATATTGATAGAAAAGACTTTCCAAGCAAGATAATGATTAGATATAATTTAGAAGATAAAGATGCAATCGAAAAATGGCTTTCACAGATCGGAAATAGAAATGTCACAATAAAAGCACCTCAAAAAGGTGAAAAGCTTAGATTTGTTGAAATGGCTGAGATGAATAGCAAGATAACACTTGAAAATAAGCTAAAAGATAAGACAAGTATATTGATAGAACTAAGAGATGTATTAAAATTAGATGGACTTCCATTCAAAATAGAAAGCTTTGATATTTCAAATATCTCAGGAAACTTTTTGGTAGCAGGTATGTGTGTTGCACAAAATGGAACCATAAAAAGAAATCTATCAAGAAGATTTAGAATAAAAACTGTATTTGGTCAAGACGATCCAAGATGTATGCAAGAGGTTGTAGAAAGAAGACTAAGGCAGTCTATTAACAATCCAAGTGGTGGGTTTGGAAGTTTGCCAGATTTAATATTAGCAGATGGTGGTATTACACAAATTAGGGCAATAAAAACAGCAATAGATGTATGTGAAGTACAAATACCAGTATTTGGAATGGTTAAAGATGATCATCATCAGACCAGAGCGTTAATTGATGATAGAAGACACGAATACAAAATATCAGAAGAATTGTTTAATTTTATAACAAATCTTCAAGATGAAGTACATAATACGGCAATTGAGTATCATAGAAAAGTTAGAGATAAAGAAATGACAAAATCAAAGCTAGATTATATTGATGGCATTGGAGAAAAGAAGAGAACAGCACTTCTTAAGAAATTTGGCAGTGTTAAAAAAATAGAAAATGCTTCAGTGGAAGAACTAACAAAGGTACAAGGGATAAATAAAAACTTAGCAGAAAAAATATTAGAATACCTAAAAGAAAATTAATTATGAATTTAGGAGGTTTATATTATGGAAGTAATAGTTGGAAAGTATGCTGGATTTTGTCCAGGAGTTAGTTTTACAGTTAATAAAGCGCAAGAGCTACTTGAAAAAGAAAATTTATATTGTCTGGGGGAAATTATTCATAATGAGCAAGTTATAAAAAGTCTAGAAGAAAAGGGTATGAAAACAGTAAGTAGCATTGAAGAAGTACCAGATGGGGCCAAATTAATATTTAGAGCACATGGAGAGCCAAAATGGGTTTATGAAAGAGCTTTAGAAAAAAATGTTGAAGTTATAGACTTGACATGCGGAAAAGTTAGAGTTATCCATCAAAAAGTTGAAAAGCAGATTGGCAAATCATTTATTATAATTGTAGGAAAAAAATGTCATCCAGAGGTAATAGGTACAAAGGGATTTGCAGGAGACGCATCATACATTATTGAAAGTTCAGATGATATTTTACCAGCATATATGGAATATGAAAAAACTAATTTGGGTAAAGTATATGTTGTTGCACAAACAACATTTTCGAGCAAGCTATTTGATGAGCTTGTAGATGAAATAAGGAAAAATTTTGCAGAAGCAACATTTGCTATAGATAAAACAATCTGTAATACTACAGAAATAAGACAAAGAGAAGTAGGAGAACTTTCAAAAGGTGTTAGTAAAATGGTTGTAATTGGCGGAAAGAATAGTTCTAATACAAAGGAATTGGCTAAGATAGCTGAGGTGGCTTGTGGAAATGTAATTCAAGTTCAAACTGCGAATGATTTACAAAAATCATATTTTGATGCTCAAGATAAAGTAGGAATTGTGGCAGGCGCATCTACACCAAGCTATATAATAGAAGAAGTTAAAAATTTTTTGAGTGAATAAAAATGGAGTTAAAATGGAAATAGCAAAAGAATGGAAAGATTATGAAATAATTGATATGGCTTCTGGTGAAAAGCTTGAGAGATGGAAAGACAAAATTTTAGTTAGACCAGATCCTCAGATTATTTGGAATAGCAAATCATTTCCTGAAAAGTGGAAAAGAATAGATGCTAGGTATTGTAGAAGTAGTCAGGGCGGCGGACATTGGGAGTACAAGAAAAAACTTCCTGAGTCATGGCAAGTAAAATATAAAGACCTTACATTTAATATAAAACCTATGGGGTTTAAACATACAGGTCTTTTTCCAGAACAAGCGGTGAACTGGGATTGGATGATTGATAAAATAAAGTCAGCGAAAGGAAAAGGACAAAAAGAAATAAGTGTATTAAACCTATTTGCATATACTGGTGGTGCAACTGTTGCTTGTAGTTATGCAGGAGCAAAAGTTGTTCACGTAGATAGTTCAAAAGGAATGGTTTCATGGGCCAAAGAAAATCTTAACTCTTCAGGACTTGGAGATAATCCAGTAAGATTTATAGTAGATGATGTGACCAAGTTTGTACAAAGAGAGATTAGAAGAGGAAACCGATATGATGCAATTATAATGGACCCACCATCTTATGGTAGAGGGAAAAATGGTGAAGTATGGCAATTTGAATCAGGCATAGGTGATTTAGTTGAATTGTGTACAAAAATTCTTAAGGAAAAACCACTATTCTTTTTAATAAATTCGTATACTACAGGAATTTCAAGCAAAGTACTTGAAAATGTTTTAAGGCTTAATATCAAAAATGATAATTGTGTATTTTCATCTGGAGAAATTGGGCTTCCAATGACTAATTCAAATGTTGTACTTCCATGTGGCATTTATGGAAAATGCGAGAGTAAGAACAAATAGAAAGGACTCATTTGTGAATAGTACAGATATTAATGTTATATATGAAGATAATCAAATAATTGTAGTAGAAAAGCCAGTTAATATTCCATCACAAGGGGATAAAACTGGAGATGTTGATATGCTAACCATAGTTAAAGAATACATAAAAGAGAAATACAATAAGCCAGGAGAAGTTTATCTAGGATTAGTTCATAGATTGGATAGGCCAACAGGAGGAGTAATGGTATTTGCCAGAACATCTAAAGCTGCAAGTAGACTTAGTGAGCAAATAAGAGAAGGCGGGTTTCACAAAAAGTATATAGCAATAGTTGATGGCAAGATGGAAAGTAATAATGGTACGATGACCGATTACTTGCAAAAAAATGAAAGAAAAAATACAAGTAGAGTAGTAGATAAAAATACTAAAAACGCTAAGCTTGCTGAGTTAGATTACGAAGTGGCCAAGTATAATGATGAAATAAACTTATCAGTAGTGAAAATTATGCTAAAAACTGGAAGACATCATCAAATCAGGGTGCAGTTTGCATCAAGGAATCATAGTTTGTATGGGGATCAAAAATATGGAACTAGAGGGAGAGGAAAACAGCTTTGTTTATGGGCATATAGCCTAACACTAGTACATCCTACCATTAAAGAAGAAATGACTTTTGAGTGTTATCCCAAAAAAGAAGGAAGTTGGAAAATTTTATAAATATTTTCCTTTTTTTTTGCCTTTATGTGATATAATCAAGCTGTTTATATAGGAGAAAAAATATGATGAATACTGTTTTGTCAATTATTAAATTGCTTGGCGGCTTGGCACTTCTTATTTATGGAATGAATATGCTAAGTTCTCAGCTGAAAAAACTTTCAGGTGGTAAACTTGAAAAAATACTTAGTAGTGTTACAGATAATGCTTTAAAAGGGATTTTTGTGGGCTTTGCAATTACAGTTGCTACTCAAAGTTCAGCAGCAACCACTGTTATAGTTGTAAGTTTAGTTAATTCTGGAATTTTAGGACTTAGAAATTCTATTCCTATTATTATGGGGGCCAATATTGGAACTACTATAAATTCTCAAATATTACGTTTAACTAATATAGAAGGTAGTAATTTGCTGACACTTATTTCACCAGCTACTTTGGCACCTATTATCATTACTATTGGGCTAATAGTGATGGAAAGAGGAAAGAAGCAAAAGACAAAAGATATTGGACAACTTTTTATTGGTCTTGGCTTATTATTTACAGGAATGATTACCATGATTAATGTAGCAAGTTCGTTCAGCGATTTACCTATATTTGCAAGCGTTTTACAAAAACTAAAGAATCCACTTTTAGGAGTTTTAGCTGGAGCGATAATTACAGCCATAGTTCACAGTAGTGCAGCAACAGTGGGCATTTTGCAAGCAATTTCAACTACAGGTGCAATTACATGGGCAGCGACAATACCAATTATTTTAGGTCAAAATATCGGTACATGTTTTACCACGATTTTAGCAAGTATTAGCGGAAATAAGAATGCCAAAAGAGTTGCAGCAGTTCATCTGTATTTTAACTTAATAGGCACAATCTTATTTTTGACTGGAATATACACTTATCAGGCATTAATAGGATTTTCATTTTGGAATTCTCCAATAGACATGGGAGGAATTGCAAACTTCCATACTGTATTTAATATAGTCTCTACACTGGTATTATTCCCATTTATTGGTTTAATAGAAAGGCTTACAATTATTACTGTTAGAGATGACAAAGATGATGGCGATGAAGATAATTATTTAATGGTACTAAATAATTTAGACGATAAAGTAAAGGCATTACCAAGTATTGCTATTTCCAATAGCACAATAGTTATAGGAAAAATGGCGGATTTGGCTCAAAAGAACTTTAAAAGATCTATTAATTTGTTATTAGACAAATTTGACAATAAAGAATTTGAAAAAATTCAAAATAGAGAAGATGCCATAGATAAAATGGAGGAGAAGGTTACTAAGTATTTAGTAAACATGGGGAATTTAGACTTATCATATGATGAAAATACTGCAGTTACTTCATTTTTAAGAATAGAATCTGAGTTTGAAAAAGTAGGAGATTATTCATATAGACTTGCTAAAACAATTGAGCACATGAATGAAAATGATATTAAGCTTTCTTTCCAGGCAAGAGAAGAATTGAAAAATATGTATAACCTCACAGAAGAAAATTTGATAAAAACGATAAACATTGTTAAAAACCAAGACTTGACCGAAGTTGTTGATACAGAAGCTTTGAAAGAAGTGGCAGAAATAAAAAGGGAAGAATACAAAAATGAGCATATTAGAAGGTTAAAAGAAGGGCAATGCAATGTAGAAAGTGGTATCTCATTTTTAGAGATATTAACTGTTTTTGAAAAAATTACATATCACTGTGTTAATGCAACGATGGCTGTATCAAATATGATAAAAAAAGAGCATTATGTTACTAAGCAAGAGTTTAGTAAAAAAATATATAAGAATCATAGTGATGAATTAAAAGAAAAGCTTAATGAGTATTCCATTAAATATGAAGGATAAAAAAAGGGAACGAGTAATCGTTCCCTTTCGTTCTTTTATAGGAAAGTGCTTCGCACTTCCCTATAAAATAAAGCCTTCGGCAATTTTGCACACAAATTTGCTACGCAAATTTGGCGCACTGCGAACAAAGACGGGGACATTTGACGAAAAATATTATTAT
>Ga0247611_10010974_pt1 | contig 10545 bp, 11 predicted proteins | sample 177DNAGHGhighgp2_FD_192422 | JGI IMG/M metagenome (GOLD analysis project Ga0247611, IMG submission 192422) | Sheep rumen microbial communities from Palmerston North, Manawatu-Wanganui, New Zealand - 1770 DNA GHGhigh gp2 | ecosystem: Host-associated > Mammals > Digestive system > Stomach > Rumen... | reverse complement strand
GAGGCTCATGCTGAGGTATTCTGTATTGTCTTCATTTATGCTTGAGCTTGTCTCAAAACTACTTAACTACTGTCTACTTGACTACTTCAGAAAGTTGAGTTAGTTATATATTGAGTGTTAATATAATGCAAATGTAGTAATAAAATTCCAAACCACAAATAAAATTTGCCTATATTAAGAAAAATTATTACCTTTGCCGTTTGGATGTATATAACCAACTCAACTTTCCCAAGCAGGCAGTAGTTAAGCAGGCAGTAGTTAAGACATTACGTTCTCTTTTTATAAGGTCGCTACATTTGTCTTAACTCCTTAACTCCATAACTTCTGAGAACTTAAGAAGTTGAGTACTTGCAAGATTAGAATAACTAATAAACAAAACCATATATGAAAGAAAAAATCCCTTACAAGATATATCTCACGGAGGATGAGATACCCACACAGTGGTACAATGTAAGAGCCGACATGAAGAACAAGCCGGCACCGCTTATCAACCCTGCCACACTGAAGCCGCTGACGGCGGAGGACCTGGCGCCTATCTTCTGTGATGAGCTGAACAAGCAGGAGCTGGACAATGACACCGCTTACTTTGACATACCAGAGGAGATACAGCGTTTCTACCGCATGTACCGCCCGTCACCGCTGGTGCGCGCCTACTTCCTGGAGCAGGCTCTGGGTACTCCTGCTAAGATATATTACAAGTTTGAGGGTAACAACACTTCAGGCTCACACAAGCTCAACTCCTCAATAGCACAGGCTTACTATGCCAAGCAGCAGGGACTGAAGGGCGTGACCACCGAGACCGGCGCCGGACAGTGGGGCACGGCTCTCTCTATGGCTTGCTCTTACTTCGGACTGGACTGCCAGGTATATATGGTGAAGTGCTCATACGAGCAGAAGCCTTTCCGTCGTGAGGTAATGCGCACATACGGCGCAAGCGTCACTCCATCACCATCAATGACCACTGAGGTGGGCCGCAAGATTCTCTCTGAGCACCCTGACACTACGGGTTCTCTGGGATGCGCCATCTCTGAGGCTGTGGAGGCTGCCACTAAGCAGGAGGGCTACCGCTATGTGCTGGGCTCTGTGCTCAACCAAGTGCTGCTGCACCAGACCATCATAGGACTGGAGGCACAGAAGGCGCTGAAGAAGTATGACATCAAGCCTGACATCATCATTGGCTGCGCTGGCGGCGGTTCTAACCTCGGCGGACTGATAAGCCCGTTTGTGGGTGAGATGCTCCGTGGCGAGAACGACTACAAGATTATTGCCGTAGAGCCTGCATCATGCCCAAGCTTCACACGAGGCAAGTTCGCATACGACTTCTGCGACACCGGTATGATATGCCCATTGGCTAAGATGTACACACTGGGAAGCCAGTTCCTGCCAAGCGCTAACCACGCCGGCGGCCTGCGTTTCCATGGCATGAGCCCTATATTGTCACAGCTCTATCACGACGGTATGTTTGAGGCACGCTCAGTAGAGCAGACAGCGGTGTTTGCTGCTGCAGAGCAGTTTGCACGCGTGGAGGGTACACTGCCGGCTCCTGAGTCAAGCCACGCTATACGCGTTGCCATTGACGAGGCACTGAAGTGCAAGGAGACTGGCGAGGAGAAGACAATACTCTTCGGACTCACCGGAACAGGATACTTTGACCTGTATGCCTACGAGCAGTTTAACAACAAGACAATGACTGACGTTATACCAAGTGATGAGACCATAGCTATGGCTCTCGCAAAACTGCCTAAGGTTGACCTCTAATAATAAGGGCAAGGTTTATCCTCATATATAGTAAATCATATTTTTCATCAAAATAATGAACTTTTTAGACAGAAACGAGTTTAATTTCCAACCATCACAGAAGGTAATCGAGGCAGTAAAGAGTTTCGACCCTCAGACCCTCTGTTTCTATACACGTATATATGATGAGGGCAAGAAGAGCGTAATATCAGTAAGGTTGAGCGAGATATACGGTATTCCTGAGGAGCAGGTGCTGCTGACATACGGCGGCGAGGACCTGCTGAAGAATGCCATACACTACTTCCTGATGAAGGGAGACAATACGAAAATCCTCATTCCTGAGTTCTCTTGGTGGTACTATAACCGCGTGGCATCAGAGTGTGACGGAACATTTGAGATGTACCCTCTGCATGAGAAGGATGATACTTTCGCCTATGATATCGACGAGGTAATAGAATACACCAACCGTGTGCATCCACGTATGTTGCTGCTGGCTTCTCCTAACAATCCTACCGGCAACGGACTGACTCCTGAGGAGACCGGACGCATAATGGAGAACATTCCGTCTGACACCATGGTGCTCATTGATGAGGCTTACGCTTCGTTCATATCTGATGATACAGACTATATCGCTCCGCTGGTAAACAAGTACAGCAACCTGATTATATCACGCACTCTCTCTAAGTTCTACGGACTGCCAGGCTTACGCTGCGGATTCGGATTTATAGGCAAGGGCCATGACCAGTTCCTCAGCTACACCAACAAGTACCTGGGTTACAACCGTTTCTCTGAGGCTGTGGCACTGGCCGCGCTTGACAGCCACGACCACTACCGCAAGGTAGCTGACGAGATGGAGTGGGACCGCCAGTTGTTCAAGAAGGAACTGGGCTCACGTCCTGGTTTCAAGGTGTATAAGAGCGTGGCTAACTTCATTCTCATAAAGTATCCTACAGAGATTAAGGAGCGTCTGCAGAAGGCACTCGGCGAGCAGAACTACAAGATTAAGTTCATGAGCGACAAGGGGCTGGAGGACTGCCTGCGCATAACCCTCGGACGCAAGGAACAGATACAAACCGTGGTTGACACCATAAAGAGCTTATTATAGGATGAAGGCGGTAATACTTGCGGCGGGCATGGCTTCACGCCTGCGTCCGCTTACAGAACATACTCCCAAGTGCCTGCTCAGCATAGGCGAGCGACCACTGTTGCAGCGTTCCATGGACGCACTGATACAGGGCGGCATAAAGGATTTCGTCATCGTGACGGGATACCTGCACGAGATGATTGAGCAGTTTGTGGCTAAGACCTACGGCGACAGCATCAACGTGGAGTTTATACACAACGAGCTTTATGACTCTACCAACAATATCTACTCGCTGTGGCTTGCTCGTCCCGCCGTTGACGGTAAGGACTTCCTGCTGCTTGACAGCGACCTGCTCTACGACCCTGCTATCATAAGGCAGGTTATGGAGTGCAGCGCTGCCAACGTTCTGACACTCATACGCCATGAACTGGGCGAGGAGGAGATGAAGGTGGTATGTGACGCTCAGGGCACGATAAAAGAGATAAGCAAGACCTGCTCACCATCGGCTGCTGCCGGCGAGAGCCTCGGCATAGAGAAAATCGGGGCATCATACTCTACCGCACTGTATAAGGAACTGGAGCAGATGATGAACAATGAGCACCTTGAAAACAAGTTCTACGAGCTTGCGTTTGAGAGACTCATCCCACAGGGACACTCTTACAAGGTGGCAGATGTAACAGAGTTCTTCTCTTGCGAACTTGACACCGTGGAGGACTTTGAGAATGCCAAGGAGAAGATACCCGCAGATTTGTATTAAGTCTCAAGGTCTCTATTTGATACAATAAAATAAGGAGTTAAGACATCACTTAGTCTTAACTCCTTATTCTTTTACTTTACTTTTATTCTTTATTCTTTCACTACACCTTTTACTCTTTATTCTTTATTCTTTCAATACACCTTTTATTCTTTACTCTTTATTCTTTATTCACTACTTCCTCCTTCTTTCCGAAGTTCGGATCTATCTTCAGCATGGCTGTGACCACAAACGTTATGATACATGTACACATCACGATGATAAAGAACGTCTGATAACCTACGGCATCCTTTATCAAACCTGACACCATGCCTGGCAACATCAGTCCGAGATAACTGATACCGGTGCAGATAGAATAGTGTGAGGTCTTATATTCTCCCTGACTGTAATATAACATATATAAGGTAAGCACCGTGAAGCCCAGTCCGTAGCCAAACTGCTCAACGAAGAGGCATGAGCTGATGAGCGTCAGTCCCCAGCCTGTGGCTGCTGACGGCATGGCGTATGCAAGATAGATATACACTGCGTCGGGCAGGGTTATGGCACATACCAACGGCCACAACCATTTCTTCATGCCGTCGCGGCTTACGAGAATGCCGCCGAGGATGCCGCCGAGCGTCAGGCCTATCAGTCCGACTGTGCCGTAAGCCAGTCCGTATTCCGTAGGAGCCATGCCCAGTCCACCGTCTGAGTTAGGACGCATGAGGAATGTCTTTGTCATCGTATTGAGCAATGCCTCAGGGAAACGATACAGAAGAAGGAATGCGATAACTACCAGGGTAGCCTTCAATGGGAATTTGGTAAAGAACGTCATCAACGTGCCTTTCAAGCCCTTCCATACCTCTGCGGCACTGTCGCCGCTGCCCTTATCTGCACTCGGCCGTGGCAACAGCCAGCAATGCCATAGCCACATGGCAATGAACAGTCCTGCCAAACCATAGAACACAAGACTCCACGTGAAGGCTATCCTGTTGCGGAAGAATACCTGCAAGGCTCCGGGGATAGCCACAAGCACGCTGTTACCGAATATCACTGCACAACGATAGAAAGTGTTTCTGATGCCGACGAAATAGGTCTGCGTATGCTCATCAAGGTCGAGCATATAGAAGCCGTCAGCCGATATATCGTGAGTGGCACTGGCAAACGCCATGATAAAGAAACAGCACATAGTGCCCTGGAACCATGCTGGGGTGTTGAGTGTGAACGCTACGCCTGCCAAGGCAGCACCGATGAGAATCTGCATGGCAAGTATCCACCAGCGCTTAGTGCGTAGCAGGTCAATGAACGGACTCCACAACGGCTTTATTATCCACGGAAGGTTCAACCAACCAGTATATAATGCCAACTCAGTGTCGGTCAGTCCCATCTGCATATACATCACTGCTGCCACTGCTGTGACAAGCACATTGGGCAGTCCTTCCGCAAAATAAAGCGTTGGCACCCATGACCATGGATTTCTCATATCAATTCTTTATAAGTTATTATATTAGATTATTTGAAGGATTAACACCTTTATTATATATTGTCACAAAGTTAATATTTTTTTTCCAAACAGCAAAACCACAAAACCGTAAAATAAAAGATATCTGTCACTAACTTGGATATTATTTTCCATATTATTACATCTTTTACAATAAAAATAAGTAACTTTGTAAAGAATGATTGGATAAATTATATGGTCATACGTTTTATATTCCTATTGCTCACTGTCATGACAGTGGCGACTAACCTATCGGCAACCATCCCTCTCGACTGGGGCGACCAAGGTAACAGCACCTATCGTAACCCCGTGATTAACGCTGACTATTCTGACCCCGACGTGATATGCGTGGGGGAGAAATTCTATATGGTGGCGAGCGACTTCCACTTCATGGGCATGCAGATACTGGAGAGCCATGACATGGTGAACTGGCGCATAGTGACGCAGGTGTATAACCGCTTTGATATGCCTAAATGGGATACCAACGAGCGCTATGCCGGCGGTTCGTGGGCTCCGGCGCTGCGCTATCACGACAGCAAATACTGGATATTCTTCTGCACACCCCACGAGGGACTCTTCATGACGCAGGCAGAGAGGCCCGAAGGACCGTGGAGCCCGCTGCATTGCCTGAAGGCGGTGGAGAAGTGGGAAGATCCATGTCCCTTCTGGGACAGCGATGGCAGGGCTTACCTCGGACGCAGCCAGCATGGTGCCGGACCGATAATACTGCACCGCATGAGTCCCGACGGCAGCACGCTGCTCGACGACGGCGTTACGATATACACCGGACCGGTGGCTGAGGGCACCAAGTTCCTGAAGCGTGGCGAGTGGTACTACCTCTCTATTCCCGAGGGAGGAGTGGGCGAAGGATGGCAGACTGTGTTGCGCTCAAAGAACATTTACGGTCCTTACGAGAGGAAGGTGGTGCTGGAGCAAGGCACTACCCAAGTCAACGGTCCGCACCAAGGCGCTCTTGTTGACACACCACAGGGCACATGGTGGTTCTATCACTTTCAGGAGACCGAGGCACTGGGGCGCGTGGTGCACCTGCAGCCAGTGGAGTGGAAAGACGGATGGCCCATGATAGGCACCGACATCGACGGCAACGGCATTGGCGAACCCGTAATGCAGTGGAAGAAACCTATTACGCTATGCAAGGCTTCGCTGCCCCAGACGAGCGATGACTTCAACGGTGGGCAGCTCTCGCCGCAGTGGCAATGGAACCACAACCCTGCCGACGAGGCATGGTCGCTGACCGAGAACCCCGGTGCGCTGACGCTCCACGCCTTGCAGTCAGACAGTTTCATAAAGGCACGAAACACGCTGACGCAGAAGTGCATGGGCTACGACAGTGAGGCAACAGTAGAGATAGACTTCGCACACCTTGCCGATGGCGGCAGGGCCGGCATAGCCTGTATGGGCAAGACCAACGAACTCTTAGGCGTAAGGAAAGACGGCAACGCGCTGCAGCTATACCGCTCCCTTTCTACCTTCAAGCAGAAGGACGGTACACCACCCACCGAGCGCGACACCATGATATGCTCTCTCAGCGGCACGGCAAAGCTATGGCTGCGCATACACTTCGACATCACAGCCAGGCAGTTCACCTTCTCATACAGCACCGACGGCACCGTCTTCACCCCAGCCGCCGCCCCTTTCTACACCATCCGCGGCAATTGGAAAGGCATTCGCCTCGCACTATACCACTACAACACCCATGCGGCAGAGGGGTATGTCAGCATTGGAAACGTAAAATATAACATAAACAGATAAGGAAAAACGATGAATGAACTACTACTACAAATCACACCTTTATTCTATAATAATATGAAATGTCTATCAAAAAAGATTTCGCTTACCTTTATTCTGCTACTGACCTCGTTATTATGTGGTGCACAAAGCATCGAGCAATATGACTTACCATCTCCCGTGGCAGACATAACACCTAATACCGACAGCACATATTTAGGTATTGTCTTTGGAGAATACAGTAAGAGCGGAAAACTGAAAAACAACACGCAGTGCGGAATCTTTAATGTAAAAACGCACAAGCTGACTTATATGTCAGATATAGGCGATATTGGTAAAAACTATTTCCGTTTTCTTAAGAACGGTGTACTAATAATCACCACAAAAGAAAAAAAGGTTGTGACGATAAAGTATGTTGATGCTGAGCAAAAGTGTGTGACATGGGGAATTCATAACATACTGAGTGCATATCACATATCAAAACCCTTCAGTATGATATTTGCAAAACACCAAGACTCCTTGGACAAGGATTTCTATCTACAACTAAGAAAAGTAAACAATGGCGAAATGTTATGGAGGGAAAAATCCTTATTCAGCAAGATATTTACAAAAGATTATATAATAGATACAGAAGAGTCAAATGACTCGTCTGAAATATTTATTCTTTCACATAAACTATTCAAATTCAACATACATGAAGGTGTGAAGAAAGAATATAAATACAAAAAAACATTAGTCAACAATATATATAATTCAGACAATAAAATATACCTTACGGAAAATGAGCAACCCACCTACCTTGACATGAATCTTAACACATCAGACATTAATCTGTATCGCTCAGGTGATAAATTATACCTTACGGAAAATAAACAACTCACCTGCCTTGACATGAATCTTGATACCCTGTGGACCAAGGCTGTCGCACCTCTCTCTTACCACAATTTTATAGAGAAAGGAGACACTTTGTATCTGATAAACATGGGGTATATTAATCAGCCTGCACTATTCCATGAGTTTTCTGGCAAGTATGTTCCGCAATATAAAAAAAGTCCGTATATATTGTCATTCAACAAGCAGACTGGAGAACAGATAGACTTTATTGAGCTGGACAGGAAGAAATACCCTGATGATATACATTATATTTATGTTGACAGTCATTTTTACTATCTTGACACAGACTCTCAAAGTTTCCGGAAAGTATCAACAGGCAAAGACCAGATAATGATAGCCTTGCATAATGGAGACATATGCATAACCGACAAAAAGCAGGAGACAATAGACAAGTACGAAGACAAGAGGTGCTACAATGAGATGTTCAAGATAGATGATACGATGTGTATTGGCAGGATATGTGACTATGACGACATGGACTTTTTCCTCATAAATGGCAAAGGTGATGTTACGCATCACTTTCCTAAGGGAACAAAGAACGTATGCCATATAGGCAAAGAGATATTCTATTGTATAGAAAGCAAGCTCTATGGTATGAAGCTATGATGATAACATCCTTGTCAAATAAGGATTTTTCAATCCTTTAGTTTTTCTATTATTATTTTGAGGTTTCATAAAAAAGTTTGTAAATTTGCATACAGAAGCAAAACCAAAAAGACATGAGCAAGTACGAGATACCATATCTGACGGCATGCATACAGGCCTTCGGCAGGCGGTTTGCCATGACGCGACAGGCAGCCTTCCAATATCTGCACAAGTATAAAGGCATCTCTTTCCTCATAGAATTCTATGATGTGGAGCATCTGCAGTCTATGGATGACACTATAGACGACCTGCTTGTTGTATGCAAAAAAAATGGAGGAACGTTGGCATGAAACTTTATCACGGTACTAATATGGACATTCAGGTGATAGACCTTACAAAAGGTTTACAGCACAAAGATTTTGGTAAAGGTTTCTATCTTACACCTGACAAGGCAACGGCTACACGTATGGCAAAGAAGAAAGCGCACCTTTTCGGAGGTGTACCAACAATAATAACTTACGAAATGGACGAGTCAGTGTTGCAGTCAGACTTGAATATAAAGTTTTTTCCAGAAAAAGCCTGTGCAGAATGGTTCTTGTTTATTGATGCAAACCGAGACAGAAAAAACAATTCGCCTATACACAACTATGACATAGTGGTAGGGCCTATAGCCGATGACGGTGTGGTACTTCAATTAGGCAACTACCATGAAGGAATATATACACCAGAACAAGCTGCTCAGTTACTTCAAGACAGGTATCTTGACCAACAATATTACTTTGGAACAGAACAGGCACTGCATTATTTACACAAGATTAATACAGAAACGATATGAACCAACCTACACACAATCAGATTGCGAACTACCTGACAGACTACGCTTTAAGTGAATTGGTAAAATATGTGATGGAGGATACGGGCTGTTCCATAGAACAGGCTATGGAGAAGGTTTATACATCGTCTTTGATGCCAGCGTTGCAGGATGAGGAGGGCGAACTATATGTTCAGAGTCCTGCATATCTTTACGAACTGATGAACGACCCTCAGATAAAATACTCAGTTAATGCTCAATGATTTTGCAAATTATGACGAAGGTTTTATTATTTGCTATACTTCTTTATGTGGTTGGCTTGAACTACATTTGCGTGAAAATTACGAAAAGCAATCCCGACATTATTTCAGGATTCAAGATGAGTGATGAACCAGAGCAGAGAGCCCTTGACGAAGTTTGGCTGAATAAGATGTTCAGATATTTGACTATCGCAAACATCGTGACGCTTACAGGAGGTCTTATTGGAATAATATTCGATTTGCAGATATTATACTATGTTTCTTTAGTCCTGCCCCTTATTCTTGCTTTATTATTCGGTTATATACAACGGAAAGGAGCGAAAGGGGAAAAGAAGAAAAATGTGGCAGTAATTGCTACACTCATATTCACTCTTCTTCTAATCAGTCTGCCTGTCTTTTACACTTTTAACAGTGACCTTGAGGTAACGCTTACCGATAAGGAAATGACTATTGGCGGCTTATATGGTTTAGATATCCCTCTACAGGAAATAAAAGAAAAGAGTCTTTGTCAGTCACTCCCTGCCATTAGCACCAAGACAAATGGCTTTGCATTAGCAAAAACCCGCTTAGGGCATTTCCGAACCGCAACAGGTGAAGACATAATGCTGTTCGCACATTCTGACTCTTGTTTCCTGAGGATTACCAGAACTAATGGTGTAACATACTACCTATCTTCAAAGGATAAAAAAGCAACAGGACAACTACTCACAGAACTACAGAAGAAACAAAACTGCAAAACAAAATGAAGGCGTCTGTTCTTCCCTTGCGTTACATATTGCTGTGGCTGATGTTCATGGCATTACTCCCTGCCAACGCGCAGCGGTTGGTGATGCCGGCAGCACTAAAGCCTGGCGACACCATCGCCATAGTGTCGCCGTCGAGCACTCCCGATACGCTGACGGTGGAGAATGGATGCCAGACTCTGCGCGAATGGGGCTATGTGCCTGTGGTGGCACCCCATGCGCTGAACAGCTGGCACGGCTTCGCCGGTACTGCTGATGAGCGCGCCGCCGATATGCTGTGGGCACTGAGGGACTCCACCGTCAAGGCCATAATATGCAGTCGCGGTGGCGACGGTGCAGTGCAGATATTAAGGCGCATACCACTGAGCGAGTTTCGCAGTCACCCTAAGTGGGTGATGGGCTTCAGCGATGCCACGGCGCTGCACAGTGCCGAGGTGGCGGCAGGGGT
>Ga0247611_10010973_pt1 | contig 10545 bp, 10 predicted proteins | sample 177DNAGHGhighgp2_FD_192422 | JGI IMG/M metagenome (GOLD analysis project Ga0247611, IMG submission 192422) | Sheep rumen microbial communities from Palmerston North, Manawatu-Wanganui, New Zealand - 1770 DNA GHGhigh gp2 | ecosystem: Host-associated > Mammals > Digestive system > Stomach > Rumen... | reverse complement strand
GACTCTACACAGATACGCATCCTCGAAATCTATGCCTCCGAGGGAGCCTGTCAAAGCCACATCAAGACAGAACACTTCCAGAAATACAAGCAGGGCACGCTCCACATGGTGAAAGACTTGAAACGGTCCACGATGAAACCACTCGACCCCATGACAATGAAACTGATATTCAAAAAACAGAGATAATATATGAGGATTATCACAACCATCATTGCGCTACTATTGGCAGTAGCGAACATAAATGCACAAGAGAAAATGAAAGAGAATGTGAATTTTAATGTATGGCCGAAAGGCGAACTGAACAGTGCTTACGCAAAGTATTTCATCGGTAACAGTTATCTGGCTCCGCTTGATGCCGAGAACGGCGGACCCGTGAACGTCACCTTCGAACCGCGATGCCGCAACAATTGGCATATCCACCACAAGTCGGTGCAGGTGTTGATCTGCGTGGCTGGTCACGGCTGGTATGTAGAAGAGGGTAAAGAGCCTGTAGCACTGCATCCTGGCGTAGTTGTAGCCATCCCTGCCGAAGCAAAACACTGGCACGGGGCTGCCAAAGACTCGTGGATGCAACATCTGACATATATGACGAAGGTGGAAGAAGGCGCTTCTAATGAATGGCTGGAGCCTGTCACGGATGCGGAGTACGACAAGCTGCCCGCCAGCGGTGCGTTGCTCAGTGTAACCGATGCCGAGTATATCGGGCGTTTTGAAGCCTTTGCATACGGTGAAGTGGTAGACCAGGTGAAAGCCCAGCTTGACGACCGTACGCGCTATATCTGCTATATAGCTACACTCTTAGGTTGTCAGGGCATCGACGAATACCGTGAACTGCTGCCTGAGGCTTTAGATAAAGGCGTTACACATGTTGAAGTGAAGGAAATCGTCTATCAGGCTACGGCCTACTTAGGCATGGGGCGCGTCCGTCCGTTCCTGACGGCTACCAATGATATCCTGTCCGCTCGTGGCATCACCCTCCCTTTGGCTTCGCAGCAGACCACCTCGATGGAAAACCGTCGTGAAGCTGGCACTCAGGCGCAAGTCGGCTGTTTCGGCGACGGAATGATCGACTTCTGGAAGTCGGGGCCTGAGGATAGCAGGCACATCAACAAATGGCTGGCCGATAACTGTTTTGGCGACTATTATACCCGCACGGGTCTTGAACTGAAGATGCGTGAACTGATAACGTTCTGTTTCCTTGCCGCTCAAGGAGGGTGCGAACCTCAGTTAAAGGGACATATTGCAGGAAACTACCACGTAGGCAACGACAAGGACATGCTCATTGCCGTCATCTCCTCCAATCTTCCTTTCATCGGCTATCCCCGTACGCTTAATGCGCTGAACTGCATCCGTAGCGTGGAGTCAGACAAATAAAAACTGTCTTATGCTGAACCATGTTGACACTCCTTTGGTGTTCCTTTGGTGTTCCTTTTGGGTACCTTTATCTCTATCATCTATTTTGGCCGAAGACTTTAGAGTATGGTGAAAAGTTCTTGCTTAGGCAAGCGGCTTAGCCGAGCGGCAAACCCTCACAAAATAGTTAATGCTATAGCTGCGCAGGCCTCAGCATCCGCGAGTGCATGGTGGTGGTTATGCAGGTCATAGCCACAGGCGGCTGCAACGGTGTGGAGCTGATGATTAGGCAGTGAATGGCCGAATTGTCGGCGTGAGGCTGTGAGGGTATCGTAAAAACGATAATCGGGATAGTCCATCTGATAGACCTTGAACGCCGCCTTTAGACATCCTTCATCGAAACAGGCATTATGGGCTACGAAAGGTAGTGTGGCTATCTGGTATCTTATATCATCGCACACCTTTTCAGAGAAGAAAACATCGGTAATGCGCTGTTCTAATTGCTCCCAAACTTTTGAGAACACTGGTGCATCGTCCGTATCGCTCTGCGTGATGCCATGCACTCGCTGACACCAATAGTTATAGTAGTTCGGCTCTGGCTGGATAAGGCTGTAGAAACTATCGGCCACCTGCCCGTTACGAACCATGACTACTCCTACAGAGCAGACGCTGGACGGCTGCTGATTGGCCGTCTCGAAGTCGATGGCAATGAAGTCTCTAATCATTGCTTATATCTTAAAAAACTCTTCATATTGTTGTATTTATCGGTTTAGATATCTTTAATCAGTTAACGAACTCGATAATTGCACTTACCATTCCCGAGCTTTGCTCGCCTACCCGTAGCCTTTCGTCATTTATTGATAGTGAAATGATGAAACCTTCATTTGTCTTATAGATGGTAGGAAAGAGTGTATCTCCATACTTGGCAGCCACACGGTATTCGACTCTGAGGCCTTTCACCTCAAAGTCCTCCGGTAGCAGTTCCATCGCCATGCGGACATAGTTGGCATTATTCAGGTGTTTGTTGTAGTCGATGTCGGCACGAAGCACCTTAATGGGGGCAAGTAGCGTTCCATCCTCTTTAGGCAGAATGATGCGGCGGTCTTTGTAGTTCATCTCCAACTGTGGTTCAAGATTCATGGATGCTATCGTGGCATTATCCACACGCTTCAATTTGCCAGCCACCTTGTCAACAAATGCCCCCATGCTCCATGTCTTGTAGCAGGGATTCCCCTGTGCATCGTAGATGAAGGTGTTTCGGAATCCAAACATGGGTTTCATGCCATAGACGGAGGTAGTCACTGTCAGTTCCTCTTTGTATTCCGGTACTCGGACGACTTCAACCTGACGTGTTGCCAATAGTTGAGCCATGTTTTGTTCCGTGAAATACTGCTTGACGCCAGGTTCTGAGTCAATCCACATCTCAGAACAGTCCTGCATCATTTGGAGGGCTGAATATAATTTCAGCCGTCCTTCGCTGTCACAGGTGCTTGTAGTTACTCTATAATTCAGACTGTACATAATATCTTAAATAATACGTGTTTCTTGCATCATTCTTCAACATAGGTTTCATGAAACTCTCAATGTTTAGAAATACAGGTGCAAAGTTACGAAATAATTTGGATTATTCAATATTTTTTTGTACTTTTGCAACAAAATAAGGCAAGAAAATATGCCACGTAAGACTGACGGAATAGGAGTTGAGATTCATCCGCGCCCAACGAAGGGTGAGGACGGCAAGCCGCTGCTCTATGTGCGCCTAGCAAAAGGCCGTAAGAAGAGTTTCAAGGATTTGGAGGGTTTCTGCAACAAGTATCGCAACCTGCGCACAGGATAGTTGCAAATGGTGTTCGATGTAGTGATGGATGTCGTTGGCCTTTGGCTGTCAGACGGTTATCGTGTAGAGACACCCATCGGCTCGTTTGCTCCCAAGTTGAAATCAAAACAAAGAGGTTAAGAGCATAGATATCAAGATTCTACTTCGTAGTACAAGTAGAACATCATATGTCCTTCATTTCAAAGATATAGATCGAGTTTTGAAGACAAAAGAAGATTCAGACAGAAAAAGAGTTCCAGACACAGAAGGCAAAACTTCTTGGTTAATTCAAACTCTTTTTAAAGAATAAGAGCGGGAAGCCACACCGACATCCTCGGCCTCGGCTTCCCGTATTGAGTTTCCTACATTATTATATTAGTTGGGTATGCTTTAACCTCTTCCAATGCTCCTGTCTCAGAGTCGATGATAAACCCACGAACCACAATATCCTTGGGTACAAGCGGATGTGTCTTGATGGTCTCGACTGTCTTGCGGACGGATTCGGGCGTATCCTTGAAACCCTCCAGCCAATGATCTAGGTTGATACCACACTTGCGGATGGTATCAAGTGTCTCATCTGTCACGCCGCGGGCGATCATCTCATGATGAAAGTGGTCGTAGCTCATGTGGCAGGCTCCGCAATGCGAGTGTGCCACAACCATAATTTCCTCCACACCTAACTCGTAAATAGCAATGATAAGACTACGCATGGCAGAATCGAAAGCAGAAATCACCAAGCCTCCTGCATTCTTTATAATTTTGGCATCACCATTCTTCAAACCGAGGGCAGCAGGTAACAGCTCTGTCAGTCTGGTATCCATACACGACAGTACAGCCAGCTTCTTGTCAGGGTATTTGTCAGTCAGATACTTCTCGTAGCCTTTCTGAGTCACAAAGTTCTTGTTGTAGTCGATAATTTGGTCAATCATATCACAAAACATATTAAAATTAAGGGCAAAGTTACTTATTTTTGCCGCAAAATCACTATTTTTGCAGCAATTATTAAAATAGTTTAGGAAATTTGACTATGGCGCATTTCGGACAGTCAGATGATTTTAGGCGTGAAGAACTGATACGCATCATCGAGCATTCTGTTGAGAAATTGACATTAGCAGAGCTAGAAGCTCTATACTACGATATGACCACGAAGTCGTATATCACTGACAATTAAGTGAAGTGATATGGTCGAAATGAAACATAAGGGAATCATCTGCGGCATACTGGCTGCTGTCTGTTATGGCACCAATCCGTTAGGAGCTTTGCCGCTCTATGCGGAGGGGGTGAATACGTCGTCCGTCCTTTTCTTTCGCTTTTCTATAGCTACGGTAATACTGGGTGTTGTCCTTATTGCTAATCGGAAACGTTTTGCAGTGACAAGGACCGAATTAACGACGATGGCCAGCCTCGGAGCCTTAATGGCTGCATCCAGCCTGACCTATTACCAGAGTTTCCATTACATGGATGCGGGAATTGCCTCTACTATCCTTTTTGTCTATCCTGTGATGGTGGCTGTCATTATGGCCACATTTTTCCAAGAGAAGGTTACGGCTACAACTATTTCTTCCATCATCCTTGCCTTGGTTGGTATCGGTCTACTATACAAGGGTGATGCAGGTATTTCGCTCAGCATGATGGGCGTATCGCTGGTGATGGTGTCGTCGCTGACCTATGCCGTCTATATTGTGATCGTCAACCAGTCGAGCATCCGTATGTCGACATTGAAACTCACGTTCTATGTGTTGCTGATATGCATGACGTGTCTGCTGGCCTATTCATTCACTTCGCCCGACTTGCATCTGATGTTACCGCCATCTCCCCGAGCATGGTTCTTTGCCTGTTGGCTGGGGTTAGTGCCAACGGTTCTCTCACTGGTATTCATGACCATAGCCGTTCATGAGGTAGGAGCCACACCTACAGCTATCATGGGAGCCTTGGAGCCATTGACGGCTGTAGCCATCGGCGTGCTGGTGTTTGGCGAATTATTTACGTTCAGACTTGCCGTTGGAATCGTTCTTATCCTTTCTGCTGTATTGCTGATTGTGATGGGTAAAAATTTCCATCTGCGAACTATAAAACATACAATAACAACACTCGTCAAGAAAACCTGGCGTTGGAAATCATAGGAATTATGGCTAAACGAGAATACATACACGCCAATAAGGATTGGCTGGAAGCGAAAGCCAAAGAGGAAGGTGTCAAGGCTCCTGATTTCGTTGACAATTTTTGAAAGTGTTTACGCTGTATAAGACGCCGATGTCTTACAAGACAAATTCTGATAAGCCAATCGCTTGTCGCCTGACAAAAGATAGATGATGCCGCAATAAGTAAAACCGTGCTTCAGGATATTATGCTGCATGATTTTGTTGTCGTGGTGGGTGTCAATGCGAATGTTCCTGTCGCGTGAAAAGCAAAAGTCCATGATGTTACTGAAAATGCCTTTCACTTCAGGATAACTGGCAATGCGATGGATGACATGATAGGGTAGTGTGTCATCAAGCCATTTACCTTGATAGATCTTATCGTATGTCGGCTCTGGTGAGGGGAGAAATGCAAAATAACCGACTGTCTTGTCATCTTCTTCTATTACAAAACCGCCTTTTCTGTTCATATCAGAATTGATGACATCCTCTGAAGGATAGCCGTCTTCCCATTGGTGCATATTGCCCGATTGCCGCATAATTTTCTTTGCAGCATCCATGACCTTCATTATCTCGGTCATATCGGTTGGTTTTGCTTCTCTGATTATCCTACTCATTGTCTCGTACACCTACTATTAATAGGGTTTTTGCCCGTCGTTGATAAAAAACTGGTGCAAAAATACAAATAATTGCGGTATTATTACTATATTTGCACCGAAGTTTTTGAATAATTTATGAAACAGATTCTAACATTCCTCCTGGCTGCCCTCGGATTGAATACTGCCTGCAGCCAGAATTTTGAAAATGCTGACGTGAAAGAGTTTGCTGATCTGATTGCAGACTCCAATGTAGTAATTCTCGACGTTCGGACGGCCAATGAATTTGCAGAAGGGCATATAAAAGGCGCTATTCTTGTCGACCAGTTTAAGAGCGATTTTGTGGAGCAGGCTAAGGCAAAACTGCCTGCGGACAAGACGATTGCCGTTTATTGTCGTAGTGGGCGCCGCTCTGCTAATGCCGCAGGTCTGCTAGCAAAGGAAGGATACAAGCTTGTCAATCTGAAAGGTGGCATCACAGCTTGGAAAAAGGAAAATCAACCGGTAACGTCATTGCCTTCTGACTAAACTTTAAACGATTCTTTTTTCTTGATTTCCTTGGTATTTACAGTTTTTTTCTGTACTTTTGTAGCATCTAAAATATTAAATAGTTATGTATATGAAGAGACTACTACTTATCCTAACAATGTTTTGTCTTGCCAGCACAAGTTGGGCAGAGCAAATTACCCGTGAGCAGGCGCTTCGTCAGGCTCAGCAGTTCTTAAATCAAAATGGTAAAGGCGCTGCTTTAACAATGGCTGAGACTTCGATGTCAAAGGCACGCAGGCGCGGTCAGCATGTGTCTGACTATTATTATGTCTTCAATGCTGGTCAGAATCAGGGTTTTGTCATTGTCAGCGGCGATGACCGTACGGAGACCGTGCTAGGTTATGCAACATCTGGCAATTTCGATGTGGACAATATCCCACCGGCAATGGCGGACTTATTGAATTATTATTCCCATCAGATTGAAGCTATACAGCAAGGTGCTTCGGTGGCAACCCGTTCTATTAATCACCCTCAAGTGGCTGAACTGCTGACGGTAAAATGGAATCAGGGTGAACCATATAATAGTAAGACTCCTCTAGGGTATTACAGCAATTTGAATGATGGTTTTCATTGCTTAACAGGATGCGTGGCAACGGCAATGGCGCAGGTGCTATATCACCAGCGTTATGTCAATGCTACCCAAGCTACAATTCCTGGGTATCAGAATTATTTCTATTGGAAACCACCCAGCGGAGACAAATATGCTTATTTGGCGGAAATTCCTTCGGGTTCCGCTCTTGAATGGGATAAAATGGTTGATAATTATGAGACACAGACAACTACTCAGGATCAACAGGATGCTGTAGCAAATCTAATGCTATATTGTGGAACAGCTGTCAATATGAAATATAATCTTCCTGAAGGGGGAGGGAGTAGTGCGTCAGTTTCGGATATCCCTGATGTTTTAAAGAAATATTTTGGATATAGCAGAGGTACTCGCTATGTTAGCCGTGATAATTATTCTGATTCAGATTGGGATAATCTTATTTACAATGAAATAGCGTCTGGGCGTCCTGTAATTTATGGTGGACAGACGGCTAAAGATGAAGGTCATGCGTTTATCATTCATGGATATGATGGCAACGGAAATTATGCTATCAACTGGGGATGGGGTGGATATCAGGACAACTATTTCTATCTTAATGACCTGACTCCTAAGAGTGAAGGAATGGGCGGAGGTAGTGGTGGCTACAATTATGGTCAGGAGGCTGTGATTTACCTGACCAAAGAAGACGGCACTTTCAAAGAGGATGTTATTGCAACTGTTTTTGGTGTTGCAGTAGGCGATGTGAATTTTGACAACTTTGTTATCCCTACTGGTCAGAGTTATCAGGCATCGCGTAATAGTAAAGGTGGGTGCATTTTAGGAATGGCCTTTACATATACCAGTGATTTGGCTAATGTTTATGCTTTTGATTTGGGGTATGGCATTCAGGATTCTGATGGCAATCTCATGGGTGATGTGGTATCTCTCAGACAGAAATGGGATCTGAAGCAGGGGCAAACCCGTACAGCAGCTACTGGAACCAGTAATTTTGCTCCTGGTATATCAGAAGGGACTTATTATATCAAGGCATATAGTTGCGAAAACGGTACTACGGATTGGAGTGTGTGTAAGGATGCTGACAAGTTCGCCATTAAAATGGCGGTTTCGTCTTCTACCATGAAATTTGAAGTGGTGGATATTTCAATACCCGAACCAGAGCCTCAGCCAGAGGTTAGTCAGGCTGATCTGGATGTGCTGGCAGAACTCTATGCTGCACAGAAGACTGCTATCGATGACAAGATTACAGCGATTACATCCAACGATAAGAAGCTGACTGCTATTGCTCAGTCTCTCTCGCAGAAGAAGACTTCTATAGAATCACTTGAAACCAAAATCAGTGTGATAGAAAATAAGTTGATGAATGAGTATCTGACCGCATCACAGAAGAAAACCTATCTTGATGAGCTGGATGCCCTGAAAGCCAAACGTGACGCACAGGTTGCAGCCTGTAATAATGCAAATCAGGAGCTTACGTCACTTCAATCCAGTAGTGCTTCGTTAAAAGCTATGCTTAATAGTCTGCTGTCTGATATCAATACTGAAGCAGCAAAGGTTTCTTCTATCACAACTACCGCAGCGCTGAATGCCTCTAAGAATAAGGTTGCAGAGATTACTTCACAGCAGTCGGATTGCAATGTGTCGGCAGAAACGGCGAAAGTCACTGCATTAGAGTCTGATGTGGCCAAAATCTCTGTCACACAGGTGGAAACAGGGCTGACAACGCTCGAAAGCAATATCGATGCAGCTATTGATGCAGCTAAACAGGCTGAGCAGGAAGATCAAGAAAAGAAAAAACTGGAAGATAACAAAAAGGCACTTGAAGAGTCTTATGACAAACTGAAGACAAATCTGGCAGCCAAGCAACAACTCCTCACAGAGAATGAGAATACAATCGCCAGTCTTGAGGGCGATATTAAGAAATCTAAGGATGCGATTGCTCCTATCGAGAAGAAGATTGCTGAAATCAAGGAGAGCCTTAACAATGATATGCTCTCAGCAGACCAGAAGGTTTCATTCCAAAGAGAACTTGATGCTTACGACAAAGTTAAGTCGACATACACAGATGATCTGAATGTTTTAGAAGCAAAACTTGCTACAGCACGGAAGTCGAACGAGGAACTGAAAGCTGATCTTGAAACGATTGCAAAATTGATTGATGCACAGATTGAGGCTATCAAGAATATCTCTACGGATGATGAGCTGAGCAAGGCAATAACTGACAAACAGGATGCTGAAGCACAACTCACTAAGGTCAATCCTGATGCTGTTGGGAACGTTCTGCTTTCATTGTGGACGGAGTTTGAGGCTTTTGACTTCGACGGCATTTCTATGGCTCTTGAATCGTTGGAGTCAGTTATCCAGCAAGTTATAGCTCAAGCTATAGCTATTGAAGAATATGAGAAGCAGCAAGCAGAGAAACTTGCCAAGGCGAAAGATGACTGTCAGAGTGCTATCGATAAATTAGGTAATGCAATCGAGACCCATCAGTCCTATTTCGATCAATTGAAGGAAGCCTATGATACGGTGAAGGCTCAGATGAAGGAGCTGGACGATGTGTTGGCCCAACTGAAGATTCAGTATGCCAACATCGAGGAGATGCTTAACAATCTTATTGCCAAACAGACCTCGAATCAATATACTGATAAGATAGGGAATCTTCAGGATAGCCTGAAAAATCTGGCAGATAACATCGCGGAACTTGAGAAACAGCGTCAGGTTATCTCTGGTCAGATAGAACAGCTGGAAGACTTGATGCAGCATTATGATTTGCAGATAAAGAAAGCTATTGATATACATAATCAGTTGCCTGCCATTCTGGCTTCAGTCACAGACATCGATGATGTGGAAAGTATGACGGAGTTGGCCAATGATGCTTCCAATGAATTATCAACTATCGGCGTTGATGATTGTAATCAGTTTGTCGATTATTGTTCTATAGTGGTAGACAACCTGAATACCTATGTCAACGATGTCATTATCGTGGGTAAGCAGGCTGATAGTCTGGAGAATAATGTCAATGAGACTATTACAGGTATCTGCAATGTAATTGTTGACGATTCAGAAATCCTTGGGCGATACGACATGAAGGGCAATCGTGTTGGTTGCACTTATAAGGGTATTCAGATTATCAGGTTGAAGAACGGAAAGAGTATAAAATTAAACGTAAAATAAACAGTATTAATTCACTAAACAACGAGATTATGAAAAAGTTCATTTTGACGATGGCATTGGCCATTACTGCTAGTGTTTTTACCGCTCAGGCACAAGATGTGATTACTGATCCTGCTACAATCAAGGCTCAGCAGGAGGCTGTCAAGGCTCAGAAGGCGGCTGAAAAGGAAGCCAAGAAGGCTCAGAAGGCTATTGAGAAACAACAGAAGGAAGCTAAGAAAAAGGAGAAGGAAGCCAAGAAGCGTAACGATGCTATAAAAAAGGCTAACGACGCTTCAAAGGATGCTGAAAAAGCTGCTGAGAAAGCTCAGAAGGCTGCTGAGAAGGCTGCTGAGAATCCTGGTGACCTGAAGTTGCAGGCTAAGGCTCATAGTG
>Ga0247611_10010972_pt1 | contig 10546 bp, 14 predicted proteins | sample 177DNAGHGhighgp2_FD_192422 | JGI IMG/M metagenome (GOLD analysis project Ga0247611, IMG submission 192422) | Sheep rumen microbial communities from Palmerston North, Manawatu-Wanganui, New Zealand - 1770 DNA GHGhigh gp2 | ecosystem: Host-associated > Mammals > Digestive system > Stomach > Rumen... | reverse complement strand
AAGACTTTCGTCGGTTTGCCTTCATAGAAGAGCGCGATGAGAGCTGTGATCCCGGCGAAGAGATTCGACTGCACCGTAAAGTATCGGAGGCACATGATCCCCCGCATCTGAAACTCCATCCAGGCACTTCTGTATGTCATGGTCATGTACATGCCGATCGACACCAGGATCACGAGTACAACATTGGTGATCTTACGGATTATGGAGCTATTCCTCTCGCTATGCATATTGTTTCTTCCTTCACTTTGTTGACACTATTTCTGTTGTCCAAACTCATATTTTGCTTCTCATTTCCAGTAATATGTAGGGCGAATATTATATTCAATCATTTGCGGTTTCTTACCTATCCTCAAAATGTTGATTCTGAACTGAAAAAAGCGATGTATCTGCTCCTTTTCAGGATTCTCTTTGCGAGTATTGGTATCATTGATAATATTGCTCATAAGCTGACTGGTCTATAATACTTTCCGTCTCCAACTTTTTCCAATACCTTCAAATTGTTTAAACGATACTTCATCGCAGTCTCTGACGTGTTAAATTCATCTGCCATTTCTCGGATTAAATCATTGATATATGTCTCCTTCAGCACGCTATACAACTTCTTCGAAAACTTTTTCTCAAATGATTCAATCACCAATTCACGAGGCATTAGAAAACAAGCGGCGCTATGGTTTGCCTGATATTCTATGAAATCTAGTTCAGTTATAAGCTTTTTATGTCCCTCGTTGTTATACTCAATAGTTTTAGAGAAGTGTACATAATCAGTGTGCGCATTTATAAAATAATCCTTATGCAATATCTGATGAAAAACTTCGTGCATCACTGTAAAATTCTCTCGACCTTTGCTATCACTTTCAGTAAGAGTGGCTTCTATAAGAATAGTTCCCTTTTTTACCGGCAATTTAATTGGCATCATTCCATTACGGTAGACTGGTTCAGGCCATACCCATACGTAACCTGAATTGAACACCGTTGCACCCAGCACAGACTGATTTGGTGTTAAATACTTCCAATCATAGGGGACATCCAAGAGTTTCTCAATAACGTCGTAGACATCAATCTGCTTCGTTTTGTGGAGCAATTCTTTGTCGTAAGCAGCCAATGTTTCATAAGCGCGTTCTTCTAGTTGTTGTGAACTTAAGATAGGGCAAAACACATCTACTAACCCTCAGACTCAAGCAGATCTATTATTCTCTGCCAGGTCTCCTCTGAGGCCTTTTTATCTCTTGCAATTCTAAGAGCAACTCGAGCCATATCATTGTTCATGATATATTCGGGAAGATCGGGAGAAACAGAATTTTCTTTTTCACGAGCAGCAAGATCATACATCAAATCCGCCTCTTTTTTCGATAAAGAAAGAACTTTGACAATAACATCCAGCTTCTCTTTGTCCGGCGGATATCGATGTCCTTTCTCTATATCACTCATATAAGCCGGAGCTATATCGAGTTCCGTTGCTAATCCGCGAAGAGTTTTATTCGACTCTTTTCTCTTTTTTTCGATAAACTTTCCAAACTCCCCTGTCATATAGACACTCCTTCCTTGCGCGTCAACACGTTCGCTTATATGCTTACATTATAAATGTAAGCATATAAGAAGTCAATAAAAACATGATTACTCAAGGCCTAAACCGCTAGATATTGTGGTTGTGATATTGGTATTGACAACATAAAGTATCTACGCTAATATTGTGTTAGAAATTAGCGAACATGCTTACATATTAATTATAGCGGAGGATTATAACATGCTTGACAGTAGCTGAAAAGTAGCCCTTTGGGGCAAGATTTTCATTCTAGAGAAGTTACCTGCTCTTCTTCGTAGATAATCACTTGTCGCAGATTCCATTCTACCCAGAAAGATGTAGGTGCCACAAACCCAGATTTTCAGTGGTAGAATAGAGGTGATTAAATTGGGAACTGGAAAAAGTGGAAGATATTCCGGAACATATGGTAATCGTGCTGTCCCTGGCAGTATAGATTATATGAATTCGGGAGAACAATTCAGCAAATGGATCCGCAAAAGGTCTGACGTTGATGTAGATGGTTTCATCGACATAATCGCTCATGGTACAGACAAAACAATTGAAATTGAGTATAACGGCAGAACAGTTGAGCTCGATCACAGATCATTTGCAAAGCTATTATCCACTCGACAGGAAATAGCAGGAAAGAATATTCGACTATTGTCGTGCAACACAGGTAAGATTCCTTACGGGTTTGCCCAAGGTCTCGCTCAAAGGCTGGGAATTGACGTTAAAGCGCCTTCGTCTTTCTTGTGGGTAAATTTGCGTGGATCATATTTTGTTGCCGATGGAATACGGAACGCAAATAAAGAATTAGTTCCTGTCATGAAAAGACCAGGAACATTCATAACATATAGTCCTAGAAGGAGGGAAAAAAATGCTTTGCGATAACTGCAATACAGAAATGGTTTACTTTGAAGAAGGTCTTAGTTGTGGTTGGACCTGCCCTAAGTGTGGAAATGGATTGGTCACAACAAATACTAATGATATTCAGCTGGATCAACAGAAATATATTATCAGCCTCACACCTTGTCCCGATGCTTCAATCGAAGATTACAAGATCGTAGCCAAGATAGGCAATATATCGCTTATCAATGCTAAGAGAATTATCGAGAGCGGAGGCATAATCACAGCGGATCGTGCAACAAAAATCAAACAGGGATACGATTTACTAAAAAAGTCTTCCCTTGCTTTTGATATAACACCCGAGTTCCCATACCGGGATTGAAATCAGAAAAAAGAAAAGGCAAATAGCTACATTAGTAACTACCTGCCCATCTCCGTGATAAATCACTTGTCGCATAGTCATTTTATCACGGAGATGGTTGTAGGACAATTCTTATTTTCATCTCAATAGAGATAGAAAGGCTTTTACATGAAAAACGATAAAACTATAATTGATGATGGTTTTCGTCCTGAACTTGTAGAGGGCGCAGCGTTCGATGGTATCTTTGAGATTCCACATGTACCTGGACCCTCTAAAATCATTCTGCCAGAGGGTATGATCCCATTCTCTAAAATCAAGTATTCTAATGCGAATAAGGAATTCGTGCATTTCTACGAACATGACATTCGGTTTCGAGGAATCCTGACATCAACAGATGAATATCTCAATGCACTGAAGAAATTCCCTGGCGTGATAAATCCTGATTGTTCTTTATATAGGGATATGCCACTAACTTTGCAAATCACCAATACTTACATGAGTCGTGCTGTTGGGTTCTTCTTTTGGAAAAACGGAATATACTCAATCCCTAATATACGTTGGGGTGATGAAAGAAGTTATACAATGGAGTTCTTTTCAAAACCTTTTGCATTCGCAGGAGTAGATAAGCATAGCATTGTATCAATCGGAACGTATGGCTGCATAAGAGGTCAAGAAAACAGAAAGCACTTCAAGGCAGGGCTAAAAGCGATGTTGGGTTACCTTGAGCCACAAGTTGTATTAGTGTATGGCCCTATGCCCAAAGAAATTTTCAATGAATTCATAGGCATGACTAAATTTGTCAGATTCGATGATTGGATCAAAGTGAAAAAACAAGAAGCATCATTTGCACGTAGTTTCAAGGGTGCACCTTTTATTGACGATGTGTTACATGCAAACTCGTCTGATGCTTTACATATACCTGGATCTCGTCATATTTAGTATCAATCTCAGTACGAGCGAGTTCTGACATATTGATCTTAATTTCCACTTTGTGTGAGCTTGAAATTTAGGAGAAAAGAACTTACGTCACATCTTCTACTAATCAAACCGGAAGGAATAAAAGTCCGCAGCCCCTTCGCCTTCATAGGTAAAGTAGAGAGCATGTTTTCCGTTCCCGATCGTCAGTGGCGCCGTGTATTCCGTCCAGTTTTCCGAAGGTGCGATCCTGATCCGGGAGACGATCTCCCCGCCTCTTCCGTCGCGTACGACGAACTCACCATCCGCCGTACCACGAACTTTCACGGAGAGTGCTTTTGCCGTATGGAAATCGAAATAGCGGTAACCGGCGGTCGCGCCGTCCACCATATTATTGATGTACTGGTTCGGGTTATCTTCGCGGTCTTCCCCCTCCTGGGTAAAGGCCGGATGGTTACTATCCTGCTGCTCGGCAAGGCTCTCGGTCGTACCGTTCTTACTAAAGAGATGGCAGGCGATCCGTGCCTCATATTCACCCTCGTCGCGGAGCGGTCCGCCGTTTAATCCGCAGGACGTGATCTCCGCCTGATGGAAAGCCTGTCCGTCGAATTCGATCTCCTCGGCACAAGCCTGACGGGAGAAGAAATGGCGGTTGGTCTGACGATGGTAGAACACATACCACTTCCCGTTTACGAATGCCACACTTCCGTGGGTATTGCCACGGTAGTTCATGGCCTCGGTATTCCCGTTCACGCCGATATCCGCATTCGATACCAGCACGCCGCCGAAGTGGTAATCTCCCAGAGGAGAATCGGCCACCGCCCAGCAGAGCTCATGCATCCAGCAAGAAGAGTAGATGAAGTAGTATTTCCCGTTGATCTTTCGGACAGAACTGGCCTCGAAGAAAGGATGCGCCTCGTACTCCGTACCGTCCGCATCGTTAATGATCGGCAGGTTATGGAATGGTCCTGCTTTCACGGTGACCATGTCCTGCTCCAGCTCCATCTTGAGGCTGTCCTTATCCACAGGTGTTTGTTTATATCGTGGGCTGTTTCCGGAGAAAAGATAGATCCGCTTGTCATCGTCGATAAAGATGCCCGGGTCGAACTGTCGGATCTCATCCGGACGCGAACCGAGAATGTCTCCATTCGGGTATCTTACGAAATCTACAAACTCGAAAGGTCCAACCGGAGAATCCGCCACGGCAACTCCGATTTCTTTGAGGAAGTCCAGGCAATAGTAGAGGTAATATTTTCCATCGTTTCCGCGACACACATCCGGCGCCCACAGCGCATGGGAACCATCCGGGTTTCTGGGATCCTGTGTTTTCTTATAGATCACGCCCTCATAACGCCAGTCGGAAAGATCGTCCTCCGGCGCTGACCAGCACACATAGTCATTAGCACAATATACTTCTCCGTTAAAACGATCGTGGCTTCCATAGATATAAAGCCTTCCGTCGAAAACTCGCGGTTCACCATCTGGAATATACTCGTAACTAGGCAGATATGGATTAAAAACCTGTTTCTTCATGATGTCCTCTCCTTCGTTGCTCGCGTTTGCAAACTGCTTCAACTCTTGTTCCTTCGGGTCACTTCAGATACCAGATTTCTCCATTCGGCATGATCTGCATATCGCCGGGCAAAGTCTTCCGGATCTCCCCGGTCACCGCGTCCCGGATCACCGTTTCCTCTCGATAGTCCGGATCTTCGTACCAGATACTGAAATACAGGTCATTCCCATCGCGATAGTAATAGCTTTCCCGCTCATGAATCGAGATGGTCCTCTTCTCCGGCCAGATCAATTCCAGTGTGCCATCATTCGGCTGACGGGTCAATGTCAGCGGACGGACTGTCAGACGCAGATTATAGCAATTTTGAATGGAAGAAAGCGGCAGCACATCAAGTTCTTTTACCGTGTGATCCGTACAGGAGAACTGCTGGATCCGTATTCTCCCCGCTTCAAAATCCACCGCAAGAAACGAAATCTTCTGATCGTCGTAGACCGGGTCACTAAAAGCGATATTTTCTGTCGGCAAAAAGGGGCGGAATACCTCTCCATCCGGAAAGTGAACGAGGAAAAAATGATTCCCTGAAAGTGTTTTTCCTTCTTCGTAGATCTCCTGTTTCTCATAAAGATCGCCCCGGGCATAGTCCAGCGCATAGTACCACTCCGATGTGCCCTCAAGGGGCCGCAGATAGGAGATTCCATTAAGATTTAATTCTTTCATGTTTTCCTCCGTCAGACCACGATATAACCGGCTTCGGACAATACCTTCAAGGCCTTGTCGAAGTGGTCATCCTTCACCAGAATATAATCCGTGTTATAGGTGGATACGGCAAAAATTCCAATTCGGTTGTCGGCCAGAATACCGGATATTTTCGATAAAATACCAATCAGAGAAAAAACCAGGATCCCTTGAATACGGAATCCCCGCCATCCATCTTCGCGATCCGTAATATTTTCCGGCGCATCTTCTGTCTTGCACACTACTGAGATTTCTTCATCCGTTTTCCCGATGAAAAAGAACTCACTCTGTAGATCGATCTCACTCATCGATTCCACTTTGCAGACAGAAAGCGCATAGGGTAATTTCTTCAACTCCATTGTCTTTTCTCCTTATGCAAAATGACTCGCTTTGCACCCTTAACTGAAGTTGAAGATAATCAGATTCTCCTGGCTTATAGCCAGTTCAGGCGGTTCTGAAACAGGATCTTCTGCCCGCCACTTGTAATGGTTCCGATCTCATAACAATCGTAAGTCTTTCCGATCTGATCCATAACCTGTTTTTTCTTCTTCTGCGAGGTGACCACGACAAATCCCACGCCACAGTTAAAGGTCCGAAGCATCTCTTCATCACTGATATTACCGTTATCTCGGAGAAATTTAAAGAGGTTAAGGAGTCGAATCTTCGAAAGATCGATATCCGCGCATAGGCCATCCGGGATCACACGGCAGAGATTGCCTTCGATGCCGCCACCGGTGATGTGTGCCATACCATGGATGATATCTTTCGGCAGTAGCGTTTTGATCGCTTTGTAGTAAGGTGTATGAGGTTTCATGATGTGTTCGATAAACGTCATTCCGTCGATCTTATCGAGCTTGATCTTCGGCATCTTATCCATGAGAAGGCGAACCAACGAATAACCGTTGGTGTGAAGTCCATTGGAAGCGATCGCCAGGACCGCATCGCCTTCTTCGATCTTGCTGCCATCTATGACCTTCGATCTCTCCACGATACCGGCGATACTGGATGTCAGCACATAGACGCCCGCATCCACCACCAGCGGCTGGATAGAAGTTTCCCCGCCCACGAGGGAGCACTCGTTCTCCCGGCAGGCATCCGACACGCCTTTGACCAGCGTCTTGATGGTATCCTTCTCTGCATTTCCGCATACGATAGTATCGAGGACCGCCAGGGGCTTCGCGCCCATAACCACGATGTCATTAACCAGGTGGTTGATCATGTCATGGCAGATGGATTCCGTGTAGCCGTACTCCATCGCCAGTTTCTGCTTCGAACCGGGCTCTTCAGACTTCAGGACCAGCACCGGATCGGAGATCTCCGGGAACTTGATATCGTATAATGATGCAAAAGGACCGAGTCCGTTCAGGACGCGGCGGTCCTTCGTCTCCAGACTCTTCGCCATTTCTTTCTTGATCGTATCGGTGTAGGTGATATCGATACCGGCCTTACTGTAGGACAGTCCGTCTGCTTCCTTCTCGCTTCCTGTCAGAAGCTCATCTACTGAAACCTGAAGCACTGTTGCCAGTTCCTTCAGACTCTCGATATTCGGATAGGCAGTGCCGTTTTCCCACTTGGACACCGCCTGAAAAGACACCTTCAATTTATCCGCTAGCTGCTGTTGGGTAAGATTCAGACTCTTTCTTTTCTCTGATAAAACGACCAATCTTCGAACTGTCCAGCATGACCCGGCACCTCCGTTTTTTCTTCTATCTTACCTGCTCAGATCGCGCGAAAACAATAACCTTCCACTTGAGTTTACCACGGAAATTCAACTTGTAGTTGAGTGAAAATCTTTAACTTTTTGGTAAGACCCTCAACGAGCCGTTCTGAAAAGAGAATTCTTACGCTTTCCACACGCTCTTTTCGATCGCATGCACACCATCGTGATACGGCCCTTCATTGGATCCATACTGCGACATCAGAAACTCAATCGTTTCCTGTGCTTCTTCAAGTGTCGCGAAGACCTCATCCGGCACGAACTTTCTCGTGTCTTCATCCAGCGAATTCATGTGAACGTCCATGGCCATATCCATGGTCATTTCCGTTATCTTTAATCTATCTGTTTCTAATAAAATACTCATATTTTCTCCTTCTCATTTCCGCGCGCATTCATACCGCCGCGCACCATTTCAGATCCCTTCCAGCTCGCCATATCCCTTCGACGGAAGGATCTTTGTCTTTTCCGGGAAAAGCACTTCGCAAATTTTCAGTTCCAGCTCCTGCCGGTGGGCAAAGTGTGCGATCAGTGCATCCTCTCCCGAGACTCCTCTTGCCTTCGCGTAGGGCGAATCATTGAAGAAGCCCATCATCAGCGGGAACCACATCTCCACACCGTTTTCATCCGAACGCTCTTTCCTGATCACCTGAAGATTCCCGCGAAGATCCTCCGCCTTGAGATAAAGGATCTTAATCTCCTTCCCTGAAAGGGCATCGCGGACCTTTTCGTAGAAAAAAAGGATCTCTTCATCAGACATATTGCGGAAGAGGATCATGTCCTCGACGATGTTCTGGAAAAGCGAGCACTCGAAGATATTCCCGTCACTGTTCCACGCCGAGAAGCGACGAAGAATGATCGACTCGAATTCCTCGAAAGTCACCCGGTTATTGTAGATCTCATACTGCTCCAGATCCTGATAGAATGCCCGGTCTTCGGAACGGATCTTTGTATAGGTTACGATCCGCTTTGTCCCCTCACAAAAAGTCTTCTCCTCGATCTCTTTACGAAGAGACGGATACTTCTCGAGGATCGCCGGATACTTCTCCTCATCCAAATATGCACACCAGGCAAGTTCCACAGGCGAATACTCACCTTCCCGGACCGCCTTGAGTTCCGGATGAAGTTCCTGAAGCTTACTTACCAGAGTGCTCTTTCCGCTTCCTTGTAATCCTTCCACGAAATAATTCATCGGCATCTCTCCTCTCAGCGCTCATTCCACGAACTTTCTGTACACCCGGCTGGTGCCGCCGTTCCAGTCAGTCATATCCTGCCAGTAGGTGTAGCCGTACTTCTCGTAGAGGCCTTCTTCTCCTGTGGAGATGTAGATCACCTTGTGCCCGTCTTCCTTCGCCAGCTCATAGGCGCGATCCAGAAGAAGTCCCATTCGGCGCCCACCGCGATATTCGGGGAAAGTATAGACAAACCCGACCCACGGCGTGAGTGTCGGATCTTCGATCTCATCTCTTTCCGCATAGGTGCAGAATGCCGCGAGTTTCTCACCGTCGGTGAGAAGCAGAAGTTTCGACGACTCCCCTACCAGATTCTTGAACTTATTTTCCGAAAGCAATTCATATAGAAAAGAACCTGCCACCCAGTCGCTTTTCTTGATTTCTTCTTTCCAGTGTTCCTGGTTATCCGTATCGAAATAGTTGATGATTTCCATGCATACCTCTTTTGCAAAAGCATCGGTTATACATTCATCTTAACGCATGAAAGAAAGTTGCGCATTATACCCGAAATCTAATCCGGGCCGGATTCAACAAAAAATCGCCAACAATCGGGTCAGTCGGTAATCAGCTCTACCATCTCTTTGATTCTATCGCCTACATCCTCCGGACGATGTGCATCCGAAGACGTGATGATCGGCACATTATGCTTTTTCAGGATGCGGATCAGTTCCGGATCCATGCCAAGCGAAGCCGTGTCCGTGCAGCGCCGGTGGGCGCCGCTGTTTTCATCGGCGTACATGCCGTTTCGCGCCAAGGCTTCCGCCAGTTTCTCGTAATATTCCGTGAGCAGAAAAGACGCCTTATGCCCGAAGATCTTGATGGTGTCCGGATGTCCGATCCCGTCGAAAAGCCCGCTGTCTGCGAGTTTCACAGAATCTTCGAAATACCTTCTGTAGGTGCTGTCCACATCGATTCCTTCCCACAGATCTGCATTATGATCGAAGGCAAAATCTCCTACGAAGTGCATGCTTCCGAGAAGAAAATCCAATCCCTTATCCTTCGTCAGTTCGCGGATGAGATCTTCGTATTTTTCGAAGTAGCAGACCTCGAGTCCGAACTTGATCTTCACAGGATAGTCCTGCTGCCTCACCTTATCCACCAGTTCCAGATACTCGCTAAAGTTCTTCTTCCCGGCCTTTCGCTGAAACCAGTTGTCGACAAAATCACTTGCCGCGCGGGTAGAATCGTACATAGGAGCGAACTCCGGGAACATGTAGTTATGCTCGAGAAGCCGGATCTCTGAAAGCCCTATCTTCACCGCCTGATCCACAAACTCCTGGATCCAGGGAAGAGTATACGGACCCCTTTCGATATGGATGTGCCCGTCGATCATGCTTTCCCCGACTCCTTCGCCGTCTCACCTGCCGCCGTTTTTTCCGCCTTCAGGATAGCTTCTGCCAGGTTTCTGCCGTAGATCTCACAGCCCAGTGCATTCGGGTGCAGATTGTCGAGGAAATATTCCGGAAAATGCGGCACCATCTGCATTCCGTCGATGACTGTAACATTGTTATACTTCTCTGCGATAGCCTTCACTTTCCCGCAGAACTCGATCAGCTTCGGAAGTCCGTCCCAGGAATCACCACGCCAGAGCGGCGTGATGCAAAAGATCGGAATCTCATTTCCGTAGATGCCGATCAGGGTCTCATAGTACTCCTCGACCGGAGTCATATCCTTCTCGCCATACTGGTTCGTGCCAAGCGCCACGATG
>Ga0247611_10010971_pt1 | contig 10546 bp, 11 predicted proteins | sample 177DNAGHGhighgp2_FD_192422 | JGI IMG/M metagenome (GOLD analysis project Ga0247611, IMG submission 192422) | Sheep rumen microbial communities from Palmerston North, Manawatu-Wanganui, New Zealand - 1770 DNA GHGhigh gp2 | ecosystem: Host-associated > Mammals > Digestive system > Stomach > Rumen... | reverse complement strand
AATTCTGTTATTTATTAACGATTGATCTAGAATCTGAATTAAGAAAATTATGTAAAGGAGATAAGATTCTTATGGATACAGTTGAGAAATTAAAAATCATGAGTAATGATACACCATTTATTACAAACCTTGAGAAAGAACAAATAGAAGAATATTGTCATAAAATAGCTTTAGAAGATGCAGAAGAACGAGGCAAAAAACTTGGACTTAGTGAGGGTAAAGAGCTTGGACTTAGTGAGGGTAAAGAAATCGGAATTAACGAGAGAAATATTGAGATAGCTAAAAACTTATTAAAGGAAAATGTTGGTATAATTATAATATCTAAATCAACTGGTTTGAGTGTTGAAGAAATTGAAAAATTGCAGGTGTAGGAAACTGCACTTTTTCTTTTTAAATCATATTGTTTATTTTTTTTTAGTGTGTTATTATTGTTATAGTAAGGTAGGTAATTTTATATGAAGAAAAATGGTTTTACTTTGGTTGAATTATTAGCTGCGATAGTAATTTTGGGATTATTAGTTTTATTAATTGTTCCTAAGGTTATTGGTATTTTTAATTCGTCTAAGGTTAAAAGTTATGAGGTATCTATTAATAATTTAGTTAAGTCTTTAAATAGTATTGCGATTGATAAGAAAGCTAATTTAATTAGTTTTAATGGATGTCGAATTGATTTTGATAATGATAGTAATACTTGTACTGATTTAGAGTATTCTGGTGAATTACCTGATAGTGGTAGTATTAGTGTTGATAGTGATGGTGTTGTCAATGGTAGTGTTGGATTTGGTGATGATAGGTTTTTAGTTTATAGAAATAATGTTCAAATTGAGTCATTACCAGCTGAGTAGTTCATGTTAATTATATAGAAAGTACTGGAACGCAATATATTAATACTGAGTATATTTCTGATTCTTTAAATGATATGGAAATTGAATTTGAATATATGGATGTTAATAACGCTACTTCTTCTAGTTGGTATCCAATTTGTGGTGAACGTAGTAATGGTAGTAGTACTTATTTAGGTTTTTGGGTTAATAAGGATAATTTAAAAATTGCGGTTAATTATGGAGAGTATGATTCTGTAGGTGCTGGAATAGGGTCTGTAAGTAAAAATGTTAAATATGTTTTAAAAAATCATGGTTTTAATTTTTTTCTTAATGGTAATATGTTTATTAGTTCTACAAAACAGGTAACTAAGGGAACTATTCCAATTTATATTTTTACAATTGGGAATGGAAATAGTGTTGAAAATAGACATGTACTTATCAAATTGTATTCATTTAAAATTTATGAAAATGGGGAACTTGTTAGGTATATGGTTCCATGTTATAGAAAGAGTGATAATGTTGTTGGTTTGTATGATATTATTAATAGTAAATTTTATACTAATAGTGGTACCGGAGAATTTATTAAAGGATAGTAAAAAGTCTTGATTAATATTTTTAAATAATGTAGAATTATTATGTGGTTTTTATGGATGGAATAATTGTTGTAAATAAGGAAAAAGGTTTTACTAGTCGTGATATGGTTAATAAGGTTGGTAAGATTTTAGGTACTAAGAGAATAGGTCACACAGGTACTCTTGATCCTATGGCTACTGGGGTTCTTGTTATGTGTTTAGGTAAGTGTACTTGTTTGGTTGATATGATTACTAGTGATTATAAGGAGTATGTTGCTGGTGTTAGGCTTGGAATATTAACTGATACTTTGGATACTACTGGTAGTGTTATTGATAAATGTGATGTAAGTTATAGTCGTGATGATATTGTTAGTGCTTTAAATAGTATGATAGGTGAATATTATCAGGAGGTCCCTAAGTATTCTGCTGTTAAGATTAATGGTAGGAAGTTGTACGAGTATGCTAGAGAGGGGATTGACATAGAGTTACCTCGAAGGCTAGTTAATATTAAGAGTATTGATCTTGTTAGTGATATTAGTTATAGTGATGATTATATTGATTTTAATATTAAGTGTTTAGTTAGTAAGGGCACTTATATTAGAAGTTTGATTCGTGATATAGGTGAAAAATTAGGTTGTTATGGTGTGATGAGCTCTTTAGTTAGGACTCGTCAAGGTGATTTTTCTATTGATGATTCTTATAGTATTAGTGATATTGAAAGTGGTAATTATGGATTAATTAATTTAGGAACATATTTTAAAGATATGTATAAAGTTAAAGTAGATGATTATTTAAAGGGTAAGATTTTAAATGGTTGTTTATTAAAGAATGAATATGGGGTTAGCTTTGTTTTATTTGTTGATAGTAATGATTTGATATTAGCTTTATATAAGGTATATGATAAGGATAATAGTTTTATTAAGCCTTATAAGATGTTTGGAGGTATAAAATGATTTTAGTTGTTATGGCTGCTGGTTTAGGTAGCAGATTTGGTGGTATTAAGCAGATGACAGGTGTTGGTCCTAATGAAGAGTTTATAATTGATTATTCTGTTTATGATGCGATTCAGGCGGGATTTAAGAAGGTTGTTTTTATAATTCGTGAGGATATTTATTCTGATTTTAGGAGTACTATTGGTAAACGTATTGAGAATAAGATTGATGTGGAGTATGTTTTTCAAGATATTAATAATATTCCTCTTGGTTTTAGTGTTCCTAGTGATCGTGTTAAGCCTTGGGGAACAGGGCATGCTGTTTTAAGTGCGAAGGATGTTATTGATGATAATTTTATTGTTATTAATGCGGATGATTTTTATGGTAGAGAGTCTTTTGTTAAGATTGCGTCTTTCTTAAAGAATGTTGATAGTTCTTCTAAGGAGTATTCTATGGTTTCTTATAAGCTTATTAATACTATGAGTGATTTTGGTAGTGTTTCTCGTGGTATTTGTAATGTAGTTGATGGAAAACTTGTTGATATTAATGAGAGAACTAATATTGTTAAAAAGGATGATAAATTAATTTATATTGAAGATGGTGAGCATTTGATTGATAATGATGCTTTAGTATCTGTTAATTTATGGGGATTTACTCCTAGGATGTTTGAAGATGCTTCAAGGTATTTTATAGAGTTTTTTAAGGAAAATTCTGATTTAAGTAAGAAAGAATTTTATTTACCTACTATTGTTAAGAAGTCTATTGATGAGGGTATAGCTAGTGTAACTGTCTTGGAAACTAGCGCTAAATTTTCTGGAATGACTTATAAGGAAGATAGGGAAGAGTTATCTCGTTATATTTGTGATTTAGTTCGTGAGGGTGTTTATCCTTCTAATTTATGGAAATAAAAAAAAGTTCATATCAGTTTTGATATGAGCTTATTATTTTATCTGAAATTGTTAATGATTCTTGTATTGATTTATTGTAGTTAAATTCGTTATATTTTGATGCATCTAGTGTATCTGATACTATTTTTATACTATGTATTTTTTTATGTGGGAATAGTGTTATTGTGTTTAGTTCCATGTCAAATACGCATGTTTCTTTAATGTCTGTTTGTTGTACGAATCCGTCTGATGTGTAGCAGTCTATTTGTTTTAAATTGTTTATTGTATTAAGTTTATATGGAGAGTTTGTTGTATGGTATAGTTTATCTCCAAATGGTGTTAGATCGAAGTGGTATCCATAGCTATTATTTATTTCTATTATACTCCCTATATTTAGGTTATTTGATCCAACTAGTCCAATATTTATTATTATGGATTTTTTCATATCGTATATTTTTGATAGTTCTAGTAGTGCTATTGTTACGTTATTTCTTCCTACATCTGTTATTATTAATGATATATTGTTTTTTTTATAAAAGTTTTCTTTTTGTTTTTCTAAGTTATAATGTTTTATTATTTCATTTGCTTCTTTTTGCATCGCTATTACGAAAAGTATATTCATATAATCACCGAGTTAATTATATCATTTTTTTTAATTTTTTTATATATTTTTGTTTTTTCTTTTTTTATTTTGTGATATACTTTTTTTAGTATAGGTGAGGTGTTTTATGAGGAAAGGTATTTGTTTGAAAAACAATGATGTTTCTAGGAAGTATGTTAGTTCTTTTGTTAGTTCTATTAGTAACGATGTTATGATTAATGATCTTATAAATGATTTAATTAATCGTAGCGGAGTTACTAATTTTTTTTGGACTGATGATGGGTTTTATTATTCTTTAAAGAATGATAGTGAATTTCTTGGTATAATTGCTCGTAATAATTGTTTTTATGTTTCTAATAATATGGATGGAATATGTCAACAAATAAATTGTGTTAAAAGTGTTGAGGGTGTTAATATAAGTATTAATAATAAGTCTAAGATTGATGTTTATAATAATTCTTTATATAGAAGTGTTCAGTTTGAAAAGAAGTATGATTGTTATGGTAATGAACTTTTTGAAAGTAAGGTAGTTAATACTTGTGATTGTAATAATGATCCATTAGAGAATTGTTGTTCTATTATTTCTAAGTTTTTCTTTGATGATGAAGTAATTAAGGTTCATTCTATGTCTTATCATTTTAAGCCTTATTTGAATAGTATTAAGTATTTTATTATAAGGGATGAAAAACAGTCTATTATTGATTCTACTGAATTTGATAGATTATGTTCTAAAGTAAAAAAAATTCAAATATAATTTATTTTATTGAAAATCTTTTTTCTAATATGCTATACTGATTTTACCAAGGAGATGTTGTTATGAGTATTTATGTTAAGGATTTTATTTTGAATTATATTTCTTTTATTACATCTAATACTAAGGTAAAGGAATATATTGAAAGAAGTATTGATTTGAATGGTGGTAAGTTAATTGTTAGTGTCTGTGATTATTCTTTTAATGATTTTGGTTTTAAGAATGATAAGAATCAGCATTTATATATTAATATTTGTAGGAATAAAATATATGTTTATAATGAAAATGATAATGGGCATGAGGATTTTTCATATGAAAAAAGTGGCGATGGTACTAGTATTATATATAATTCTGTTATTAAGGATGTGCATAATGGTTTTTTAGGTTACAATTGTATTGAAGAATGTGGACAATATGATGATCATGGCAGTTTGTTATATCATTCTTGTTTGTTTTCTAAAAATACTTATATTAATGGTGAGCCTGCTAGTAGATTAATGGGTTCTAATTATGATAAGTTGACTGAAGATATAGTAGTTGATAATAAACTTGTTAGGCGTGTTTCTTGTACTCATTATTATTTGTCTGATCTTGATTATAGGAAGTATTATCTAAGTGATTATAAGAATGATATGTTATTAAATGATAATACAAGTGTTAGTCCTAATTTTTCTTTAATTGATGAAGATGTTTCTTCTTTTGATGAAAAATTTGATTTGTGTAAAAAAAATAATGTTAAAAGTATAAAAATGTGATATAATTGTTTATATGACTTTGAAGTGGAGAAGTAGTGTTTAAAACAGTTTATAGAGAGCTAGTGATGGTGGGATACTAGTAATATGTTAAGCATGAATAACACCATGGAGTTACTTATCGAAGGTTTAGTAGAATAAGTCGGATTAATTCCGTTATCATTTTTGAGTGACTTAGTGTAACTAGGGTGGTACCGCGGATTTTAACAGTGATTCGTCCCTTTTTTTGAGGGATATGATTACTGTTTTTTTGTTAGGAGGCAATATGGGAAAGTTTACTAAAGAAATGGTTAATGATTATGCAGAAAAATTATTAATTGGTTTAACTGATGAAGAGAATGCTATGGTTTTATCTGAGTTTGATAAGATTGATAGTGATATTAATGTTATTAATGAGATTGATGGAATTGATAAGGTTTTACCAATGAGTTGGTGTTTGGATGATTTTAGTTGTGAATTAAGGGATGATGTGGCAGAAGAGTCTATTTCTATAGATGATGTTGTAGGTAATTGTGATGATTATCGTGTTTGTGAAATAAAGATACCAAAGGTGGTGGGTAATAATGAAGAATAGTTTTAAAAGTATTGAGGAATTACATAGTGATTTAGTTAATGGTGTTGTTAGTTCTTGTGATTTGATTGATGAGAGTTTAAAAAGAAGTCATAAGTTACAGGATGAGTGCAATGCATTTGTTACTATTATGGATGAGATATCAGGTAGTGTTAATGATAATTTGTTATCTGGTATTCCATATGGTATTAAGGATAATTATAGTACTAAGGGAATTTTATCTACTGGTTCAAGTAATACTTTAAAGGATTATGTTCCGTTTTTTTCAGCTACTGCTGTTAGTAATTTGGAAAAGTTAGGTGCAGTTCCAGTTAATAAGACTGTTCTTGATGAGTTTGGTATGGGTGGAACTGGTACTACTGGGCATACTGGTGTTGTAAGAAATCCTTGGGATAAGACACGTATGTGTGCTGGGTCTAGTGCTGGTAGTGCTTGTGCTGTAGCTGCTGGAGTTTATCCTTATGCTTTGGGGTCTGATACAGGGGACTCTATTCGTAAGCCTGCTGCTTATTGTGGAGTTGTTGGTTATAAGCCTACTTATGGAATGATTTCTCGTTATGGACTTTTTCCTTTTGCTTCTAGTTTGGATACTTGTGGAGTTTTGACTAGAAGTGTTAGTGATGCAGCGATTGTTGTTGATGGTATGAAGGGGATTGATTCTAATGATATGACTAGTTGGGATTCTAGTCGTGTTCATTTATTCGATTCTATTGATGGAAATGTAAAGGGTAAAAAGTTGTGTTATGTTAAGGAATTATGTGATATTAATAATTATCCTGATGCTACAGATGAGTTAAAAGAGCATTTAAGTAATTTTTTTGAAACTTTGGAAAAGTGTAGAAGTCTTGGTATGTCTGTAGAAGAGGTTAGTATTGATCAGAAGTTATTGAATGCTGTTGGTTCTGTTTATGTAGTTATTAGTTGTGCTGAGGCTACTAGTAATATGTCTAATTTAACTGGTATTAGTTTTGGTCCTCGTAGTGAGGGTAATAATTATCATGATATGATGAAAAACTATAGAACTAAAGGCTTTTGTTCTTTAATTAAGAGAAGGTTTGTTATTGGTTCTTATGTTTTACAGGCTCAAAATAAGGATAGGTATTTCTTTAATGCTCAAAGGGCTAGAAGATTGATTGTTGACCGTTGGAAGGAATTATTTAAGGAATATGATGCGGTTATTTTACCTGTTGGTTCTGGTCCTGCTAAGTTTTTGGATGATTCTAAGAATATTAAAATTTCTAATATTGAGCCATTGGAAGAGCATTTGCAGATTGGGAATTTTGGAGGTTTTCCTTCTATTACTATTCCTAATGGTTTTGTTAGTGGGTTACCGGTTGGTGTTAATATAACTGGTAATTGTTATGATGACGTTAATGTTTTAAATATTGCTTATGCATTAGAGAGTAGTATGGATTATAAAGGTATGGTAGCAAGGGGGTATGATTATGAAGTATAAGGCTTTAATTGGTATTGAGATGCATTGTGAGATTAGTAGAACTAATTCTAAGGTTTTTTCTAGTGCTTCTAATAGTTTTAATGATTGTCCTAATGGTAATGTAAGACCTCTTGATATGGGTTTTCCTGGAACTCTTCCTGTTGTTAATAAGGAGGCTGTTCGTAAGTCTATTATGATGAGTTTGATGTTAGGGTGTAAGGTTCCAGAGTATTTATATTTTGAAAGAAAGAATTATTATTATCCTGATTTACCTAAGGGGTATCAGATTACTCAGGAGACTAAGCCTGCTCCAATTGGTAGTTATGGTAAGTTAAGATATGACTGTAATGGTGAGTTTAAGGAAGCTCTAATTAATAATATTCATCTTGAAGAGGATACTGCTAGTCAACAACATTTTCCTTCGTTTTCTACTTTGGATTATAATAGGTGTGGTGTTCCACTTTTGGAGTTAGTTACTGAACCTTGTTTTCATAGTAGTGATGAGGCACTTGCTTTTTTAGAGACTATTAGAAATATTTATAGATATGCGGATATTAGTGAGGCTGATAGTAAGAAGGGGCAAATTAGATGTGATGTTAATGTTTCTATTATGGATGCTGATTTGGATGAGATTCCTGAAAATTATGGTACTAAGGTAGAGGTTAAGGGTGTTAATTCTTTTGGCGCTGCGAAGGCTGTTATTGATTATGAGATTGACAGACAGATTAAGTTGAAAGAGTCTGGAGAGTATGATAGTATGCCTCAACAAACTAGGCGTTGGGATGAGGATTCTATGACTACTATTTATATGCGTGATAAGGTTGATGCGATTGATTATAAGTATTTTATTGATCCTAATATTCCTAAGATTAAGTTGAGTTCTTCATGGATTAATGAGATTAAGGATTCTATTCCTGTTCTTGCTCATGAGAGAAAAGAAATTTATATGAATAATTATGGTTTATCTAATTATGATGCGACTATTTTAGTTAAGGATAAGAATGTTTCTGATTATTATGAGAATACTATTAAGTGTGGTGCTGATGCGAAGAGTGCTTCTAACTGGATTAGTAGTGTTATTCTTGGTTATTTAAATAAGGAGTTATTATCTATTGATGATATTTATGTTACTCCTTCAATGTTAAAGGATTTAATTGATATGGTTAGTAGTGGCGTTATCTCTAGTAAGCAAGGGAAGGAAGTTTTATTTAAGTGTTTAGAGGAGAATAAAGATCCTAAGACTGTAGTTGATGAGTCTGGTATGAAACAAATTGGTTCATCGGATGAGATTTTGAAGGTTGTTACTGAGGTTCTTGATGAGAATGGTGATAATATAGAGAAGTATAAGGCTGGTAGAACTAATGTTGTTGATTATTTGGTTGGTCAGGTTATGAAGAAGACTCGAGGTCAAGCAAATCCTTCGATTACTCGTAATATGATGATTGAGGAAATAGAAAAGAGGTAAATTATGGATTTAAGGGATTTATTTTTAAATATTAATGATTATATTGGTAAAGAGGTTAATTTATCTGGTTGGATTAGAAATCATAGAAAGCAAAAGGAATTTGGTTTTATTGATTTTTCTGATGGAACTTGTTTTAAACATATTCAAATTGTTTATGATAATAGTTTAAGTGATTTTGATAGTATTTCTAAGTTGCATGTGGGTTGTTCTATTAGTGTTTGTGGTGTTTTAAAGGAGTCAGTTGGTGCTGGTCAGGATTATGAGGTTGTTCTTAAGTCTTATAGGTTAGAAGGGGATTGTCCAGAGGATTATCCAATTCAACCTAAGAGACATTCTATGGAGTTTTTAAGAGAGCAAGCTTATTTACGTGGTAGAACTAATACTTTTCAAGCTGTTTTTAGGGTAAGAAGTATGGCTGCTTTTGCGATTCATGAGTATTTTCAGAGTCATGGTTATATTTATGCTCATACGCCTTTGATTACTACTGCTGATTGTGAAGGTGAGAATCAAATGTTTAAGGTTACTACACTTGATTTTAATAATTTACCTATGTCTGAAGGTCTTGTTGATATGAGTCAAGATTTGTTTAAGAAACAGGCTTATATTACTGGTACAGGGCAGTTGCATGGTGAAGCTATGGCAATGGCTTTTAAGAAGATTTATACTTTTGGTCCTACTTTTAGAACTGAGAATTCAAATACTAAGACTCATGCGAATGAGTTCTGGATGATTGAACCTGAGATTGCTTTTTGCGATTTGAATGGTTTAATGGATATTGAAGAGGATATGCTTAAGTATGTTGTTAGGTATATTTTGGATAAGTGTAGTGATGAAGTAGAGTTTTTTGATAAGTTTGTTTCTAAGGGGCTTAAGGATAAGTTAGAGAAGTTAGTTAATTCTGAATTTAAGAGAATTACTCATCATGACGCTGTTGATATATTGAAGAGTGCTAATGTTAAATGGGAGTTTGAACCAAGTTATGATGATGATATAGCTAAGGAACATGAGAAGTATATTACTGAGTATTTTAATGGTCCTGTATTTATTACTGATTGGCCTAAAGATATTAAGGCTTGGTATATGAAGTTGAATGGTGATGGTAAAACTGTTGCGGCTGTTGATTTAGAGGTTCCTGGAATTGGTGAATTAATGGGTGGTTCTCAAAGGGAAGAGGATTATGATAAGTTAGTTAATAGAATGAACGCTATGGGTGTAGATCAAGATACTGTTTATTGGTATAATAATTTAAGAAGATATGGTGGATGTTATCATTCTGGATTTGGTTTAGGTTTTGAAAGACTTATTATGTATTTAACTGGTATTGAGAATATAAGAGATGTTATTCTTTTCCCTAGAACTCCAGGTAATTGTGATTTTTAGAAGGATGTTTATTCTTCTTTTTTTGTATTTATTTTTATATTTTGTATATTATATATAGTGGGACATTAAGTTTTTTTAGAAATTTTAAAAAAACTATTGCATTAACCCTAAAATTATTATATAATCAATTTGTCTTTGATTTGAAGACGTGCTCAATTAGCTCAGTCGGTAGAGCATATGACTGTTAATCATAGGGTCGCAGGTTCGAGCCCTGCATTGAGCGCCATCGTGGCCCGTTGGTGAAGTGGTTCAACACACATGCCTTTCACGCATGCATTCATGGGTTCAAATCCCGTACGGGTCACCAATATGAAATTTAAATAACTCTTATGAGTTATTTTTTTTGTTGATTTTTATTGTGTAGTGTGTTAATATT
>Ga0247611_10010970_pt1 | contig 10547 bp, 13 predicted proteins | sample 177DNAGHGhighgp2_FD_192422 | JGI IMG/M metagenome (GOLD analysis project Ga0247611, IMG submission 192422) | Sheep rumen microbial communities from Palmerston North, Manawatu-Wanganui, New Zealand - 1770 DNA GHGhigh gp2 | ecosystem: Host-associated > Mammals > Digestive system > Stomach > Rumen... | reverse complement strand
TAATATTAATGTTAATTTATTCGTTTTTTGGAATATTGATGATAACACTTGCAACAGAACCATATTAATATATTTGTATTATTAAATTTACATGCAAAAATAATAGTTCGTAGCGTGCATTTCAATGCACGTAATTAAAATATTTTTATCTACTTACTCAATTACACTCCTTGCGGAATTTATCCGAGAACACATAAAATCCGTCGGACAAGAGCAGGCAGTTAGTAGCGTGCATTAAAATGCACGAACAAAAATTTATGGTATGATAACCCCATGGCAATTTACAGAAGATATTTTAATAAAGAGCAAACATATATTTTTATAACTTTTGTAACATACAATCGCAAAGAAATATTGGTTCCAAATATAGATTTATTTAAAGAAAGTCTAAAATATGCAAAGTCAAAATTTTTATTTGACATTTTTGCAATAGCTGTAATGAAAGAACATTGTCATTTAATAATTAATGTTAATAGGTCTGAGAATACTCCACAAATTATAAAATCAATTAAATATTATTTTTCTGCTCATGTATCGGATAAATATATTTGTAAAAATCTTTCAGAATCAGCAATAAAGCGAAACGAAAAAGGTATTTGGCAAAGAAGATATTATGACCACATTATTCGAAGTGATGAAGATTTATTTAAGCATGTTGATTATATTCACTTTAATTCGATGAAACATTATAATATAGCACCTAAAGATTGGAAATATTCATCATTTAGAAATTTTGTAAATAATAATTGGTACGAAGAAAATTGGTGTAATTTTGATAATGAATATAAAATTAATGAATTAAATTATGAATAATTTTTCGTGCATTATAATGCACGCTACTTACTAGGACGAAGACTCCAGCTAGAAGGGCATTTGATTCCTTATTATATAATTATTTTAATTAAAATCCCAAATGCGATGTAATTTACATAGCCTTATATACATAAGGCTATGTTTTTAATATATTTATATTATGTTTATCATAAAAAAATTTATAAAATATTTTGAAATACTTTTATTTATTTTAATAAACTTATTCTTTAGTTTTTATAGCTATAGTAATAATGTGTTTTTAGGGTTATTTAGTAACTTCTCCGGAAATTTTATTTTATCTGATAATCCTGATAGTATAACTGCTTTAGTTGGTGCTTTACTTTTAATTATAATTTCAAATATTATATATGTTGTAGTAAAACTTTTATCAGTAACTATTTTATATTGTTTTGGATTTGTGCTAACTAATACAAAACAATTTTTAGATAAGTTATTTTATAATAAATTTTATACATTAAAATTTATGCTAATTATCTTACTCATGGATATTATATTCTTACTAATTAGCATCATATATTCTCAAAATAATATATATGAAATTGTAAAATCATATTTAATATCCGTAGGAGGAATATTTCCTGCATATATTGTATTTTTTGTAGTTTTTAGCTATAAGTTTATTGATAAAACTATTATTAAATGAAAATTTTATTAAGGAATTTTTTTTAATATGTAAATGGAATGATATTATGAAAGAATATGATGATTCAATTTACTATGTACTGTACAAAATAAATATATTAATTATATTTTTATTGTTTTGTGTAAATTTTGGAAAGCATAGCATACAATTAAGTTCGTAGCGTGCATTTCAATGCACGTAATTAAAATATTTTTATCTACTTACTCAATTACACTCCTTGCGGAATTTATCCGAGAACACATAAAATCCGTCGGACAAGAACAGGCAGTTTGTAGCGTGCATTTCAATGCACGTAATTAAAATATTTTTATCATATAATTCGTGCACTGTAGTTAGTAGCGTGCATTATAATGCACGCTAAAATTTTGTTTTGTTTATTTAAATTTAATTCTTCATTTTGTTTTTTGTGTATACAAATTTACGCCTCCTGAATGTTTTTCAGGAGGCTTTTTTTTATGAAAAATTTTTTATATTCCTTTTACTTCACAGATAAGTCCTATTAAATCATTGATGAATCGTTTATAATCTTCTCTGTTTGCTTCTCCGGAAAGTATAATATCAGCTTTTTTCATAGTTGGATGAACATATATTTGAGCTTTTTTTGAAGCATTTTGATAAACTTCTTCTGTTGAATCGCCTAAATCTCTTTCTGCTGCTCTTATATAAAATCTTTCTTTTTGAACATGTGCAGAAACATCAACATAAATTTTAAAATCAAAAGCATCGGCTATTTTATCAGTTAGTGCAAATAAACCTTCAGAAATAATAATGCTTGCAGGTTTTACGAGTGTAAAATTATCATATCTTTTTGCTGTACCGGACATATCATATTTTGGCAGATATACATCTTCTCCGTTTAACAATCTTGTCATATGTTCTTTCATTAATTCCAATTCAAGAGCTTCCGGAATATCCAGGTCATAATGTTTTGCAAATTCAGCAAAGCTGCCTGCTGCTTTTACCATATCGGAACGGTCATAATAATAATCATCAATATTGATTCTTGTAATGATATTTGAAAGATTTTTGCTGTCTGCAAAATCCTGAATTTTGCTAATTACATCGAAAGCTACTGTAGACTTACCGCTTGCGGTTTCACCCGCAATACCTACTGAGCATGAACGTCTGATTTCCCCTGAAATAAAGGAGGCAATTCTGCCGATTACATCGTCATTAACTTTTAAAAATATTGAATTAGGGGAACTGATTTCTTCTGAAAAAAGTTTATGCAGCCTGTCCTTTATATAGATTAAATTCTGGCTTCCGTAAAACTTTTTAGTACCTGTACTGTGCGATGTGATAACATCATTTATTGCAATTCCGGTCATTTTCCCGCCTTTTCAATTATTGTGGATGTAAGTCCTTTTTTATATCATGTTTTTTCTTGTTTATATAAAAACACGACATAAAAAAAATTGCCAGCAAAAATTAAAAAAGTTTACAAAAGGTAATATGCGGAGAGATTGAAAAATTTTTAGTATGACTTTCTCATTAAATCAGAGAGTTTTATTTCTCCCGGTCTGCTTAAAACATTTTGTTCGGATAATTTTTTCGGTTCAGGCTTATTAAACTGTGATAATCCGATTTTTTCGTTATCATTGTCGCCTAATGAAAATATATTTTTGATAAATGCTACAAGTGTGTTCATTGAAGGTATCTCCTCAAGTTTTTCTTATGTATATAATACATTAAATATCCGATTAATGCAAATTTCATTAAACTTTATGGTATATTTGTATTAGATTTTAGAGGAAATTTAAACTTGAATAATACTTATTATAAAAATTTGGATGAAAATTTTGAACAAGCAGTTTCTTTGGTTGAGAAGGATTTTACCTATGAGGATATGATTTTTATGTTATCAGAAGGTAATATTCCGGAAAAGCAAATTGCTGCTTTACGATTAGATACTTTAAAATCCGAAAGTGATGCCGAAATTTTAATAAAGAATTTGATAGGGCAGGATGGTAAAATACGAGAAGCTGTATCTCTGAAAATAAAAGAATTTGCCTTTAATAATGAATATAGAAAAATTTTGTTTGATTTGGATGATGATTTCCTATCGGATTATTTTTTAGCTGCAATAATTGATATAAATGGTAATATTTGCCGAAATATAATTGATGTTTTGGTGTGTATCAAATACTGTGATAATTTTGTTCAAAAGTTTTGTGCAAAACTTATTGAATTGATATATGAATTATTTGACAAAATTAAAGAATTTGATTTTAAAGACGGTAAATATAAGGTAAATAAAGAAATTTTTAAATTGTATTGGTGTCTTGAAGCTTTGAATGTTTATTACGACAAAATACCTGCCTCTGAGTTAAGGAAAATTTTGAAGGTATCAAAAGCTATTGATGAATATACGATTAGAGAAAAGACTGCTAAAATATTATCAAATGATATTAATGATACAGAATTGTTACGTTATCGTGAAGAATTAAAGCAGGATAAAAATTATTATGTAAGACGGATATTAGAATGTTAAGCTTATTAAATTACTTGCAAATTTATATTTGCAAAGTATCATGATAATTGTAATATCAGATATTAAGGAAAAGTGATTATATGAATGAGCAGAGAATTGCCGTAATAGGCTGTGGGGTATGGGGCAGAAATATTGTCAGAAATTTCTACAATTTAGGTGTTCTTGATACTGTATGCGATATTGATGAAGAAAACAGAAAGAAAGTTTTAGAGCAATATCCGGGAGTAAAAGTTACAAGTGATTTTAAAGAAATAATAAATAACCCTGAAATTACTGCAGTAGCAGTCGTTACTCCAAGCCATACTCACTACAAAATGGTGCATGCAATGCTTGATGCAGGCAAAAATGTTTATGTAGAAAAACCTATTTCGACTGTTGCTCAGGAAGCAAAAGATTTGACCGAAGTTGCTAACTCAAAAGGACTTGTTTTAATGGTCGGACATTTATTACTTTATCATCCTGCTGTAAACAGGTTAAAAATGCTTATAGAAGAAGGCGAATTAGGTGATATAGTATATGCTCAGAGTGACAGATTGAACATTAACTTCTTCAAAAATGACAGGAGTGTTATGTGGGATTTGGCACCTCATGATGTTTCTATGATGAGTTATGTAACGGGTAAAGATCCTGTCAGGGTTATTTCTGCTGTAGGATGTTCTTCTGACAGAAATGATATTATGGATATTACGCATCTTACTATTGAATTTGAGGGTGGAATGGTCGGTCAGATTTCAGATAGCTGGATTACTCCGAGAAAACATGTTCAACTGCTTGTCAGAGGAACGAAAGCAACTGCAATACTTGATGATACCGTTCCTGAAAATAAATTGGTAGTATTTGATAATTACAACAAAGATATTTCACAGAACTTTAAACTTGATTATCTTGAAATTGAACCGTTAAAGTTAGAATGTCAGCACTTTATTAATTGTTGTGAAACAGGCAAGAAAGCTCGTTCTGATGGTGATAACGGATTTATGGTTACAACTATTCTTGAGCAAGCGGAAAAAGTTATGCTTGGTGACAGAAGAAAAAATCTTGATGAAGTGAATTTTGCATTATCAAGAACTAAAAAATAAATTTGTGGTGCGTTAACTCGCACACTGCGCAATGTAGGGTAGACTTTTGCAGGTCGCATTACTGTGCCGGCAATTAAAAGGATTAAAAAATGGACATCAAAAAAAATTCGGCAAATATAGTATCAATAGTCAGAGTATTTTTTGCTTTCGCAGCGATAGCCTTGCTGTTTAGACATACTCAAAAAGCTTATGTTTTATCTTTTGTTTTAACTGCCATAGCATTTTCAATGGATGCGGTTGACGGTTATTTGGCGAGAAAGTACGGACAAGCATCTCAATTAGGTGCGGTTTTGGATATCATGGGTGACAGAATTATTGAATCTATATATTGGATTGTATTTGCGGTTCTTGGTTGGTTGCCGATAATTTTTCCTGTAATATGTGTTTCAAGAGCTTTTGTAACAGATGGTATAAGAAGTGTTGCATTGACAAAAGGAATGACTCCTTTTGGAATGCAATCGACTGCTTGGGGTAAATATATTTGTGCATCAAAATTTATGAAAACGAGCTATGCAGTCGCAAAAGTTGCTGCATTTATGCTTTTAATTTTGGCATATACTCCGTGCGGTAAATTTGATATGATGAAAATAGAACCTGTGGCTGTAGTGTTGGCTTGGATTGCAATAATTTTCTGTGTGGTAAGAGCAATTCCTGTGGTAGCTGAAAGCGGAAAGTTGTTTGAATAATGGCTAAATTAAATATTGTTTTATATGAACCTGAAATTCCGCAAAATACCGGCAATATTGCAAGATTGTGTGCGTGTACCGGTGCAAGTTTGTACCTTGTAGGTAAATTGGGCTTTTCATTATCAAGTAAATATACAAAGCGAGCAGGGCTTGATTATTGGGATAGTGTTGATTTGCACAAAGTTGAAAGTATGGATGCATTATACGCCCAAAATCCAAACGGAACTTTTTATTATTTAACGACTAAAACAAAGAGAGTTTATACAGAAGTTCAGTTTAAAGACGGGGATTTTATTGTATTTGGACCTGAAACCAGAGGACTGCCTGAAAAATATGTTACAGATAAAAATGCTTTGACTATCCCGATGAAAGAAGGACAAAGAAGCCTTAATCTTTCAAATTCTGTTGCGATTGTAGCTTATGAGGTTATAAGACAAAATGGATTATAATTTTAAAATGCCTGAAAGACCTGAAAGTTCCCACAAGGGAAGTTTTGGCAGAGTATTGAATGTATCCGGTTCTGACTTTATGCCAGGAGCTGCGGGATTATCATCTATATCTGCCTTAACAGTTGGGGCGGGATTGGTTGTATTATGTTCTACTTCAAAGGTTATTAATGCGATTTCAGCCCAGACAAAAGAAATTGTATTTGCACCGTTAACAGATATTATCAATCAGTTGAAGGCTGCCGATGTATTGTTAGTCGGATGTGGGTTATCAGTTTCAAATGAAGCAAATATGATTTTTTCAAAGATTTTTGAATATGGACAAGATATTCCGACGATTATAGATGCTGACGGATTAAATATTTTATCGAAATCAAGTGTTAAATGGCTGCCGTCTAAACTTATTCTCACCCCTCATCCTAAAGAAGCTGCGAGATTACTTGATGTTGAGTTAGATGAAGTTGTTACAGATTTAGAATTTTCTGCAAAGATGATTTCAAAAAAATACGGTTGTGTTACCGTTTTGAAATCTCATAATACTGTTGTTTGTTCTGAAAATTTGGAAATATATGTAAATAATACAGGTAACAGTGCTTTGGCAAAAGCCGGCAGTGGAGATGTCCTTGCAGGCATGATATCAGGTTTTCTTGCACAACATTGTGAACCTTTTGAGGCTGCAAAGCTTGGAGTTTATTTGCACGGTTTGGCTGGAGATTTGGCGAAAAACGACCTGACCGAATACGGAGTTTTAGCTTCCGATTTAGTCAGGTACATTCCTAATGCTGTAAAAACTTTATTATAAACTTTTACTTATAATATTTATTTTTTGTCCGACTTCTGCCGGTAGGTGTCCATGTGAAAGTGCATAAGAAGCTTCCGGAGATGGGTAGTGCGGGAATGCACTGTCAGCTTGCGTATAATTTGCAAACGGACTGGCGTATTCAATGTTTGCTGCACGGCTTTTTATTCTTGCATCTCTTTTTACTGCATTGGCAACTTTTTGTGCCATTTCTTCAACTTCTATTTTCGCGTATATAGTTCCTTCTGTAACATATTTTGTTTTATTGCCAAATGATATAGCTTGAATCATGATTTCTCCTTTTTGTTTAAAATTTTATGTTTATATTTTTAGTAAAACTTCTAAAAATAAAATTTGACATTTTGTATTGTATGCTTAATATAAATTTACAATATTATTGTCTTTGTTTATAATGCATGTTAAATAATACATGTAAAATAATATTTGTAAAGAGTACACTTTATTGAAGTTTATTCGGGAATTGTATGAAATCTAAAGAAGAAATAATAGCTGAAATGCAACAGGTTGTTGAACAAATGAGGTTGGATGATATTGTAGATAATCCTGATAGTGAGATAGAATCTTTTGAATGTGATTGCTGCGGGAAGCAAAAATATCTCGCAGGTTCTATTGAATATAGCGGATACAGATTATGTAACGATTGCGTTCTTTTAGCGGAAACAGGTTTTGCCCTTAATAAGATATCAAAAATTGAAGAATTGATTGATGCAATGGAAGACACAAGATTAGAAGGCTTGTGTAACATTATAAAAGAAGAAGAACGTAAGAAAAACAACTAGGCTGTCTTTGTTTTATCAAGATTTTCTAATGCTTTTGTGTCTGTATAATTTACCAGAGCATTGTAAATAAGCGGATTAGTTTTTCTGTTGCGTACATCTGCACGAATTATTGTGAGTGCTTGTTCTCTGTTCATCGGTTCTTTGTAAGGACGAGTTTCGGTTAAGGCGGAGTATTTATCTGCCGTGGATAAAATTTGTAAATCCAAGTCTGCATTGAAATTGTTGTCAACTCTTGGGTAACCGCTTTTTTGTGCGTTTTGATGGTGGTTTCTTATAAGTAGTAACGTTTTATTATCTATGCCTGAATCCTTGAGTAATTCGTAGCCAAGTTCTGCGTGTTTGTGAACAATATTAGTTTCTTCCTCTGTAAGTTTTCCGTTTTTATTAAGTATTTCGGTTGGTATGAAAACTTTTCCGATATCGTGCAAATAAGCCGCATTTTTTATTGCATTAAGGTCGGCCTTACTCTCTAATGAAAATGGCAGATTTTTCACAATGCCTTCTGCAATATTTTGGGTATCCGTACAATGACCTTCAAGTATGTTATTAAGTTCCTCAATATTAAGTTGGTAAGGGATATTTACTGATTTAAGTATTCTGTGTACTCCTGCATTGTTATCACCAAGCTTGTGCAGCATAATTTCAGAGGTAAATCTTTTTGGAGAGGTGCTCTCAAATTTATCGGAAGGTAAGCTGTTAGTTATCTGTCCGCTCTGCTTTTGCGGAATCGGGTTTACCTGATAAGTCGGGGTAACGGAGGTAAAATATGGGAATTTTCCTACATTAAAATTCATAGACGCACACTAATAAATTCACTACTACATGTATATAAAGTTATTTGTTTCAGAAAAATTGACTTTTTTGTTAACAATTATTAAATCTTGTAGTAAAATTTGTTTATGAACAAAATTAAAAACGTAATTTTATGCGGAATGGGAGCTGTCGGCTCTGTGTATGCATACAAAATAAATGAATATTCTAAATTAAATAAGGATATAGATTTCAAAGTTCTTGTTGATAAAGAACGTTATGAGAGATATACCAAAACTCCGATTTTATATAATGATAATCTGCTTGATGTTAAATATATTCTGCCTGATGCAGATGAATTTAAAGCCGATTTAATAATTATTGCAACAAAAATGTCGGGTTTAAATTCTGTGTTGAAGGAGCTTAAAAATTTTATCAGTGATAACACTGTTATTCTTTCTTTAATTAACGGTGTTACAAGTGAGGAAATAGTTGCCGAAAGTTATGGCAGAGAAAAAGTTTTGTACTCCTATTTTATCGGACACAGTACAGTCAGAACAGGTAATTCTGTTATTCATGATGACGTAAATACTATTGTTTTCGGATCTGATAATCCTAGCGATGAATTAAATGTTGTAAGAGTCAGAGATTTTTTTGATAAAGTCGGAATCAACTATAAAATACCTGATGATATCAGACATTCTATGTGGGCAAAGTTTATGCTTAACGTATCTGCAAATCCGACAACAGCTTTGTTCAGAATGAATTTTGGCCAGATGTTGAATAATGAAAAATTTATGGAGCTTGCCAAAAAAATTATGCTTGAAGTTGTACCTATAGCCAAAGCCGAAAATATAAAAAATAGTGAAACCTTGGTACAGGAAGTTCTTGATAATTTAAAAACCATGTCATATGAAGGCAGAACTTCTATGCTTCAAGATGTTGAAGCCGGCAGAAAAACAGAAAATGATATTTTTGCAGGTGCTGTTGTTAAACTTGGCAAAAAATATAATATTGATACCACATATTGTAGTGTTATTGATGAGTTTTTTAAAGTAATTGATAACTGATAACTTCTTTACATTTTTGAATTTATTAAAAAGAATATTATAATCGTATTATGGATAACTTTGATATTGATACTTCGAGATTAGATAATATAAAAGCAAAGGTAAAAGATACTCTTGAAAAAACTGAGCTATACCAATTTAAAGGTACTGTATCAAAGCTTTTGGGCTTGACTGTAGAAGTGAAATTGCCTGGGTTAAAAGTAGGTGATTTATGTTATATTGAAACAAATACAGGAGAGAGAAAACCTGCAGAAGTTCAGGCTTTTAAAGGTGATGTAGCTCAATTGCTTTTATTACTTGACGGAAACGGTATTGGACAAGGTAGTACTGTTGTTGGTACGGGTAAACCTATTATCGTTCCTGTTGGTGATTTTTTGTTGGGCAGATTGATTGATCCTATGGGAAATCCTCTTGACGGAAAGCCTTTGGATACTACGGGAGCAAGCTGGCGTTCTATTGAGGGGCCGCCACCTGGTCCTTTTGAAAGACCTATTATTACCGAAATATTTTCAACAGGTGTTAGGGCGATTGATGCTTGCATGACAATGGGTTGCGGACAGCGTTTGGGACTATTCGCAGGTTCTGGTGTTGGTAAAAGTACACTGCTTGGTATGATTGCAAGAAATTCTGATGCGGATGTCAATGTTGTTGCTCTAATCGGAGAACGTGGCAGGGAGGTAAAAGAATTTATTGAGGATTCTCTTGGGGAAGAAGGTTTGGCAAAATCAGTTATAGTTTGTTCAACCGGGGATAAACCTCCTCTTATAAGACAAAAAGCTTTACTTACGGCTACTGCAGTTTGTGAGTATTTTAGGGATCAGGGCAAAAAAGTCTTTCTAATGACTGATACCGTTACACGTTGTGCAATGGCAGGTCGTGAGGTAGGATTGTCACTTGGCGAACCTCCTACAATGAAAGGCTATCCGCCGTCAATCTTCTCTTGGTTGCA
>Ga0247611_10010969_pt1 | contig 10548 bp, 7 predicted proteins | sample 177DNAGHGhighgp2_FD_192422 | JGI IMG/M metagenome (GOLD analysis project Ga0247611, IMG submission 192422) | Sheep rumen microbial communities from Palmerston North, Manawatu-Wanganui, New Zealand - 1770 DNA GHGhigh gp2 | ecosystem: Host-associated > Mammals > Digestive system > Stomach > Rumen ... | reverse complement strand
AGAAACCTGATGTTGATAGCATAGAAGGATTATCTCCTAGTATTTCAATTGATCAAAAAACAACCAGTAAAAATCCACGTTCAACTGTTGGAACTATTACTGAAATATATGACTATTTGAGATTACTGTATGCTAGAATAGGAGTACCATATTGTCCTAATCATAATATTCCTATTACTAGTCAAACTATCGATGAAATTGTAAATAAAATCGAAGAATTATCAGAAGGTACAAAACTGATAGTATTAGCACCTATTGTCGATTCATTAAAAGGTACCCATAAAGATACATTAAATAATTTAAGAAGAGATGGCTATGTTCGTGTTCGAATTAATGGTGAAATGATAGATTTATCTGAAGATATAAATTTATCTAAGACTAAAAAAGATAAAATAGATGTTGTTATTGATCGTATTGTGTTAAAAGATGGAATTAGAACTAGATTATTTGAGGCTGTTGAAAGTGCGGCTAATATGGCTAATGGTAAAGTTTTAATTAGTATTGTTGGAGGAGAAGAAATTTTATTTTCAACAACTTATGCTTGTCCGTATTGTAATTATTCGATTGCAACACCAGAACCACGTATGTTTAGTTTTAATGCTCCATACGGTGCTTGTCCTGAGTGTAAGGGATTAGGAGTAAAGTTAAAAATAGATGTTGATTTAGTTATCGATTCTAATTTGAGTTTAAATGATAAATGCATTAAAACTTCTAATGATGATAGAGAATCTATCGAATATAAAAGATTAAAAGCAGTTTGTGATTATTATAAAATAGATATGGACAAACCCTTTAATAAATTAAGTAAAAATGAACAAAATATTATTCTTTATGGATCAAAAGATATTTTAACTTTTAATATTACTAGTAGGAGTGGAAATGTTACCAAAAATCATGATTATTTTGAAGGTGTAATTAATAATTTGGAACGTCGTTACATGGAAACTTCTAGTGAATGGATTAGAGATTGGCTTGAACAATATATGATAGAACTTCCTTGTGAAGTGTGTAAGGGAGCTCGTTTGGCTGATTCAATTTTACATATCCTAATTAATGATAAAAATATTTATGAAGTTACTTGTATGTCAGTTGTAGAATTATTAGATTGGTTTAATAATTTACATTTAACCACTGAACAATTGAAAATATCAGATTTAGTTGTTACGGAAATAAAAAATCGATTAAATTTTTTAAAAAATGTTGGTTTAGAATATTTAACTCTTTCGAGAATGGCCGGTACTTTATCTGGTGGAGAAGCTCAAAGAATTAGACTTGCTACCCAAATTGGTTCTCGCTTAACTGGAGTTTTGTATGTTTTAGATGAACCAAGTATTGGTTTGCATCAAAAAGATAATGAAAAACTAATTAATTCACTTTTAGAAATGAGAGATTTAGGTAATACTTTGATTGTGGTTGAACATGATGTTGATATGATGTTAGCGAGTGATTATTTAGTTGATATTGGTCCAGGCGCTGGTGATTTAGGTGGAAAAGTCGTCGCTTGTGGTAGCCCTAAAGAAGTTATGCAAAATGAAAATAGTCTTACCGGTAGATATTTAAGTGGTAAAGAATATATTGAAATACCAAAAACTAGAAGAAAAGGTAATGGTAAAAAAATAGAAATAAAAGGGGCAAGAGAAAATAATTTAAAAAATATCGATGTTAAAATACCTTTAGGTACTTTTTGTTGTGTAACTGGAGTTTCTGGAAGTGGTAAAAGTAGTTTAGTTATGCAAATATTATCTCAGGCTTGTATGGCTAGTATTTATAAATCAAAAGTTAAACCAAGGAAGCATAAAAAAATCTTGGGACTGGATAATTTAGATAAAGTGGTTATTATTACCCAAAATCCAATTGGAAGAACTCCTAGAAGTAATCCAGCAACTTATGTATCTGTTTTTGATGACATTAGAGATGTTTTTGCTAATACGAAAGAAGCTAAAATGTTAGGATATGGTAAAAATAGGTTTTCTTTTAACGTTAAAGGTGGTAGGTGTGAAGCTTGCTTTGGTGATGGGGTTAAAAAAATTGAAATGCATTTTTTACCTGATGTTTATATTCCATGTGAAGTTTGTCATGGAACTAGATATAATACCGAAACTTTATCGATACACTATAAAAATAAGAATATAGCTGAAGTTTTAGATATGAGAGTTTCAGAAGCCTTAGAATTTTTTGAAAATTTTCCTAAAATTAAAACTAAATTACAGGTAATGGAAGATGTTGGTCTTGGTTATGTTAAACTTGGTCAAAGTGCAACAACCTTATCAGGTGGAGAAGCCGGTAGAGTTAAATTATCAAAAGAGTTACAAAAAAAAGCTACGGGTAAGACCTTATTTATTTTAGATGAACCAACTACCGGATTACATATGGAAGATATTAAAAAATTACTTTTAATTTTACAAAGAATAGTTGATAATGGTGATACAGTATTAGTAATTGAACATAATTTAGATGTTATTAAAAGTGCCGATTATATTATTGATCTTGGTCCTGATGGTGGAGATAAAGGTGGAGAGGTAGTAGCAATCGGAACTCCCGAACAAGTTGCCAAAATTAAAAATAGTTATACTGGACAGTATTTAAAAAAAATTTTAAGTAAATAAACCCTCCAAAATTTAAAATCTTTTCTATACTTATTAGTTTTTTTATGATATGATTATCTTAAGGAGGATTTAATAATGGAAGAAAATAATTTTAATAATGGAGCTAATCAAGGTAATAATGTAACTGGCCCAAATAAGGAAGCTGAATCTGGAAAAGTATTAGCCATTTTAGCTTATTTAGGAATACTTGTTTTAATACCATTTTTTTCTGAAAAAGATAATTCTTTTGTAATTTTTCATGCAAAACAAGGATTAAACTTGTTTATTCTTGAAATAATTGGCTATTTTGCTGCTTCTCTAATTGGTGGAATACTTCATATTAGTGGCTTATTAAGTTCACTTGTCAGTTTAATGGCATTTGTATTATCTTTGATTGGTATTATTGCTGTTGTTAATGGAGAAAAAAAGGAATTACCTCTTATTAGTTCAATTAAAATTATTAAATAAGGAATTATTTTAAAAGGTTGTATTATAATTACGTAGAACTAATTATGTACAATTTTTTATTAAGGAGATGTTATGATATTAAATTTATTTTTATTAGTATTAGGTTTTGTATTTTTGATTAAAGGTGCAGACATTTTTGTTGATAGTTCATCTTCTGCTGCTCTAAATTTTAAAGTTCCTAAAATGTTTATTGGTTTAACGATAGTAGCTTTTGGTACTAGTGCACCTGAATTAGCTGTTTCAATTAAAGCAATTGCATTAGGTAGTTCTGATATGGTTATTGGTAATGTAATAGGAAGTAATATTTTAAATATTCTTTTAATACTTGGAATAGGGGCCATGATAAAACCAATAAAAATTAAGGATAATACAGTAAAAAAAGAATTACCTATTTGTATTTTAATTTCTACTTTATTAGTAGTTTTATTCATGGATACTGTTCTTGGAGATAGTGCTATTAACCAAATAACGAGAGCTGACGGTATTGTTTTGATTTTGTTTTTCTTAATTTTTATTTATTATTTAGTAAGTTTGGCTAAAAGTGATAAGATGAACCAAGAAGAAGAAAAACCTCAGTTTAAACTTGGAGTATCTTTATTACTAATTGTAGTTGGCCTAGTTGGCATTGTTATAGGTAGTAATTTAGTGGTTAATAATGCTTCAATTATTGCATCAAAACTAGGTGTTAGTGAGAGAATAATTTCACTAACTATTATAGCATTTGGAACTTCATTACCAGAATTAGTAACAACAATAGTTTCTTCAAGAAAAGGTGAGCAAGATTTATTAGTTGGAAATATTATTGGCAGTAATATATTTAATATTTGCTTAGTTTTAGGACTACCAGTTGCTCTTTTTGGAAGTATTACTGCTGCTAGTTTCAATGTTATAGATTTAATTATGATTATTCTTTCTCCAATTATCTTATTTTGGTTTTCTAAAACTAAAAAAGAGATTTTAAGAGGAGAAGGATTTGCAATGCTACTATTATTTTTTGCTTATTATATTTTAGTTTTTGTACTTTAAGAAGAAGAAATTCTTCTTTTTCTTGTATTTTAAGGAAAAAAAATATATACTTGTTTTAGGTGATTTTATGAATCGAATAGCGCTAGATTTAGGTTTTATTCAAATATATTGGTATTCTATTACTATGCTACTGGGAATATTTTTAGGCTGTTTAGTCGCCTATTTAGAGTTAAAAAGATTAAAAATTGACCCAGATTATTATTTTAATATGATTTTTTATACGATAATTTTTGCTTTTGTAGGTGCAAGAATTTATTATGTCATTTTTAATTTAGATTATTATTTAGAGAATTTAAATGAAATTTTAGCGGTTTGGCATGGAGGTTTAGCGATTCATGGTGGTATAATTGGTGGCATTTTAACAATCATATTTTATTCTATTAAGCATCAAAAAAAACGAAATGAAATATTTAAATACTTAGATATATCAGCGCTTGGAATTATTGTCGGTCAAATAATTGGCAGATGGGGCAATTTTTTTAATCAAGAAGCGCATGGTGGAATAACAAACGTTAATTTTTTAAGAAAAATTTTTATTCCTGATTTTATTATTCAAGGAATGACTATTGATGGTATTATATATCATCCAACTTTTTTATATGAATCTTTTTTTAATTTTTTAGGTTTGATAGTTCTACTAGTACTTCGAAAAAATAAAAAATTAAAAAATGGTATGATTTTATCAATTTATTTAATGTGGTATTCTGTAATCCGTTTTTTTGTAGAAAGTCTTCGAACTGATAGTTTAATGTTTTTAAATTTAAAAATGGCGCAAATACTATCAATAATTTTATTTATAACTGGATTAAGTATATTAATTTTTTCGTATAAGAAAAATGATAATTATAATATAAAGAATAGGTGATAATATGTCTTTTACTACGAATGTTAAAAATGAAATAAGTCATATTTATGACAATACCAGTGCATCTCGAGCTGAATTATCTGCAATTCTTCGCAATGCGTATGATAAAAAAACTAATTCGTTAAATATAGTTACAGAGAATTCGACAATTTGTAAACATATCTATTCTTTATTTAAAGAAATATATAATATTAATATAAAAATTGATTATAAAAATACGAGATTTAGTCAAAATAGATTATATATTTTAACAGTAAGTACAAAATTAGAAGCAATTTTAGAGGACTTAGAAGTTATTGATAAAAATGGTATTTATAAAGAAAAACCTAGTAATTATTTGTTAGAATTAGAGGATGAAAAAAGGGCATACTTAAAAGGAATTTTTTTGATGTGTGGTAGTATTAATGATCCTAAAACTTCAATGTATCATTTAGAATTTTCAATTAACGAATTACAAGAAGCTCAGTTTATATCTAATTTATTAAATGAATTTTATTTGAATAGTAAAGTAACTAAACGTGATAAAGGTTATATGGTTTATATCAAAGAAGCAGAAAAAATAGGCGATTTTTTAAGAATTATTAATGCTAGTTTGGCAGTTATGTATTATGAAGATATTAGAATTTATCGCGATCATAAAAATATGACTAATCGATTAAATAATTGTGAGCAAGCTAACTTTGAAAAAAGTATTATTAGTGCTAATAAGCAAATTGCCGATATTAAGTATATCAAAGAGCAGTTAGGGCTTGATGTTGTTGATGAGAAATTACAAGAATTAATTAAATATCGTTTGAAATATCCTGAAAGTTCTATGCAAGAGTTGAGTGAAATTATGACTTATGAAACAGGTAAAAAATTTACGAAATCAGGTCTTAATCATCGATTTCGAAAATTAAAAGATATTGCAAATAAATTAAGAGATAATAAAAAGAGGATTTAGTAAATTCTCTTTTCAATTATTTTATCAACAATACCATATTCTAAGGCTTCTTTACTATCTAAAAAATAATCTCTTTCTGTATCTTTAGTGATTGTTTTTAAATCTTTTTTAGTATTTTTAGCAAGAATCATATTTAATTTTTCTTTTAATTTTAATATTCTTTCGGCTACGATTTTTATTTCAGTTGCTTGTCCTTCAACACCACCTAATGGTTGGTGAATCATGACTTCGGAATTAGGTAAAATATAGCGTTTTCCTTTTTTTCCACATGATAGTAAAAAAGCTCCCATGCTTGCAGCCATTCCTAAACAAATAGTTGAAACATCGCTCTTTATGTAGTTCATGGTATCCATAATGGCCATTCCAGATGTAATAGATCCGCCAGGTGAATTTATGTATAAACTAATATCATCATGATTGATTGAATCCAAATAAAGTAATTCACTAACAATAATATTCGATAAATTATCATCGATTTCTCCACTAAGTAGAATGATTCTATCTTTTAATAACCTTGAAAAAATATCATAACTGCGTTCTCCATCTCTTTCTTTATCAATAATTACTGGAATTAAATTCATTTTATCACCTATAGTTAATTTATGTAAAAATAGAATATATTATACATTATTGTGATTTAATAACATTTTAAACGTTTATTTATTTTTCTTTACGTAAATACTTGCTTTTATTGAAACAGTTATTATATAATAAATTCAGGAGGTCAATATGAAAAAAAATAATACATTAAAGGTATTACTTATTGCAATTTTATTTACATATTTGCTTACTTGGATACTTCCAATATCATATTATAGTAGTGGATTGTATACGGATGCTAGATATCCAGCAGGATTATTTGATATCTTAAACTATCCAACTTTAACATTTTATTATTTTGGAACCATGGCACTTTATGTACTTGTTGTAGGGGCTTTTTATCAAGTTTTTAATAAAACAGGAGTTTTAAGGAATGTATGTGATAAGATTGCTAAATTGTTTAAAGGAAAAGAAATAGTCTTTTTCATAAGTGTTGTTGTACTACTAAGTATATTAGTTGCTTTTTGTGGATTTACTTATGAATTATTATTTATATTACCATTTTTAACGGCATTAATATTATTAATGGGATATGATAGGATGACAGTTGCTATGACGTTAATAGGTTCAATAGTAACAGGATTTATTGGTAATTTATTTGGTAAATCTATATCTGGTGTTTACAATGAAAGTTTAGGAACTGCTTATACTGATTTAATTTGGTTTAAGATTGCCCTACTTGTTTTAGGAATGGTTATTTTAATTTTTAATATTATGCATTATATTAAAAAAACTGATTTCAAAAAAGATGATGCTAAGGAATTATTACCTGAAAAGATTACAATAAAAAATAAAAAAGGTAAAATTAAATCAAATTGGCCAGCAATAGTTGTTTTCGATTTAATTTTAGTACTTATGATTTTAGGAATGCTTGATTTTTCCGGAGCATTTGGAATTAAAATATTTGAAAACTTTCATAATACTGTAATTGGTTTTAAAATTAACGAATATGCTATATTTTCAAAAATATTAGGTTCTTCTATTACCAATTTAGGAAAGTGGACAACTAATGAATTTATGGCTATAATGGTTTTAGCAACTATGTTACTTGCTATTATTTATCGTATTAAATTGAGTGACTTATTTGAAGATTATAAGGAAGGTGCTAAAAAATTTGCCTTATCAGCTTTGTTAATGATTATTGCCTATACTGTTTTAATTACAGTATCAAATCATCCATTTTTATTAACTATTTTAAATCCGTTAATGAAAATGACTGATGGCTTTAATAGTGTAACTCTTTCTATTTCTATGTTTGTAGCAAGTATCTTTAATATTGATGCTTATTATACAACATCAACAATGTTACCTTATGTTATGAGTATAATAACTGATACAGATGTTTATCCATTTGTTGGATTTATTTCACAAGTAATGCAAGGACTTGCTATGTTAATTGCCCCAACAAGTGTTGTTCTTCTTGGAGTAATTAGTTATTTAAAAATTAATTATACTACATGGATAAAAAATATTTGGAAAATGTTCTTAGAATTATTTATATTATCTTTTATCTTGTTTATAATTATTAATTTAATATAATATGAACTGTTATTTAAATATAACAGTTTTTTGTTAATTAAGTGTTTTAATTTTTGAATTGTATGTTATACTTATAATAATGGAGGCTATATGTTAGAAAGTATAAATGTCATTATTAATGGTGAAGATGTAGCAATAAGAAAAGGAATAACTTTATTAGAACTTAGTAAAATGTATGATAAAGCTTTTTTACATAAAATAATAATTGCAAAAGTGGATGGAGAATATCATGAATTAAACGATGTTATTAATAAAGTCTGCCATATAGAATTTTTTGATTTAACAACACCTTATGCTAATCGAGTATACTTAAATGGATTAATTTATTTAATTAATTATTGTTACGATGAATTATTTGGAAATAAGGAACATTTGTTAACGAGATATTCTGCTGATAAAGGATTATATATAGAATCTACTGGTAAATTAACAAGAGAAATGATTATTGAATTAGAAGCTAAAATGAATCAAGTTGTAAAAAATAATTTAAAGATTCATAAAGTTACTATACTACGAGAAGATGCTATAAAATATTTTAATGAAATAAAAGATTATAATAAAGCTGGACTTTTAGAGTATATTACTAATACTTATGTTAATCTTTATAGAATTGGTAATATATATAATTATATGTTTAGTATAATGCCAGCTGAAACATCTGCCTTAAGTGAATTTAAATTAACTTATTTAAATGAGGAAGGATTTATTTTAAGATATCCAACAATTCATAGTAATGGTGAAATTCCAAAATATAAACATCATCCTAAATTATTTGAAGTATTTAAATATTCTAAAGATTGGTGCAAAAAAGTTAATCTTGAAACAACAGTTGATTTAAATAAAATAATATCAGATAATATGATGTCAGATTTAATAAAAATTAATGAATCAGTATATAGTGCAAGACTTTTACAAACTGCTTGGTCTATTTCCGAAAATAAAAAAGTTAAATTTGTTTTGATAGCAGGACCATCTTCAAGTGGTAAAACGACAACAACAAAAAAATTATCAATGTATTTTCGCTGTTTTGGATTAGTTCCGAAAGTTATATCGCTAGATGATTTCTTTGTTGAGAGAGATGATACTCCTAAAAAAGAAAACGGTGAATATGATTTTGAATGTTTAGAAGCTGTTGATTTAAAACTATTTAATAGTACAATGGGTAAGCTAATTAAAGGACAAAAAGTAAAAATGCCTACATTTAATTTTATAACAGGTAAAAAAGAGTTTAAAAAGGAATTAGTTTTAGAAGATAAAGATATTTTATTAATTGAAGGAATTCATTGTTTAAATCCAGTAGTTCTACAAGATATAGAGGCCAGTAGAAAAGTTAAAATTTATTTATCAGCTTTAACAGAAATAAATATTGATAAAGATAATCGAATTCCAACAACTGATAATAGATTAATCAGAAGATTGATTAGAGATTATTATAAAAGAGGATATAGTCCTGAAGAGACCTTAAAATTATGGAATAATGTAAGGAGTGGTGAAGAAAATAATATTTTTCCGTTTCAAGATGAGGCTGATTATACAATTAATACAGGATTAATTTATGAATTTCCTGTATTAAAGGTATATGCTCTTCCTCTGTTATATAAAGTAAAACGGGAAAGTATTTATTATGAAGATGCAAAGAGATTAATTAGACTTTTAGATGTTTTTTTGCCAGTTCCCAGTGAACAGGTACCTAATGATTCTATATTAAGAGAATTTATTGGGGGAAGTTATTTTGAATAAGAAAGGAAAAAGAAAATGAGAATAGCAATTAATGGTTTTGGAAGAATAGGAAGATTAGTTTTTCGTATTATGGAAGACGAGTTTAAAGATTTAGAGGTTGTAGCTATTAATGATTTAGGTGATCCTAAGCAACTTGCATATTTACTTAAGTATGATACCAATCATGGTAATTATAAAATAGATGAAATATCATATGATGATGAGAATATTATTATCGGATCAAAAAAAATAAAAGTTTATAAAGAAATGAATCCTGAAAATTTACCATGGAAAGATTTGAAAATAGATATTGTTTTTGAATGTACAGGACATTTTACTAGTGTTGATACAGCAATGTCGCATATAAAGGCTGGGGCAGGTCATGTTATTGTTTCAGCACCTTGTAAGGGAGATTTAAAAACTATTGTTTATAATGTTAATCATCATACTTTAGATGGCTCTGAAAAAATAATTAGTGCCGCTAGTTGTACGACTAATTGTTTAGCGCCAGTTTTAGATATTATCGATAAAAATATTGGAATTGATTATGGTTTCATGACAACTGTTCATGCTTATACAAATGATCAAGCAACTCTTGATGTTTCTCATACTAAGGGAATTGAATCTAGAAGAGGAAGAGCATGTGCAGCAAATATTATTCCAGCAACTACTGGAGCTGCATCAGCTATTGGAGAAGTTATTCCGTCTTTAAAAGGAAAAATGAAAGGAATGGCTATGCGTGTTCCTGTACCAACCGGTTCTATTATTGATTTAGTTTTAAAGGTAAGAAAAAAAGTTTCGGC
>Ga0247611_10010968_pt1 | contig 10548 bp, 8 predicted proteins | sample 177DNAGHGhighgp2_FD_192422 | JGI IMG/M metagenome (GOLD analysis project Ga0247611, IMG submission 192422) | Sheep rumen microbial communities from Palmerston North, Manawatu-Wanganui, New Zealand - 1770 DNA GHGhigh gp2 | ecosystem: Host-associated > Mammals > Digestive system > Stomach > Rumen ... | reverse complement strand
TATCTTTTTTGTATTCTTTTATATCAGATGCATATATAATTGATGGTTTTCATGTTAAAGCAAAGTCAAATATGCATGACGAATAATCTGTGATCATAAAGTCGGCAGCAACAAGTAACTCTTGTATGTCTACATAATCGGTTGCATTTATTATGTTATTGTTAAATATCTCTAATTGATTGGCTAGATTTGAAATAAGTGGATGTAATCTTATTAGTATTATCCGATTACAATTGAATTTATTTTTTAGTTCATTTAATAACAGTTTATAATCTATGTTATAAGTCTTTAACGAATTATATTCCCTAAAAGTTGGTGCGTATAAGCATATCTTTTCGGTATTTGAAATTCAAAAAAATTTTTTTACTTTTTTTATTGATGATTTGTTGTTATTAATAATTATGTCATTCCTTGGACATCAATACTCTAAAATATCTCAGTTATACCAAAAATTTTTTTTATAAAAATTTGTGCAAAATGCACTGTTGCTAATAAACAAATTTGCCATTTTTGAGTCATGTTTTGCCATTAGTATATAATATGTAGATAACGTATCTTTTGCAGCATTTTCTACTTTTTTCAAAGCAAAGCAACCATGTCGTGTCTGTATATAAAATTGGGAATTCCTCTTTTTTATTCAATAAGGGAATCTACAATTATTTATCCGTATTTTTGATGTTGCTAAGTGGTAAAAATATTTTAAGGAATTGTATCTAATATAATATATTTCCTTAGGCAAACTTTCCCTATATTCTTTTTTTGTAGCCCAGTAAACATTATAATTATGTTTTATTATATCATTGCAAATATATTTTCACATATCTCAATAACCTTTCCCATCAAAGTTTATAATCATAATTTTTTTCTTCTCGATTTTAAATAGTGAGAAAAAAGATAATAACACGTAAAAATAAAAAGCTTTTGGTAAACAATATATTAATACTATAAAATTATAAATATATTTATTTTTTTTGATTATTTTAATAAATTTTTTAAAATCTAACATTTATTAAAGTTCAAATATAAATATTACTTTTTAAGTATACTAGATACATTTATATGCTAATATTTTAATTCCATTGAGAGTTAGTAAACAATTAAAAATTTCTCTGTTTATCTAAAAAATCATTGTATTCATTTAATAATCATTCTTTTAGTTCTATACTATATTCCCATCCTTTTTCTGATGTTTTTGAAACATCTAATAATTTCTTAGGCATTCCGTCAGGCTTCGTAGAATCAAATACAAGATTTCATTTATATCAAACAACATCTTTTATCATATAAGCTAATTCTTTGATTGATATATCTTTTCATGTTCAAATGTTGAGAAATTGCTTTTCTGAATAATTATTCATTAACCAAACACATGCATCTCATAAATCATCAACGTATAGAAATTCTCTTCTACTTTCTCATGTTCACCGTATTACAACTTCGTTAATATTGTTTATCTTTGCTTCATGCATCCTCCTAATTAAAGCCGGTATAACATGTGAAGACTCTGGATTAAAATTATCTCATGGTCAATATATATTAGTTGGCATACATGAAATGAATTCTTTTCAATATTGTTCATATATTTTTTCACATAATTTCATTCATGATATTTTAGCTAATGCATATCATTCATTCGTAGGTTCCACTTTTCAATCCATAAAGTATTCTTCCTTCATTGGTTGAGGACATTCTCTTGGATATATACAGCTACTTCATAGGAAGAGTAATTTTTTAACTCAATAGAGATGTGCTCATCGGATTACATTATTTTGAATTTGGAGATTCTCAAAAAGAAAATCAGCTGGATATGTCATATTTGCTTTTATTCATCAAACTCTAGCAGCAGCATCTATTACATATTCAGGCCTTTCTTTATTATAAAAATCATAAACTGCTTTTTGGTCTAAAAGATCTAACTCGTCTCTAGATTTTAATATTAAATTGTTATATCAATTTTCTTTTAGTTTCCTTACTATTGCACTTCATACGAGTCATCTATGTCAAGCAACAAAAATTTTAGAATCAAATTCCATATTATATTAAACTTAATAATAAAGTAATTTCTTCTTCAGTGTATTCTGGACTATTTCAAAAATAGAAACCTTGTTCATGTATTAACTTTGCATTAGTATTGTTTTCATTCTTTCAATATAGTTTATCTCGAAATATTTGTTGAGTAATATCTCCTCATACTATTGGCCTTATTTCGATTTCTTTTTCGCTGAAAATTTTAATATATTTTTCTAATATTTCCTTTGATTTACAAATAACTGGTACAGCAAAATTAGATAACAAATCTATATGTTCATATCTTATTTTATAGAAATCTTCATTCTGATTTATCTTTTCTATAAAACGTCTAAAATTCTTTTCTCTTTTTTCTACAATTTCATCTAGATAATTAACTTGTTCGCATCATATAAATCATGCTATTTCATTTGGTCTAACATTAAATCACATGGTATAAAATGTGTATTTAGCATAGAAAGTTCAATCAACTCAATAAGACTTTCTCATATTTTCTTGATCTTTTTTAGGAAGATTCCTATCTCGTCAATGAGCTCTAGTCATACAAAGCATTTTATATAATTCTTCATCATCTGTACATACCATTCATCATTCTATCGTAGACATATGATGCCCAACATACGTAGAAAATGTTGAAGCAAGAGAGTAATTTCAAAGTTTTTTACCTTTAAAAATAGTTCACATAGATTCACAATTATCTTCAAGAAGGATTATTCATTTTTTATCACAAATTTCTTTTATAACATCAATATTGTCACAGAATCATAATAGATTAGTTATAAATAGAGCTTTTATATCATTCTGCTCTAAACACTTTTGAAGGGTTTCTGGTGAAACATTTAACGTATCTAAATTTACATCAACGGGAATCGGTGTTAGTCATAATTCTATTAATGGCATTACATTTGTTGACCATGTTAGTGAAGAAAATCAGATTTTATCTCATTTGTTGATTTTTCATAAATTTAATAATGATTGGATTAATACTAAATTAGCAGAACTTCAACTATTTACAAAAACTGTATAATTTCTTCATTGCCGCTTTGAATATTTTTCTTCAAATTCTTTACAATATTTTGAAATACTAAGTTGGGTAGACTTTTGGATGAAATCACATAATTTATCTTTAGTTTCTTGCTCATAATAGAAACTAGACTTTATCAATTTTATTCCCATTATTATTAGTTTTAATAGTTAAATAATTTTTTAATATCGTTTATTCTTTCGTAAATAGGTTTATACAATCCAGTATCATTAATATCGAAAAATTTATAATCTTTATGCTGCTTATCTATTTTTATATTTTTGATTTCTTCCTTATTTATTTCGTAAATATAAGTGATAGCTTCACAGTGGGTTGATATTCATTCAAATGCTGAATTATCATAAATATCATCATATACCCCTAGAAAACTTAATCTGTTAATATCAATTTTTATTCAAAGTTCTTCATAAGCCTTTCTTTTTGCTGAATCTATCATTTTTTCATTTTTGTATCTTCTTCAACCAGGAATATAATAAATTCATTTCAATGGTTCATTGTTTCTTAAACAAAGAAGAATTTTTTTATCATTTGTTATACATATAATATCACATGCTGGAATAATACTATTCCTAACAATTGTTTTGTAACTTTCTTCATCTATATACATTATCATTCACATTGATTTAAAACGGTGTAACCGTGAGACTTTAATAACTCATCTCTTTTAAATTTTTCTATATCAGATCTTACCATTTCTTTGCATAATTCTCTAACTGTATATTTAGGAGTCCATCATAAAACATTTTTTGCTTTACTTGCATCTCAAAGCAGAAAGTTTACTTCTGCAGGTCTAAAGTATTTTGGATCAACTTCAATCAAGCATTTTCATGTTTCTGAATCGTATCACTTTTCATCTACTCAAGTTCATTTCCATTCTAGTTTAATTCAAACTTCTTCAAAACTTCGGTTGACAAAGTCTCTTACTGTGTTGGAAACTCATGTAGCAATAACGAAATCATCCGGTTTATCTTGTTGAAGAATTAACCACATAGCCTCAACGTAGTCTTTTGCATGTCACCAATCTCTTTTTGCTTCAAGATTTCATAAATATAATTTATCTTGTAATCATAGCTTAATTTTGGCAACAGCCATAGTTATTTTTCTTGTTACAAAAGTTTCTCATCTACGAGGTGATTCGTGGTTAAATAAAATTCAGTTACTACAAAACATTCAGTAACTTTCTTTATAATTCCTTGCTATCCACATCGCATAAAGCTTTGCACATCCATACGGACTTCTTGGATGCATTGGAGAATTTTCATTGTATCATGCTTCTGGTCTATTGTAATCTAGTCATCAAAATAATTCACTAGTTGATGCTTGATAAAATTTACAGTTTTTTTCTAATCAATTAATTCTGATTGCCTCAAGTATTCTTAAAGTTCAAATTCAATCGCTATTTGCTGTATATTCTGGCATATCAAAGCTGACATGAACATGAGATTGAGCAGCTAAATTATAGACTTCATCAGGTCTTATGTCTGCTATAAGTTTAATCATATTACCAGAATCTGTTGTATCTCAATAATGTAAGAAAAATTTTTTATTTTCTTCGTGAGGATCTTGAAATATATGATCTATTCTGTCTGTATTTATTAAAGATGTTCTTCTTTTTATTCAGTGAACTTCATATCATTTTTCTAAAAGCAATTCTGCAAGATATGATCCATCTTGTCATGTTATTCATGTTATTAGTGCTTTTTTCATTGTAAACAAAAAAACTAAAGACAGACAAAATCTTTAGTTATTGTTAAGATTCGGTCTGTATAATGATTTGGCAAAATCAATATACAAGAACTATTTAGAAATTCAATATAAAATTAGTTATTTTTTAATGTTTTAGTAAATTCAAGAATTGAATTAACAGAGTAGTCTGGATTTAATTTACAAGGATAGTCTTTGTTTTTGATAAGAACTGTTTTACATTATGTATAGATTCACATTTGAATATCATATTCTTTGTCTCATATCATATTCTTTGTCTCATATCATATAACAACTTTTAATGTCTAGTTTAAATTTTTTTATCGCTTGGTCTATGAATAATGTTTTAGGTTCCCTATATTCACAACTGTTTTCATTTGTATGAGGGCAGATGTATATTTCATCAAATTTGATTCAGAGTTGTTTTTGAAGTTCATTATTAAAATTGTTACAGTCTTAAAGAGTGTAATATCATCTTCAGATTCAAGATTGATTGGTTACTAAAATTAATAAAAATCATAAAGATTTTAGATAGTTTAATCCTTCTTTTACTTAATTTAGAATCTTTAGGTCTTCTAGTTTGTATACATAGGAGTAATCGTAGTTGAGAGTTCAGTCTCTGTCGAGGGAAATGGCTGTAGTGTGATTATTATAATAATTATTTATTTTTTTAAAATTTTGCTCTGAATTTTGTTAATTGCTTCATTGTATTGTTTTATTTCATATATTGTTCTTGGTTGTTGTATATCCCTTATTTCTAAAAGAGTATTTAATAAATATTTTTTATTTATGTAATTTATAAAATTTGGGTTATTCTCTATATAGTTATTTAATAGTATTACTGATTGATATGGTTTATTTTTTAACTCAGTGTTTATACTATTTGTTATTAGTGTTTTTAGGAGTCTCTTATCTTTAATGCTAATTCTAATTTTTAATGTTATATTTATATAATTGGCAATCTTATATATTTTATCAAACCTTTTTGTTTTTAGATTATCAAATAATATATTTTTTGATAAATCATAATTCCGTATATTTTCTAACAATCAGTATCATAATTTATCAATATTATCAATAATTTTAGTTAATTGATTTTCCTTTAATCAATTATGATTTTCACTTTCATTTGTTTTTATCAACATAAGGGAAATGATGCTATGTAATTCTTTATCTATTACGAAGTCTAAATACGGTCGGTTATAAGGTTCGCTAGTTTTGACATCTTTTTCTAGTATATTTGTGATTTGTTTTACTAATTCGGGATCTTTTTTATGATTAAAAATAATTGTAAAATTCTTTAGTATATTGTTAATATTTTTTGATTTTGATAATATTGCTATTTCTGATAATATGAAGTATGAATCAATTTTTATTCTAAAGCTTAATGGCGTTCAACTATTATAATTGATTAATCGGTTTGGTTCAAATCAAATCATTGCATCTTCAATAGCTTTTACTGAATCAGTTGGTATTTTTCATATTAATTGTATTAACTTTAACAAATTAAAATTTTTGTGTTCATTAAAGTCATTGATGTTTTTAGGTAACATGTTAACCAGTTTATCTATTGTCGTATTATCCAAATATTTATTGTAAAGATTTGTAAATCTATATATATTTGTTTCTTCGATATTTGGAGATCTTATTTTTAATAAATCTTCAGAACTTTCTATTAATGAAATGATACAACTTCAAATGATTAAAAATTGTTTTTTGGGGTCATCTAGTTCTGTGAAATAGGTAGATTCTTCACTGAAATTTATTAATAGTTTATTTGTAAATCGTATCGAGAATCTTGGTCCTAATTTTTTTAAATAAGATTGATTAACAGCATGAAGAAAGGAATATAATATTTTATTTGTTACGCTAATATTATCATATAATCATAAGTTTATTAAGTCTTTTTTAAAAACGGACATAAACATTTCACGATTGAAACCATAGTTACCAATAAATCAAATACATAGATTGATGAGGGATACTCATAGATATCTTGATCATGTGAATGTTGTTGATTTATTTAAAATAAGATCTTTTGCTTCCTTTTGTAGTTCCTTATTTTTATCAATAACCTGAAAAAATTCTTCAGGTTTGTCAAGATATTGGATTAATATTGAAGAATCTGGGTATAAAAGCAAATTAACATTTAACCAAGAAAGTCTTTTAATTAAATTAAAACTCTGTTCGTTTAATTTTGGAATATTTTTAAATATAGGATCTTTTTCATTTTTTTGTTCGATTTCAAGATTTTCTTTATTATTTATTCATTCAATATACTCAATAATTTTATTTTCGTAGAATGGGTTTTCTAAAAGATACTTATAAAGTTTTGGAATTTCTTGTTGAATAATTAAACGTTTCATAGTTGAAATCAGTCGTGACTTATTTCATCAATCTGGCTTATGCTTGTTTATTTCTCATTTTAGACGTTCATTTTCTGCAGATAATTTATTTAAGAACTGTTTAATCTTTCTTGGATTTTTTGAAAAAATTCAAGATAGAGTACACGCAATTTCTTCAACTTCCTCTTCTGTGATTTCGAAAATTGAGTTATTATCTTTAAGCCAGTTATTCTTTATTATCTCCTTTGTAAATTCGTATAACTTATCATATAAAGGTAGATCAATGTGGATTCAAACATTAAAAATTTTCCTCAAAAATTCATTTCATTCTTCATACTTATTATCTGTTCCTCAAAAATCTTTGTTATAAATGGAGCAAACACTATCATAATCAATGGGTATAATAAATATACAATTTTTTTGATTAAAAAAAGATTTTATTGTCATAAATAATTCATGAATAGATTCTTTTCAACATCTATCAATATTATCTAGAATAAATATATGTTTTTGCCATTTATGATTATCGTGTATTTTTCCCAATTCTTTTTTGGAAGATTCAGATAAATTAATAAGTTTTCATCAGTTCGTATCAAAAATTAAGCATTTAAACCAATCTTCGAATTGTTCTCAACTAAATAATTTTCATTCTGTAATGCTGGTAGTTCTTGTTATTCTTGGTAATAAATCAATTATCTTTTGTATATTATTTAAGGATAAATCTGCGACAGTCTCACCTTTATTAAAAATTTTTTGAATATTTTTATAGAGACTTCTTTTGTCTAAATTTTCAAGAGATTTTATTGATTTATAAATTATTTCTTTAGATAATTCAAAAATTCAGATTAATATGGAGAATGAAAATACAATAATTCTAAATGCGTTTGATTCTCGTAACTCTGGCCATTTTTTTGATATGCCATATAAGAGCAAGAAAATGGCTATAAAACAGATAGCAGTTCACAATAAGGATCATGTGGTTAGTTTGAAATCAAAGTCATCTTTCGATTCGCTTAAACTAATATCTTTATATGCATTTCTTAATAAATCCTTTTGAAGATTCTCAGTCTCTATTATCTTTGTATAATTATTGACTATTTCAAATAAGAAAGTTCTTCTGAAATCATCTTTACTATATTTCCAACAATCGTACCATATAAAATGTAATTTTGGGTTATCTTTATTTCTTTCCACAAGAGATCTTAGAATAGAACTTTTACCGGATCCCCATCATCAATATAATCATATATTATATCATTTTCATAGTTCTTTTATGGTAATATCATTTATAATTTTATCTAGTATTTCAACATAACTTTTAGTTCATAGTAAATCTCATCAAGAATCTAAATCTTTTATTTCATCGTCTCATATAATCCAACTATTTTCTTTAATATTAGTCATAATCTGTTTTATTTATAAAATAATTCTTAATATAGAGGTATAGTTTTCTAAAACAACTTTTCCTCTTTTATTTGATGATAGTAGTAATGTCTGGGAATTATATTAAGAGAGAGAATGCGTTCTCATTATTAAATATATAATATATCTGTAAGTTTTTAAAAAAACAATATAGGATTTTAATCGATATTTTTCATTCACAATAAGGACAGTGCTTCATTTAATATTTTAAAATAGAATTAAATACATCAAATACTTTCGTAATAACTAACTATATCTAATAAATTCTCATTCTCTTTTGATAATCTTTCTATTTCATCTTTTATTTCACCATTTGTTTTATTTTGAAAATCGTCATATTCAGGATTTCAATCTCAATATACTTCATCACAATCCCAAAGAGAAAATTTAAGATCTTTATTTTCTCTTTGTTTTTCATTTAAATTATCCAGTAAGTTTTTCCTTGTTTCTACATTTTCAATATAATTCCTATCATTTATAGTAGTGAAAAGTGCTGTAAACGCAAAGGTTGATATAATGATAATATAAACTAAATAGTATTTTGACATATGCTCCTTAAAATTTCTTAATATATTATTTTCTTTTGTATAGAAATAAACAGAAAGACCAATAAATATTGACAGAGAAATTATTGAAAAATAATAACATATATCATAAAATAAATTTCCACAATATAATGGATGAAGGCTCCAATTTTTTTCAATATATTCAGAAATATGATACAATCATATGCTAGTTATAATAAAACTAATAACTAAAAATCCTTTGAATATATAGCTAAATATAGTTTCTCGTTTTCTACTTCACATTTAAGAATTAATAATAAATGTTCTTTATCAGAGTCTGGCTGCACTTTTATTTTGTGATTTAATATATCAATGTTTAAATCATCTAGAGTAACTGTTCATCACAGATCTGCTGTTACAGGAAGGTATGTTACTGCGAACTATGTCAAGTCTCATCCTAAGACTACTGTGAGAGAGACAGATAAAAAATCAAACAAGTTGAGTGAAGACTCTAAAGATATAACACCTATCAGCAGTGAATAGGTGCTTTTTTATAAATCTTTCCGCCTAAAAATTTCCTTATATTCCACTCATAGCGAATCTTTAATAACAACATAAAGCTGTCTGTTTTTTAAATCATAATGTTTTTTTGCCCATTCTAAATTAAATTTAAACTCTTTATTCTTTAATCATTCAAGTTTTATCGGAGTCTCGCTTGATATTTCGAATCATCTTCAAGAATATATTGCAATAGGTTCTCATCATAATTTCAATTGTATACTGTTAATATATCAAGTGATGTGACTTGGATTTTTACAGTTTATGGTGTAACCATAGTATTCTTTCTCTACTTTTCATCAGAATGATTCCTTTATAAGACTTCTTGTTATATCAATTTCTATTGTAAATAATTGTAGTTTTGCCAATTTTCTTTCAAGACAATATGTCTTCCTTGCAAAATAACAAGTAATTAATCATGTAAATAGAGGAATAAGTATATCTGAAATAAAAGATTGTCATGGTGCTAGCCACCGATGATATGTATCATTCATATTGCAAACTAAATAGTTGAATAAGATATCCATTAAATGATTACTTAAAAATATAATTATTTTCTCACTTCTTCTTTACTATTATTCTCATTAGCTTTTTCTTTATAGAACTCAATCATCATATTGTTTACTTTGTTTTGTACTTTTTCTTCTATTAGTTTATCAAGATTATTCTCAAAATATTTAAATTTTTCATCAAATGCTCATATTGTTGTTTGATTTTCTATTAATTTCTGATTCCATTCATCGGTCACTCAATATCTAAATGATATATCATCAAGCAGCCATGTAAGGAATGCAGCAAAAATAACAATAAGACATCATATAACTAAATTATTTATTCTCTCTGTCCTTTTCCCAATATTTTCAATTTCTTTCTTATATGTTGATAATTCTTTTTTAGACTCTTCTAAATTATTTTTTAATGTTCTTAATTCTTCAAGATC
>Ga0247611_10010967_pt1 | contig 10548 bp, 9 predicted proteins | sample 177DNAGHGhighgp2_FD_192422 | JGI IMG/M metagenome (GOLD analysis project Ga0247611, IMG submission 192422) | Sheep rumen microbial communities from Palmerston North, Manawatu-Wanganui, New Zealand - 1770 DNA GHGhigh gp2 | ecosystem: Host-associated > Mammals > Digestive system > Stomach > Rumen ... | reverse complement strand
CCCCAAGAGGAATATAGACATAGTCCTTGAGCCATGTAGAGAGCGAGATATGCCATCGATGCCAGAAATCCGTGACACTCACAGCAAAGTAAGGCCTGCGGAAGTTTTCCGTCAGTTCAAAGCCCAGGGTCTTTCCCACTCCAAGAGCCATCAAAGAATAACCAGCAAAATCGGCATAAATCTGAATAGCGTAAAACAGGCTCGCAACAAAGCAGGTCATGCCGTTGTAGTCGGTATATGTATTATAAATGGAATCGACATACAGTCCCACCCTGTCGGCCACGACTACTTTCATAAACATACCCCACAACAGCATCCTCATTCCCTCAACGGCTTTGGGATAGTTGAAATAGGGCCTGGGGTTTTTCAATTGGGGAATGACCAGCGAGGCTTTGTTGATAGGTCCTGAGAGGATACTTGGAAAAAACGACACAAACAGTGCATAGGTGAGGAAGTCGCGCTCTGCTTCCTGTCGCTTGTAATAAACATCCCACAGATAGCCCAATGCCTGAAAGGTATAGAAGGAGATGCCGATGGGACTTGCCCAATTGAGGCCAGGAAGATGGCCGCTCAGTCCGACTGCCGACAAGGCGTTGCTGACAGTTTCATTGATGAAATTGAAGTATTTGAAAAATGCAAGAGGAAACAGCGCCAACAACACTCCCGTTGTCAGCACTTTTTTCGGATGCTTGGCTTTGTTTACAAGAAGAGCAAAATAGAAGGTGATAGCTGTCACAGCCAATAGAATCAAGGCATAAACAGGCTTCCATTGCATGTAAAGCAAATAACTTAACAGGAGAAGATAAGTATTGCGCACTCTGATCCACTTTGCTGGAAAAGCATAGTAGAACAAAAAGAGCAACGGGTATAGTAGAATAAACTGAAATGAGTTGAATATCATATTACCAGGAAAAGATTAAAACCTGAGTAAAGTTCCTCCCCAACTCAGTCCCACACCGAAACCTGCAATCATCACTTTGTCGCCTTTCTTTATGACGCTATTGTCGATACAGTCCTTAAGGCCTATCAGCACTGTAGAGGATACAGTATTTCCCGTGTCCGAAAGGTTGACATAAAAATCTTCCTTAGGCAAGCAACAAACCATCCGAATAGTGTTGAGCATGTATTTGTTGGCTTGATGAAACACGTAATAGTTGATTTCATCTTTAGTCACCCCATTTTTTGCCAGAACCTGGTCCATCATCTCAGGAACAGCATCTAAGGTGAAATTGAAAATCGCACCCCCATTCATATATAGATAGTCATCAAACCAAACATGCCCCTCATCATCTATCTGAGACGCCCCCGTCTTTTCTTTTTGGCGGGCTGCTCCAGTTTTGACTATTAGATGGTTGGCGCCACTTCCATCAGTGCCCAATGAAAACTCACCAATCTCAGCAAAACCTTCAGATGAAATGAGGCATGCGGCTGCCCCATCACCAAAAATCGAGCGGTTGCTCTTGTCGGTAGGATGCAGATATTTACAATATGTTTCTGCTGTCAGAAGCAATACATTCTTGGCAATACCTGCTGCGACAAGCCCCTTGGCGATGGCCATTCCATAGATACATCCAGAACAACCCAGATTGTAATCAAAAGCACCCGAGGAAGTGGGGATGCCAAGTCGGTCCTGCAAGAGGCATGCGGTAGAAGGAAGGAAATAGTCGGGGCTCTGCGTGCAAAACAGGATGAAATCTATAGATATTGGATCAACACCATACTCCTTGAACAATTGTCGAGCCGCTTTTTCGGCCATATCGCCAGCCGTTTCTCCTTCGGCGGCCACATGACGTGTGTTTACGCCCACTTTTTTTGCCACCTTGTCAACACTCCATTCTGGAAAATCCCTCACCAAATCCTCATTAGTTATGATGCGCTCTGGTAGATAATATGAAATTGCCTTGATATATGCCATATCGATTTTATTAAAACACACCTCCAGTTATCCTAACATTACTGCCTGTCATCCATGTTGAGGCATCTGAAAGCATGTAGACTGTTAGATAAGCGATGTCGTCTGGGGTGCCATAGCGCTTCAATGGGTATTTGCTCTCATCCGATTTCAGCTGCTCTTCATCAGCCCCTTCTTGAATAGCCAAATCTGTCCACACCATTGCCGGACTAATGCAGTTGACCCTTATCTGGCGTGGTGCCAATTCCAAACTCAGACAATTGGCGTAAGAGATGATGGCACCTTTGGAGGCGCTGTAAACAGCATTGCCAAAACTTGGTGAGGTGGAGGCAATGGAGGCTATAAAAACGACAGAGCCACCTTTATTGATTTTCTTTTGTGCCAGGAGTTCCTTTTGCAACAAAACAGGAGCCTTGAAATTGATGTTCATCACATCATCAACATCCTTTTCTTTCAGCAGCTTGCATGGAACCCTTTGTCCAACTCCGGCACAATGTACAACTCCGTCCAAATGCGGAAGAGAGGCCACCATGACATTAGTATCCTCAGGGGAGGTCAAGTCGCACGAGTAAACCTGCCCCTCATCTCCTGCCATCAATCGGAGGGTCTCCTCTAATTTGTCTTTTTTTCGTGCCACGGCAATGACCTTGGCACCCAATTTGGAGCATGCAACAGCTATGCCTCGCCCTATGCCAGACGAAGCCCCCGTAATCAGAATGGTCTTTCCCAAGAGTGAAAAGGGGTTGAACAAGTCCATAACTTATTTATTGGAAATAAGATTATATAGCTCTTCAACGGTTTTGCAACTACGGACTTCACGGCCCGTGATGGTTTTTCCAAATTGTGTTTTTGCCATTGCAATGAGGCTCATCGCCGTCAAAGAAGACCATTCTTCCAGTTCTTGGTACTCAGTGTCGGCTTTAATCTCAGAAACATCTGTATCATCCAGTTGTTCTGCAAAAATCTCTATAAAAGCATTAATGTCCATAATCAATTGTATAAAAAACGCTACAAAGGTATATAAAAAAAACCGGATGAGAAATCTTTCTGAGATATTTTGTAAACAGCAGATGATTGATAATAGTTTTTTTGTACCTTTGCATCCGCATATTCAATTTCTATAAAAGATGCTGTTCAATTCTATTGCATTCCTATTGTTTTTCCCAATAGTATGCTTGCTGTATTTTTGCATCCCCGCCTCAAGGCTCAGGATGAGGAATTTATTCTTGCTTGCAGCCAGCTACTATTTTTACATGAATTGGAAACCGGTTTACGCATTATTGTTGCTGACCAGTACGGTCATCACCTATCTGGCAGCGATTGGCATTGATCATTTTGAGGATAAATCGAAAAAGAAAGCATGTCTGATAGCTAGTCTTGTCTTGAATCTTGCCATTTTATTCCTATTCAAATACTACAATTTCTTTGCAGAGAATATAGAGATGGTTTTGCAGTCAAGCGGATTAGGGATTCAGCTGCCAGAATTTAAGTTGCTGTTGCCAGTCGGAATTTCGTTCTATACCTTTCAAGCTTTAGGCTATTCCATCGACGTCTATTATGGAACCACCAAGGTTGAGCGTGACTTCCCCACCTATGCCCTTTTTGTTTCTTTCTTTCCACAATTGGTTGCAGGTCCTATCGAGCGCTCCAACAATCTGTTGCCACAATTCAAGAAAGAGCATCGGCTGGATTATGAATCGGTGATGGCGGGAGTTAGAATTATGGTTTGGGGCTACTTCATGAAACTGGTGTTGGCCGACCGTTGCAGCCTTTATGTTGATTCCATTTTCAATCATGTCAGCATGCACAACGGTGGCTCATACCTGTTGGCCTCCCTTATGTTTCCCTTTCAGCTTTACGGCGACTTTGCTGGTTACAGTTTCATCGCTATCGGTGCTGCCCGTGTTCTCGGTTTCCAACTAATGGAGAACTTTCGCCGACCCTATTTCTTCTCGGTGTCAGTGCAGGATTATTGGAAACGCAACCACATATCCCTGACCTCTTGGTTCATGGATTATGTCTATTATCCAATGGTGGGAAGCAGCACCAAATTATGGTGGTGGTGCACGGCCATCTTCATCACCTTCTTCATTTCAGGTTTCTGGCACGGAGCAGCGTGGACTTTTGTGGTGAGTTTCTCCATCTTTGGTTTCTACCTTGTCATTTGCACTTTAAAAGAAAGGCCTCAGCGCAAGTTTGAGAAGAAATATGGATTGAAGAAAAAGGAATGGTGGCTTTGGCTGAATCGCATCTTGACATTCCTCTTGGTGGTGGTTGCTTTGGTCTTTTTCCGAGCCAACAGTTTGCAAGATGCCGTGACTGTCATTTCAGGCATATTTACCCATCCTGGAGCGCCCATGCCCGAATACGCCAATTTCATTGCCATTGGAATGGCATTAGCTATATTGATGGTCAAGGAGTTTGCAGAAGAATATCAATGGAAGTTCAGTGTGGCGGAATCTCCTTCTTGGCTGGTGCGCCATGTTTATCTTATCTTGATGATTTGCTACATCATCTTGTTTGGCGTATTGGGTGGCGACCAATTCATCTATTTTCAGTTTTAGACAGTATAAGTTATGAAAAAGTTGGCTATCAGCATACTGTTTGTCCTTGTTGGAGTTTTTGTCGTCGACCGTATTGGTGGCATGGCAATGTGGTGGGTCAACCAGCATACACACGATGTTTCAGGCCCCAAAATCAAACACCTTGTCTTCGATGCTGACGAGGATGTCATAATGATGGGAACATCTCGCTGCAACTCACATTATGTGCCCTCCATCATCAGTGATTCAATCGGAATGAGCGTTTACAACGGCGGTGTCGATGCATCCAACAACATCTTTGCACATTACATCGTGCTCAACCATCTTTTGGACAGGCATAATCCAAAGGTAATCTGCTTGGAAGTACAAGCAAACGACTTTGCCAGACAACATGGCACGTTCAACTCAATATCATTCTTTGCTCCTTATTTCGGACTGAACGAGCATGCCGACTCTGTGTTTCGCATGGCAGGCAGTTATTGGAAATACAAAGTATCACATCTTTACCGTTATAATTCTAAGGCAGTATCAAACATAGCCGGTCTAGCCATCAACCGACATGCAGGAGGCGATAATGGCTATATCCCCAACCCCCAACCTGCCCATCATCCACAAGTATTGAGGCACTCCAAGACATATGTCAACATAGACACAACTAAAATATGCTATATTAAACGGTTTGTGAACCTGTGCAGGCAACATCATGTCAAGTTGGTTTTCATGATATCTCCCTGGTTTGAAAAGGTGGACAATGATCACTACAATGTTTTGAAATTACTTGCCAAGCAGTATGACATACCCTTCTTGGACTACCATACTCAAGGTCTTTTTCTCGACCATCCTGATTATTTCAGGGATATCACACATCTATGGGACAAAGGAGCAAGAGCTTATTCTTCCATTTTCGCTTCCGACTTGAAGCATATCTTGGAGCAATTACCCAAAGAGTAGCTTTATGAAAGAAAAGAGCTCGGAAAGTTGGGCAAGTCATATAATCTTTGTATTTTTGCACTCTTCATAACCGTCATTATATTTGGGGAACTTCACTATCTCAGGAGAACAGACGTGGTGTTTAGCTTGATGTTCTCAAGAAAACAAAGCATGTAAAACAAGTAATGATATGAAAATAACAGTTATAGGCAGTGGCAATTCAGGCCTGATACATGCAGCCAAGCTGTATGAGAAGGGACAACAAGTAGCCATTTTGAAAACCACCCAAAAAGGGAATGTAGATTTTTTCAACAAAATCAAACAAGCAGGGGAATATGAGGTAGTTGACGAAACTGCTGGAGGCAAGCATTTTGTTGTTAGGCCCGAATTAATCACCACTGACGCCAAAGAAGCCATTGAGTTTGCTGACATCATATTTGTCACCACCATCACCAATCAGCACGAATCTGTCGCCCAAATGATAGCTCCATTTGCTCGCGACAAGCAGCTGATTGTCCTGATTCCTGGATACATGGGTAGTTTGATTTTCAAACGCTATATCAAAAAGCAGGTGGTCTATAGCGAATGGGAAACCACTGCCTACAACGGCCGAATCATGGACAATTCTTTCGTAAGAATCACCTTTTACAATCCGCGTAATGCCATATCCGTACTTCCTCTGACACAAAAAGAAGAGGTGTTGGGCATCCTGTCCCAATTATTTGACAATACCCGCTACTTCCGAAAAAACATATTGGAATCGGCTTTACACAACCCCAACATGATTGTACACCCTATAGGCATACTCTTTTCTGTAGCAAGAATAGAATACAGCAAAGGAGAATATTGGATGTACAAAGAAGGATATTCGCCTTCCGTTCTAAATGTAATTCAAGCATTCGACGATTCTAAAAACGCCATTTTGAGTAAATTTGGTTGTGAACCCTTATATTATTTTGAGGCAGCCAAATGGCGTAACGAACTGGATTTGGAAATTGATGCCATGCAGTCGTTTTGGAATTTTGCAAAGTGCTCCAATAAAGGTCCCTCAAAGGTAGACTGCCGCTACATCAACGAAGATGTTCCGATGGGCCTTGGACTGATTATTTCATTAGGCAAAGTTCTCGGTGTTGACGTTTCCATCCAACAATCGATTTTTACTTTGGCGAGCGCGTTAACCCAAAAAGATTTCAGCAAGGGAGCTCGCACCATACAATATCTTTTAGGTAAAGAAGAAGTAACGTTTGAAGACATTTTGTCCGCCATTGAGCAATAGTCAACCATTCAGGAAACAGACATGCAAGAGAATGATTTTCTTTCACGGGTGGTGATGAAGATGAATTTTCTCTTCCCCGACCACATCTACCTTAAGTTGTTGTATTATCTTATAATGGGCAAGCGGCTTCACCTGTCCAACCCCAAAACCATGAATGAGAAACTTCAGTGGTTGAAAATAGCTCAACGCAATCCACTTCTAACCACTTTGGTAGACAAACTATCTGTAAAAGACTATGTCGCCAAAACAATTGGAAGTGAATATGTTTGTCCTTTACTAGGTTCTTGGGACAGTTTTGACGACATAGACTTCAGCTCTCTTCCCAACCAATTTGTATTGAAGACCAACCATAGCGGGGGCAACACTGGTGTTGTTATCTGCCAAGACAAATCTCTTTTTGACATCAAGGAAGCTCGAGAGAAACTGACATCCTCTATGGCATTTGACATTTTCCCTCGCTATCGTGAATGGCCTTATAAAAACATTCGTAAGAAGATTTTCGCAGAACAGTTTTTAGGAGAGGACATCGTCGATTACAAATTTTACTGTTTCAATGGCGATGCCGATTGTGTATTGCTCTGTATCGACCGCCAGAAAGGTGACCCCAAATTTTATTTCTTCAATAGGGAGTGGCAACTGCTTCGTTACAACAAACGTGGGAAGGAAGCACCAGAAGGGTTCACTCTGCCCAAGCCTTCCAACATGGATGAAATGTTTGATTTGGCTTCACGCATGTCAAAGGGGTTCCCTTTTGTCAGGATGGACTTCTATGACGTAGACGGCAAATGCTATTTTGGCGAATATACCTTTTACCCTGCAAGTGGATTTGATTATAATCGTTTGCCAGCGACAGACCTCTATTTTGGGGAGAAAATAGACCTGTCACTCATTTAGGACAAAAGGACTGAAGCATATTTTTCCTTTTTGCCACCTATATGAAGTACCTATTGCAGAAGCGACAACATAAGAAGGACTTTTTACAAGAAAAAGACATGGAAAGTTGTGCAAATCATATAATCTTTGTATTTTTGCACTCATCATGACCGACATCATATCAGGGGAACTACACCGTCCCGGAAGAATTGAAGTGGTGTGCGGGTCGATGTTCTCCGGCAAAACCGAGGAACTCATCCGCAGAATCAAGCGAGCAGTCTTCGCACGCCAGCGTGTGGAGATTTTCAAACCGTCTATTGACACCCGATATTCTGAGGAAGAGGTGGTGAGCCATGATCGCAACGCCATCCGCAGCACAATTGTCGACACCTCTGCATCCATATTGCTCTTGGCCTCCGACGTAGATGTGGTAGGCATCGATGAGGCTCAGTTTCTCGACGATGACCTTCCAAGTGTGTGCAACGAACTCGCCAACCGGGGGGTGAGGGTAATCATCGCCGGCCTCGATATGGACTTTAAGGGTACACCATTCGGTCCAATGCCTGCCCTATGTGCAATTGCCGATGATGTAACGAAAGTGCATGCCATCTGTGTGCGTTGTGGCGCTTTGGCGTATGTCAGCCACCGCTTGGTAAACGACGACAAGCGAGTATTGTTAGGTGAGAAAGCCCAATATGAACCTTTATGCCGAGAGTGTTACATCAAGGCCACAGAAGAGGAGCGTAAAGCGGTCTCTGACGCATCCCAATAAAAATCCGCACCATGATTGAAGGAAAAATCACATTCGACCGTGCCGCCCGCTGGGCTCTGATGGCTTTGGCAGTGATAGCCCTCTATTTGCTCGTCAGCAAACTCAGCAGCGTGCTGCTTCCTTTCTTTATTGGATGGCTTATAGCCTATCTGCTTTACCCTGTGGTGAAATTCGTGCAGTTCCGGCTACATGTGGCCTCACGCGTCGCATCCATCCTTATCACCTTTATTTTTGTTGGATTTTTAGCGGCTGTCGTCCTCTACTTCATCATACCTCCGATGATAGGGCAGTTTCAGCGCCTTGGACCCTTGGTGATGAAATATCTCAACCAACAGTCGGCATCAGGTGATTTCTCAGCCATGGTGCGCGATTGGCTCAACGAGCACCGTGATCGGGTGACGGAATTCCTAAGCAGCAGCGACTTTATCGATGCAGTGAAGAGCGCCTTGCCCAAGGTGTTCACCTTTGTGGGCCAAACCGCCACAGTAGCCATCAGTATCTTTGCCTCTTTCATTACCTTATTATATACTTTTTTCATCCTGCTCGACTACGAATACCTGACCAACAACTGGATTAGGATTTTTCCAAAGTCAAACCGCCAATTCTGGAAAGAGTTGATGCTGGACGTGGAACGTGCACTGAACAACTACATACGTGGACAAGGACAGGTGGCTTTCTGGATGGGCGTGATGTTCAGCATATGGTTCTGGATTATCGGTCTTCCTATGCCCATCGGCATGGGCATCCTGATAGGCATCATGGATATGGTGCCTTATCTCCACACATTCGCCATCATACCCACAGCCTTCTTGGCCATGCTCAAGGCAGCCGACACCGGACAGAATTTCTGGGTGATTTTTGGTTTGGCATTACTGGGATTCATCATCGTGCAAGTGATTACCGACATGTTTACCACTCCGAGGATTATGGGCACTGCTATGGGACTCAACCCTGCCGTATTGTTGCTGTCACTCTCCATCTGGGGTGCTCTTCTCGGCTTTATCGGTTTAATTATCGCACTGCCACTCACCACTATCATCATTGCCTACTACCAACGATATGTCACAAAAGATGACGAACCGCCCGATATCCCAAAAGATTCAAAGGCGGAAAGTGACGGAAAATGAAAAAAAACCGCAAATTATTTGGCAGATTATACAAAAAGCCTTACCTTTGCACTCGCTTTTGAAAAAGCAATATCGGAGATCCGTTAGCTCAGTTGGTAGAGCACAACACTTTTAATGTTGGGGTCTTGGGTTCGAGCCCCAAACGGATCACAAAAAGAGGACTTCGTGCAAGTCCTTTTTTTATTACTTTCAACGACACCAAAGACCACGGAGAATGATATTCAATTCGTTCAGCTTTATTGTGCTATTCCCACTCATCTTCCTGCTCTACTATGCCATCCCAGCAAAGTATGGCAAGTTACGGAATATGTATCTTCTCTTTGTGAGTTATCTGCTTTATCTGCAATGGAAGCCCGTCTACGCGATTGTTTTGCTTGCCGTAACAGCCGTGACCTACTTTGCTGCTCTTCTCGTAGTCAAAGCCAAACATCCGAAAAGGATACTGACAGTAGGCGTACTGCTTGCTTTGCTTCCCCTGGCGTTTTTCAAATACTTCAATTTCATCAATGAAACTGTCAGCGGCGCCTTGTCGGCAGTCGGACTGAGCGGCCATCTTCCTGGCCTCAACTGGGCAATCCCCATCGGCATCTCCTTCTATACCTTTCAGGCATTGGGCTATCTGTGGGATGTCTATTACAAGCGACAGGAAGCAGAGCACGACTTCCTCACCTATGCACTCTTTGTGTCGTTTTTTCCAAGTATCCTCTCAGGACCTATCAACAAAGCCTCACTGGTCATTCCCCAATTGAAAAACCTCAGGCCCTATTTCGACTACGTAAAAGCTGTTGAGGGATTGAAGATGCTGCTCTGGGGCATGTTTATGAAAGTAGTGGTGGCCGACCGGTCTGCACTTTACGTAGATATGGTGCTGAATGGTTACACACATTACTCTGGCTTATCTTGTTTGATAGCAAGTTTTCTATTCACCATTCAGATATATGCAGATTTCGCAGGTTATTCCCTAATAGCTATTGGAGTGGGAAAGACTCTGGGCTTTGAACTGACGGAAAACTTCCGCAGGCCTTACTTTGCTGTGAGTGTCACGGATTTCTGGCATCGATGGCATATCTCGCTCTCTACATGGCTCAAGGACTATGTCTATATTCCTCTTGGGG
>Ga0247611_10010965_pt1 | contig 10548 bp, 8 predicted proteins | sample 177DNAGHGhighgp2_FD_192422 | JGI IMG/M metagenome (GOLD analysis project Ga0247611, IMG submission 192422) | Sheep rumen microbial communities from Palmerston North, Manawatu-Wanganui, New Zealand - 1770 DNA GHGhigh gp2 | ecosystem: Host-associated > Mammals > Digestive system > Stomach > Rumen ... | reverse complement strand
GCCTTCAATGATTTAATTTTTATTAAACGTTTAAGGCGGCCAATTTAAAAATAATTTTTATAAATTTAGCCTTCAATGATTTAATTTTTATTAAACGTTTAAGGCGGTCAATTTAAAAATAATTTTTTATATGTTCCGTCTAACAATTATTAATTTTGTCTTATAAAAAATATTTAAATAAATTTTTAATAACATTTTTAATAACAATTAATGTTATTTTTTATAAAGCATATATTTAAATATATTTTTTAAGAAAAACCTTTAATCAATAATTTTTTATAAAGTGAATTTTTATAAAACATTTAATACCTTTTTATTAATATCATTATTTAAGTTTAACTTCATTCAAATTTAACCTTAAAATTCTAAATAAAAAATTGAATAAATTATATTATATTTTATAATAAAGTATAAATTTATACAAGTATATGTCATCAGCAAAGCAACATAATATTTCTATTTTAAATGAAACAGAATTAAATTTAATTACTACTTATTTAAAGGGGAATATACACGTTAATTATTATATTGTTTATAAATTAAAGAATTTTGAAAATTGTTGGTTTATATATTTTCAACATCCAAATAGTATTTATCCTATTAGTTCAAAGTTTAAAAATGTTTATACGTTATTATATAGAGGACCTTCAAAAATTTTATTACAATTTATTAAAACTAATGGGAATTTTTTAACTGAATATGGAAAATCAGAAAATCTTAATTTAAAATCTTCTTTAAAACGAGAATTAAATAATATTGAATTTATAGAACCATTTGATATTGTTAATAAAACACTTAACCATATTAATGAAATTAATAAACAAACTAAAAAAACTGTAAAAGTTTCTAATATAAAAGTTGTTAATGAAACTACTAAAAGGCCTATTCAGAAAAAAGAAAAAGCAACTGTAAAAACTATTAATCAACCTATTCAAGAAACTATTAAAAATATAGATATAATTCCAGAACAAATAATAAATAATAAAATAAACGTTATTAAACAAGATAATTTACAATCAAATAATTTACAAGATACTGAAACACCTGAAACAGACATTGAATATACTGATATTGAAACAGCTGATATAGAAATTAATAAACCTAAATTAGATCCATTCAAAGAAAATAAAAGAAATCAAATAGTTAGAATTCAGCCTATAAGTAAAAATGATATTAATATTGAATATTGGAAAAATAATATTCATACAGATTATAAAGAATTACAAGTTATATGGGTTTATGGCGCTTCAGATGTTGATAAAACTGATAGAATTAAGAGATTTATTAAAGATAATGAAGAAAAATATGGTACTTTAATAAACGTTGTATCTTTTGATGGAAAATATTGGAAAGGTGTTGGAGAAAAAGCAAAGATAGCAATATACGATGGATTTAAAGAAACACATATGGCAGTTTTTGAATATTTAGATTTTGTTGATAAAGAAATACACGAATTACCTACTTTAAACGGAAATATAAAAAATAATTATAATCTTATTATTATATCAAGTATTTTTAATCCAGATTATATTTATATTAATTATAATGAAGATATTAAAGATCAAATTAAAAAATCTATTAATAAAGTTATTAAAGTATAAAATTTAAACATACAATTATTAAAATATACTTTAATATGTTTTAATAATTATTATTTATTAATAAAAATATTATTATTAAGTTTATTTAAAATAAGATAATAAATTATAATTTAATATTAAATTTAACAAAATAATAAAAATTTTATTATTATAAGATTAAATATTTTTGAAATTGTGATAATTATTTTTTATTAAAAAATAATGAATAATTTATATTTATTTTTTAAAATGAAATTTAAATAATAACTATACTAAATAGTTTGAAATAATTAAATATGATTTAAAAATATGTTTTTATAATAATTTATTTATTTTGAACACTAACAAGTATAATATAATATAATTATTATTTTATAAGGACAAACTTTAAATTAAAAATATTATGTAATAAAATATTAATTTATCATAATTAAATAAAATAATTATATAATTTATTTTAAAATTAATTTATAATTAAATTAATATTAATCATATTCATTATCCTCTTATTCTTGTTCTTCATTTTCTTCTTCATCTGGATCATTCTCTTCATTTTCCTCTTCATTTGGTTCATTCTCTTCTTCATTCTTATTCTTCATTCTCTTCTTCATTCTTATTCTTCATTCTCTTCTTCATTCTTATTCTTCATTCTTGTTCTTCATTATCTTCATTCTCTTCTTCATTTTCTTCTGGTTCATCCTCTTCATTTTCCTCTTCATTCTCTTCTTCATTTTCTTCTGGTTCATCTGGTTCATCCTCTTCATTTTCCTCTTCATTCTCTTCTGGTTCATCTGGTTCATCCTCTTCATCTGGTTCATCAGTAATTAAATTATCAACATTAATTTGATTACCATTTAAACAATATTTTACTTTTTTAATGTTATCATAATTTGTTAATAAACAATACATAACAGTTTTATAAACACTAATAATATCATTATATACAACTGATCCTGACATTATAATTTTTCCAGTTTCAAATAATATTAATGTTAATTCACTATTTTCAGTTTTATATTTTATTTGAATCCCTGAATGCCTTAAAGGATCATATTCACAACTTATAAAGTTTTCATCTTTTTTTTCTTTAAAATAATTATTTATAACAATATATGCTTTATCTTTATTTATATCAAATCCAAGACTAAAAGTGCTGTTAATCATATAAATATTAAAACTTAGAATATTAGACAAAGAACAATTAAAAAATGGTTTTGCATAAGTGCTTTCTTTTTCATTATAAAATATATTAAATAATTTATAAATTGCCCAAAATACAAAAGAAATATTTTTGCTTCCAGTTATTTGTATTGTTCCATTTCTAAATAATTTAACGTTTATACTATTTTCACCATTTCTAATTATTAAAGTAGTTTGAAAATAAAAATTCTTTCTCTTTTTTGATTTCTTTTTTGTATTTGAAGTAGTAGATTTCTTTTTATTACAAGGAATTATATATCTATAAAATTTATCACTATTTCCATGTTTTATAGCAACAATAAAATCCATTGACATTGGAATATTATCTGCTATATATTTTGTATTTAAACTTATTGGAAATTTAAGTATTAATGTATGTGTCGTTATTTTTATTTCTTTAGGAAAATTACAATCTAGTGCTGTTAGATTTGGATACCATACTTTAAATTCTTCATAAGTTAATACTGTATTTGGTTCATTTATTTCCATTATATTATAATATTTATTATTATATTATAATTTAAATTTTTAAGTTTCAATTTTTTTAAAAATTTTTTATTAATATTAAAAAATCAACTTGTTAGTTTAATAATTATTATTAATAATAATTGATTTTAATTTAAAGAATAAAACTTATAATTATATTAAATAATTAAACTTTTAATAAAATCAATTTTAAATAATGGTTTAACGTTTTAATAATTATATGTAATCATAAAAATTATTTTAAAAAATAATAAATCTAAAAATAATAAATAATTTTGATTAAAAATTATTTTAAAATAACTATTTATAAAAATGGAAGTTTACAATAAAGTAAATAACTTATTAACTGAAATGAACCAATATACAGAATTATTAAAAGATTATAAAGAACAAAATACAGATTCAATAAATAAAATAAATGATACCTCTTCTATAAAAGAACCTTCTGATGCAAAAAAGACAACAACAATGAATTCAACCGATATAATTAATGTTATTAATACTAACGGACAAACTGATAAAAATAGTGATATAAATCATTTTATTAATCTTGATGAATTAAATAAACTATAATTTTAATAATTTTAATAAAAATAGTAAATTTTTTGAATTTATAAATTTCAAAAAATAATTTAACGTTTAAAAATTGAAAAATAAAATTAAAAAAGAAATTAAAGTAATAAAATTATATTACTATGGAAGAAAAACAGTGTATTTTAATTTATACAGAAAATAATTTTAATTTTAACATTTTTAAAAACATTGTTTTAAATTCACGTATATTTAAAGAATATAGAGAGTATGCTTGTATGTATGGGGATGATACAGAAAAAGAATTTAATAAGTTTGATAATTCTATAAATAAATTAACATATTATAACGTTAATAAAAATTTATTGTTAATTGATAATGAATATTTTGTTGATTTTTTTGCAATTAATTCAAATTCTAAATTTTATCCTGATGAAGTTTTTAATAACATTAAATATATAACTTATATTATGTTTAATAAACCTAAATTTATAACATATAGAGATTTATATAAAATTTTTAATATTATTAAATGTAATCCAAGTATTTATAATTATTATAATAATAGAGATCATACTTTACAATATATTAGTGAAGATATAGGATTATTTCCAGAATATAGTTATATTTTCTTAGAATTTAATATTAAAAATTATAATAAAATAATTTATAATAAAATATTTGATTTATATTCTGATGAAATAATTAAATTAAAAAATAATTTAAAAAAATATATTATAATTGATTTATCATCAATATTTCCTAAAGAAGGAAGTTTTATGGTTATTTATTCTAAAGAATAAATAAATTATAAATAATTTTAAATTAAAAGTTAGAATAAAAAATAATACTTAAATTTTTTAATTTAATCTTTTTAATTTAATCTCTTTTTCTTTAATCCTTTTCTAAATCCTTTTCTAAATCTTTTCTATCTAAAAATCTATAATTTCTTTAGTTTTTAAAAAATCAGGTATTTTATATTGTGGTTTAGTCTGTTGTTTTTTAACATCATAATAAATATATTCATACCTAAATATTAATTTAGTTTTTGGGCAAATAAAAATCGGATAAATTACTATATTTAATGGGTTAGTATTATAACCAAAACCACAAGATGGTTCATCACCATATAATGTAAAATTATCATTATTTTTAATTTCATCAATAAAACATTGTGCTGCTGAACCATTTTGATTATTTATTATTACATAAATATGTCCTTTATAACCTGTATAATTAAATGAACTATAATTTTGATTAATAGGTTTGTATTCAACCATATGAGTATAATTTTCATTATTAGATATTTTAGTTACTTTATAATCTGTTAATTTAGACAATAAATAACAATTAAAATATTTATTATAAGGTGTATTTTTAATAAAGAATTTATTACTATTTGATTTTGTTATTTCTGTATTAAAAGTAGTGCAAAGATCAAGATTAAAATTTGGATCAAAAACAGGATCAATATAAGAATAAAAATTATTATTAATATTAGTATTAAAATCAATATCAAAATTTGTATCAAAATCAGTATCAAAATTTGTATTAAAATTATTATTAAAATCATTATTATTTTTAGGATTAAAATTAGTGTCAATATCATTATTATTTTCATTATTATTTTCAAATTCTTTTTCATTCTCATTTTTAAAATTAATTTGATCTTTAACTTGTAATTCACCCTTAAAAATTAATCCTAATAATAATTGATAACAAAATTTTGATCCACCTGGATTATCTCGTATATCAATATACATATTTTTACATTTTTTATTTTCTATAATAAAATCTTGTAAATCTTCAAAACTATCCATTGATATCATTCCCATATCTTCAAGTTTAATATAAATAGAATCTTGATTTTTATCATTCTTAATAATTTTAAATTTATATTTTGTTTTATTATTTTTATTAAAATTATCATGATAATAATTATTTTGATTTACTTTTTGAAAAAATTTTTTATTATACTTATTTAAAATAACATTTAAATAACCAGGTAAATTTATATTATAAGGAATTGTTTGAAAATGACCAATATTATTAAAACGTAAATCATCAATAGATTTTAAATTATATATAAATTCACTTCTATTTTTACAATTACATATTTTATCTTTTTGTTTTTTAATTTTATCAAAATTTATTCTAAAAGCATAAGGATAATTTTCTTTTAAGAAATTAAGAATATAATCAAAATCATCTTCATAATCTTTTTTAGAAAATTTAAAATATTCTATAATATAAGTTAAACGTTTATTAATATTATAATTTAATTTATCAATATTATACTGATTTAATAAATAATTTACAATAAAATATACTATAAACATACTACTAACAGCAGATATACTTACTTTAAATAAATTTAAATTTATTATTATAAATAAAAAACTTAATATTTCCATTATACATTATTTATTAATTTAATTAAAATAGATTATTTTTAATAAAAATTATTTTATTAATTTTAATTAAAAATATTTTTTATTTTAAGATAAAAATATTTTTTAAATTTTATCTTCAGAATAATTTATATTTAAGGCGTTCTTGATAAAAATATTTATTTTTTAAGTGTTCGCCTTCAAATGCTACTTTTATTTAAGGTGTTCTTTATAAAAATACAATATTTTTAAGTATTCGCCTTCAAATTCTACTTTTATTTAAGGCGTTCTTGTTAAAAGTATTTATTTTTTAAATGTTTGCCTTCAAATTCTACTTTTATTTAAGGTGTTCTTTATAAAAATACAATATTTTTAATTGTTCGCCTTCAAATTCCACTTTCATTTAAGGCGTTCTTTATAAAAATACAATATTTTTAAGTATTCGCCTTCAAATTCTACTTTCATTTAAAGCGTTCTTGATAAAAATATTTATTTTTTAAGTGTTCGCCTTCAAATCCCACTTTCATTTAAGGCGTTCTTGTTAAAAGTATTTATTTTTTAAGTGTTTGCCTTCAAATTCTACTTTTATTTAAGGTGTTCTTGTTAAAAATATTTATTTTTTAAGTTTAATCATCAATTTTTATTAACAAAATTTTATATTATTATTTTTATTTTCATTATTTTTCTAAAAATAATAAAATAATTATATAAAATGGTTTTATCAAATATTCCAAAATTACAACTTAATGATATTGAATTTAAAATTTTATATACAACTGGAGAAGGATTATGCGGTATAACCTTAGCTTTAACTACAAAAAATAATCCTACAAATTATCCTTTATTAATATGTAAACTTTTTAAAAGCATTCAAATGTGTGAAAAACCAAACGATAACATTTATAATAAAGTTCAAAATTATAACATTACTTCTAAATTAATTGGCATTCAAAAATTAACTGATAAATTTAAATATCAATATACTGATTTAGAAGGGTTTAAAGTAAAAGGAATTTTTGAAAATTATATTTATTATTATGAAATTGGTGGATTTTGTAATTTAACACAATATTTAGATATTTTAAGAGAATTTAAATATGAAAATATATATTATTTAAAGAAATACATAAATGACATTTTAAAAAGTATTAAAAAGTTAAATTATGAAACTGGTATTTTACATCATGATTTAAGAACTGACAATATAATGATTAAAAATAGTTATTCTTATTATTTGTTTAATTTATATAATTTATATTTAAAAGAAAAAAATGAAGATACTAAGAAAAAACTATTAAAAGAAATAAATAAATATATTTTTGATAAAGGATCTTACAAAAAAATATTAGATGAAACTATATTAAAGAATAACGGTTTATTTAAATCAGGTTTAATATCAATTAATAACGTTAACGTTTCAATTATTGATTTTGATATGGCTTATGATTTAAACAATAATTTTAAAAAATATATTTCTAAGTATAATTTAAATAATAAAAATGTAAAAGATACTTTACAATTAATTTATAATGTTTGGATAAATAGCGATGTAATTCAATTTTTATATGATTTATTAGAACGTATAAGTTTTATTAATTGTATTGATACAAATAACGATAATATGAAAGAAATTTTAAAATATATTGAAGATTTAATTGAAAAAACAATTAATGAAATTATAAGTAATACTAGTTTAAAAGAATTAAAGAATGTTCAATTATCTTATATTATTTTAAATAACATTTTAACAATGACACATAATATTAAAAGTAATAAAGAGTTTGATATTTTATTTAATTATGTATTTACAAAACAATATTTAAAAGATAAAGATTATTTACATTATGATTACATTTATAGCAAAAATTTAGCAGAAAAATATTTGTTTATTAATAAAATAAACTTAAATGAAAAAGATAAAAAACTTGTTTTTAAAAAATAAAAATTTTATTAAAATAAATTTTCTGATTATTTTCTTGTTTATTTTCTGATTATTTTCTTGTTTATTTTCTTGTTTATTTTCTTGTTTATTTTCTTGTTTATTTTCTTGTTTATTTTCTTGTTTATTTTCTAATTATTTTCTTGTTTATTTTCTTGTTTATTTTCTTGTTTATTTTCTGATTATTTTTTGATTATTTTATTGTTTATTTTCTGATTATTTTTTGATTATTTTCTGATTATTTTCTGATTATTTTCTGATTATTTTCTGATTATTTTCTGATTATTTTCTGATTATTTTCTGATTATTTTCAGATTAATTTCTGATTAATTTTTGATTATTTTCTGATTATTTTCTGATTATTTTCAGATTAATTTCTGATTATTTTCTGATTATTTTCTGATTATTTTCTGATTATTTTCAGATTAATTTCTGATTATTTTCTGATTATTTTCTTATTTATTTTTTGATTATTTTCTGATTATTTTTAATTTAAAAAATTGTTTTACAAAACAATTTTAATTAAAAATTTTGTTTAATAATTATACAAAATTATTTTATTAAAACTTATTAATGTTAAAATATTTTTGTAGAAAATGAAAACTTTTATTTTTTAAAGTTTAATATCAAAATTTTTCTAAAAATAAATTTTTTAAAATTTTATCATAATAATATTATTAATCATTGTTATTAATTTTACTTAATATAAAAATTATAAATTTTAAAAAGTTATCAATTTTTTAAAATAATTTTTATAATATTACCTTTAATTATAATCTTATTTATTAAACGTTATTAATAATATTTCTTAATTTATTTTTTATAATTCACATTATAATAATTTAATATTAATTATTAAAACGTTATTAATAAAAATAAAAAAATTAAATTTCATAAAATTCATCATAAGAACAACATAATCTTATATGTCTTATTTCTTGTAAATTATCATAAAATAATTTTTTATATTTTTTATTTCTAATAATATATGTAGGTAAATATATGTTCATTAAAGATTTATTACTTTTTAACGTTTCAATTAAATTCATAATAGATTTTGTATGATCTTTTCTTTTTCCAAAAAATTCACCTCCAATATTTAAAAACATTAAAGTATTATTATTTTTTAAATTTTCTTTTAATTGGTTTGTAAATATTTCTATATCATTATTTTTTAAATTATCTAAATTTAAACTTATTAAAGTTTTATTTGTTTTTAACAAACTAATAACTTTTAAATATGAAATGTTTGTTAACTTATTCCAACTTAAATCTAAATCAGTAAGATTATTATTATTTTTTAAAGAATTATAAAATATATCAAATAATTTATCATCTATACAACAACCATATAAATTTAAATTTTGTATTGAAGAATATTTTAATATTTCTGATAAACATTTAGCATCATTAACATTAAATATATTTTTAACTTGTAAATTTATTATATTATGATTATTTTTTAATAAAATGTTTATATAATATAAATATTTATCATTATCTAAAATTGTATTATTAAAAGTGTTATAATATCGTATAAATAATGAATTAATATTATTATTACTTTTCAATGAATTAAATAATAATGATAACGTATAATTATTAAAATGGCAATCTCTTAAAACAAACTTATTAATACTTATATTATTTGTAAGTGCATTACAAAATAATTCTAAATTATCAAACGTTTCAAAACAGTATTTTAATTCTAAATATTCTAATTTATTTAATTTTATAAAATCAGATAATCTTATTATATCTTCTGCAGATAATTTATTTATTTTATGTTTAAATGCTTTACAAGTATAATCATCATATTCTATAACTAATCTATTAATTGTATTATATTTTTCTGATAATAAAAATAATAAATCAAACTGTTTATTAATAAATGTTGTTTCTAAATCAATATAAAAACTAATTTCTTTATAACTATTTAATTTTATTGATGATGAAAAATATTTATATAACTTATCAATAATATTATATGAAGTAAAATGAATATGTAAATATTCTTTATTAATAGTTTGGTTTAATACAAAATTTAAATATTCTTCTGCATCCATATTTATATATTAAATATTGTATATTCTTTTTTTTTTATAATTTAATTTTCATTTTTTATTAAACAATCTAAATATAAAAATATTTTTAGAAAATAAACTTTTAATATCTTTTGCCATATAAAGATAATAATACAGAATTATTATATTGAAACGGCCTAAAGATTAAAAAAATATTTTTAGAAAATAAAAATATTAAATACTTTGCCGTATAAAGATAATAATATAGAATTATTATATTGAAACTGCCTAAAGATTAAAAAAAATATTTTTAGAAAATAAAAATTTTAATATTTTTTACTGTTTAATGTTAATAAATCTTTATTATTATCTTGAAATGCCCTAAAGATTAAAAAAAA
>Ga0247611_10010964_pt1 | contig 10549 bp, 9 predicted proteins | sample 177DNAGHGhighgp2_FD_192422 | JGI IMG/M metagenome (GOLD analysis project Ga0247611, IMG submission 192422) | Sheep rumen microbial communities from Palmerston North, Manawatu-Wanganui, New Zealand - 1770 DNA GHGhigh gp2 | ecosystem: Host-associated > Mammals > Digestive system > Stomach > Rumen ... | reverse complement strand
CATTAACCAAGCTTTCTTCGAAATGCCGATGGATTACAAAGACGGAGAGCGCCCTTATCTTTTAACAAAGGAGTTTTCATCACATCACCCTTACGGCCCCCTTTTATAATTACAGAAAGGACAAAATACAATATGTTCTCAGGTATTATCGAAGAATTCGCCACTGTCGTAGCCATTGAACACGACAGAGAAAATATTAATTTCACACTCACTTGTTCTTTTACCAACGAGTTGAGCATTGATCAAAGCGTGGCTCATAATGGTGTTTGCCTAACGGTGGTGAAAATTGAAGGCAGCAACTATGTAGTGACCGCCATGAAAGAAACCCTCGACCGCACCAACTTGGGACTCCTGAAGGTGGGCGATAAGGTAAACGTAGAACGCTCAATGATCATGAATGGCAGACTGGATGGCCACATCGTTCAGGGACACGTTGACCAAACTGCAACGTGTATAAATATGGAAGATGCCGATGGCTCAACCTATTTCACATTCGATTATCCAGAAAATCGAGAAATGGCACTTCACGGATACTTTACAGTGGATAAGGGATCTGTTACAGTCAATGGCGTTTCCCTGACGGTATGCAACCCCACATCTCACTCATTCCAGGTAGCCATCATTCCCTATACGCTGGAACATACCAATTTCCAAGATATCAAGGTGGGAAGTGTGGTCAATCTCGAATTCGACATTTTAGGCAAGTATATTGCCCGTCTGAATGAACTAAAACAAAAATAGAAATAATTATGCTTACACTGAAACTCATAACTGAGGAAACCGAGCGCGTGATTCGCGGCTTGGAAAAAAAACATTTCAAGGGAGCCAAAGAAGCCATTGACCAAGTACTCGCTGTTGACAAACAGCGCCGCGAGGCTCAGCAGGAACTTGACAAGAACCTGTCAGAAGCTAAGAAGATGGCAGCTCAGATTGGTGGTTTGATGAAGGAAGGCAAGAAAGCTGAGGCTGATACCATCAAAGAGCAGGTTTCAAAGATGAAAGAAACCAACAAGCAATTAGAAGAAACCATGAATCAAGCTCAAGAGGAGATGACCCGTCTGCTCTGCCAAATTCCTAATATACCTTACGACGAAGTACCCGAGGGCGCCGCTGCCGAGGATAATCGCGTGGTAAAAAGCAACCTGAAGGAATGCACTGCTAACGATACCGTTGGCAATTGGGACGTAAATCCTAAGCTAGGCATCGCCAATCCCCTGCCCCACTGGGAGTTGGCAAAGAAATACAACCTCATCGACTTCGATCTTGGTGTAAAGATTACTGGTGCAGGATTTCCTGTTTATATCGGTAAAGGTGCACGATTGCAGCGTGCCCTTATCAACTTCTTCCTCGACGAGGCTCGCAAAAGTGGCTACACCGAGATTATGCCTCCCACAGTAGTAAACGCCGCTTCTGGCTATGGTACTGGTCAGCTGCCCGACAAAGAGGGACAAATGTATCATTGCGAGGTTGACGATTTCTACCTCATCCCAACAGCAGAGGTACCCGTTACGAATATCTATCGCGACGTAATTCTCGACGAGAAAGACCTGCCCATCAAGAATTGCGCATACACAGAATGCTTCCGACGCGAGGCTGGTTCTTATGGTAAAGACGTGCGTGGTTTGAACCGTCTGCATGAGTTTTCAAAGATTGAGATTGTCCGCATTGACAAACCCGAGCACTCCAAGGAGAGTCATAAAGAGATGTTAGAGCATGTAGAAGGACTGCTAAAGAAACTTGAGCTGCCCTATCGAATCCTATTGCTCTGCGGTGGCGACCAATCGTTCACCTCATCTATCTGCTACGACTTTGAGGTTTACTCTGAAGCCCAGGGACGTTGGCTTGAGGTTTCAAGCGTTTCAAACTTCGATACTTATCAGGCCAACCGTTTGAAGTGCCGCTATCGCAATAGTGAGACCAAGAAGACCGAACTCTGTCACACGCTGAACGGTTCTGCTTTGGCTCTGCCAAGAATCGTAGCCGCTCTGTTAGAGAACAACCAGACAGAAAACGGTATCAAGATTCCTGCTGCACTCGTGCCTTATATGGGATGTGACATGATTGATTAATCATATTTATCTCACATATTTGTTATAAATTGTGCGTTATTTATAAGAATGAAATGCGCACACTTCGAGTGCCGTATTAAAGAAGTTTACAAAATATTTAAAACAACAATTAAGATGCAAACGCAGCAAAGTGTTTGCATCTTTTTTTTGTGAAAAAGCGTGGTCAATTAAAAACAAATTGTTATCTTTGCAACCAAAATTCAAACATTTTGAAGCTAACGAATTAATGCAATGAACAAAATCGTCAGAAAAGAGCAATTCTCAGAGAAAGTTTTTCTCTTTGAGATTGAAGCTCCACTAATTGCGAAGAGCCGCAAAGCAGGCAACTTCGTAATCGTACGCGTAGGTAGAAACGGTGAGCGCATGCCACTGACCATCGCAGGCGCAAACATTGACAAGGGCACCATTACGCTGGTAGTGCAAGTGGTGGGGCTCTCTTCCAAGAAATTGGCTGCACTGAATGTTGGTGATTCTGTAGCAGACGTAGTAGGTCCTTTGGGTAATCCAACTAAGATTGAAAACTACGGCACAGTGGTTTGTGCTGGTGGTGGACTTGGGGTTGCGCCAATGCTTCCTATTATTCAGGCCCTCAAAGCTGCAGGCAACCGTGTTCTCTCTGTGATGGCTGGCCGATCAAAAGACCTGATTATCCTTGAAGATAAAGTACGCGAAAGTTCTGACGAGGTTATCATCATGACCGACGATGGTAGCTACGGTGAGAAAGGCGTGGTAACCGTTGGTATAGAAAAATTCATTGAGCAAGAGCATGTAGATAAGATTTTTGCTATCGGTCCTCCCATCATGATGAAGTTCTCAAACCTGACAGCACAAAAGCACAACATCCCTTGCGAAGTATCGCTCAATACCATCATGGTGGATGGAACGGGTATGTGTGGTGCTTGCCGACTCACCATCGGTGGCAAGACAAAGTTCGTGTGTATCGATGGTCCTGAGTTCGATGGCTCACTCGTTGACTGGGACGAGATGTTTAAGCGCATGGGGACCTTCAAGCGTGAGGAGCAGGAGGAATTGGCACATTATGAGGAGCATCTTGACAGCATCAACGCTGAGGAAAAGTTCGAAGCCAAGACTACCGATGTCATCATGGATGCTGACCCAACCAACGACACCATAGAGGTACTCACCGACCGCAATGCCGCCTGGCGTAAGGAACTGCAGCAGAGCATGAAACCCAAGGAGCGCACACAGATAGAGCGCGTGGCAATGCCCGAACTCGATCCTGTTTATCGTGCTACCACACGTACTGAAGAAGTGAACATCGGCCTTACCAAGGAGATGGCGATGACTGAGGCTAAGCGTTGTTTGGACTGCGCTAAGCCAAGTTGTGTGGAGGGCTGTCCAGTGAACATCAACATCCCATCGTTCATCAAGAACATCGAGCGCGGACAGTTCCTTGCAGCCGCCAAGGTACTTAAGAACACCTCTGCACTTCCTGCAGTCTGTGGACGTGTTTGCCCACAAGAGAAACAATGTGAGAGCAAGTGTATCCATTTGAAGATGAACTCAAAGCCTGTTGCTATTGGCTATCTAGAACGATTTGCTGCTGATTATGAGCGTGAGAGTGGTAACGTTAGCTTGCCTGAGATCGCCCCTGCTAACGGCATTAAAATTGCAGTCGTAGGTTCTGGTCCTGCCGGACTGAGCTTTGCAGGCGACATGGTGAAGAAGGGATATGATGTCTATGTATTTGAAGCTCTACATGAAATTGGTGGAGTTCTGAAATATGGAATTCCCGAATTCCGTTTGCCCAACAAGATTGTAGATGTGGAAATCGAAAACCTGGCTAAGATGGGTGTTCATTTCCAGACCGACGTCATCGTTGGAAAAACCATCAGCGTGGAACAATTGGAGACACAAGGCTTTAAGGGTATCTTTGTAGGTTCTGGTGCTGGTCTGCCCAACTTCATGAATATCCCTGGCGAGAATTCTATCAACATCATGTCAAGCAACGAGTATCTTACTCGCGTAAACCTGATGGACGCAGCCAATCCTAAGACCGACACACCGTTGAATCCTGCCAAGAGTGTGCTCGTAGTGGGTGGTGGTAACACCGCTATGGACTCTTGCCGTACAGCCAAGCGTCTGGGGGCAGATGTCACATTGGTTTATCGCCGTTCAGAAGTTGAAATGCCTGCCCGCCTTGAGGAGGTTAAGCACGCCAAGGAAGAGGGCATCAAGTTCCTTACTTTGCATAATCCTATCGAATATATTGCCGATGAGCAGGGTGCTGTTAAGCAGGCTGTGCTACAGGTAATGGAACTGGGTGAGCCTGATGCATCAGGTCGTCGTAGTCCTGTTCCTGTTGAGGGCAAGACGGTTACCCTTGATGTCGATCAGGTTATTGTGGCCGTTGGTGTATCTCCCAACCCACTCGTACCGAAATCAATTGTAGGACTTGAACTGGGAAGAAAGAACACTATCGCTGTTTCAGAAGAGATGCAGTCTTCACGCAAAGAAATATTTGCGGGTGGCGATATCGTGCGTGGTGGTGCTACCGTGATTCTTGCTATGGGTGACGGCCGTCGTGCTGCTCAGAACATGGACGCATATTTACAAAGTAAATAATGATAAGCAACAAGTAATTAAACAATAGTAAAGAGTGAAAAGTGGAAAAACTCCCGGTTGAATGCATTCCGGAAAAAGGTTTTCACTTTTCACTCTTCTTATAACCTTAAATTATGAACGGATTTTACACAATTATTTTGCTTATATTGAGCAATGTATTTATGACGCTGGCTTGGTATGGGCATTTAAAACTTCAGGAAACAGGCGTCAGCAGTAACTGGCCACTCATCGGCGTTATCATCTTCTCGTGGGGCATTGCTTTCCTTGAATATTGTTGTCAGGTACCTGCCAATCGTATGGGCTTCATTGGCAATGGCGGTCCCTTTTCTTTAGTACAGTTGAAAGTAGTTCAAGAATGTATCTCATTAGCAGTCTTTGCTATCATAGCCAACATACTATTTCAAGGCGACCACTTGCATTGGAACCATATTCTGGCCTTCCTTCTCATTATCTGTGCTGTCTATCTGGTTTTTATGAAGTAAAGGGTTCATGCGAACAGAATTAGAACTATTAGAAAAACGATTAAAGGATCGATTCGTAAAGGCGTTTGCAACCTATCATTTAATCAACGACGACGATCATATCCTTGTGGCCCTTTCGGGTGGCAAGGATTCCCTTTGCTTGTTGGAATTATTGGCTAAACGAGCCAGAATACAACATCCACGATTTGCGGTTGAAGCCGTTCATGTGAGAATGGAGAATATAAAATATGAGACGTCAACTGATTACCTGCAGAAATTCTGTGATGAACTTGGTGTCAAACTGCACGTATGCACCACTCGATTTGAAATAGGTGATGCGACAGAAGCAAACATCAAGAAACAAAAGCAGCCTTGTTTTCTTTGTTCATGGTATCGCCGCAAGAAAATCTTTGATTTGGCACAGGAGCTGGGATGCAACAAAATAGCCTTAGGCCACCATCAGGACGACATATTACACACGGCACTCATGAATCTATTCTACGAAGGACGATTTGGAACGATGCCTGCACTATTGCAAATGAAGAAGATGCCTCTGCAAATCATACGCCCCCTCTGTCTTATCAAAGAATCGGACATTCAGCGCTACGCTGAGCTGCGAGGTTATCAGAAGCAAATCAAACTATGTCCCTTCGAGCACGAGAGCAATCGAACAAATATCAAGCATCTATACGACAAAGTGGAGCAAATGAATCCTGAAACGCGCCATAGCCTTTGGAACGCACTTGTAAGAGAAGGAAAACTAATTGAAAATTCTTAAATTCAGTTAATAATCCATTCTCTTTATATCCTTGTATGGTTTTAATTTGTACCTTTGTTTATTAAAACGAGAATTAGAGATGAAAAGATATATAACAATTCTATTTATTCTAGGCCTACTGATGCCTTTTAGTGTTTATGCACAGAAGAAAAAGTCAAAGAAAAACACTAAGAAGCCCGTAGTTGAAATTGTACAAGAAGATCCACGCATAGCCCAGATGCTGGAAGCCACTCAAAAAATTATGTTCATCGACAGTTTGGTGGTTGACTCTGCCGACTTTATGCGTTTCATCCCTATTGCCAAAGATTGTGGAACATTGGTACAAAACAATAATCTAGGGCAGTTTACCAATGAATTAAAAGACTTTCGACTGACGACTGTTTTTGATGCCAAAGACTCGATTTCACATATTTGCGTGAGCGATTATATTGGCAACACCTGGACCACTCCTGTAGCAGCTAAAGGCATCAATAAAGAGGCATCAGCCAACTACCCTTTTATGATGCCCGATGGCACCACCCTTTATTTCTCACAGAAGGGTGCTAATAGTCTTGGAGGCTACGACATCTTTGTGACTCGTTACGACGGTAGTGAAGGTACATTTCTGAAACCCGAAAACCTTGGTATGCCTTTTGCATCTACCGCTAATGATTATTTCTTTGCCATCGACGAGTTCAATAATTTGGGATATTTCGTCACCGATCGTCATCAGCCCCAAGGCAAAGTATGCATCTACGTGTTCATACCTAATGAAACACGACAAGTATATCAATCGGAGGCTTACTCCGAAACTGAACTCCGCGCTTTGGCAAATATCAACTGCATTGCCAAAACATGGGATAACTCCAACCTGCGAAAGACTGCACTCAATCGCTATCGCGAAGCACGACAGACGGCAAATGTCACACGTCAAAAAGTGATTAGCGAGTTCTCATCCGAACTCGACGACCTACGACATCAGGCAGAAGTGCTCAATAAGGCACTACGTATGGCACGCAATTACTACGCTCGAGCTAATAAAAGCGAACGACAGACACTGCGCTCCGAGATTCTTAAAAGCGAACAAGAGTTAGAACAGTTGCAACTGGAAATTCGCAAAAAGGAAAAAGCGGAACAGAACGACACCTTACTACAATAAAAACATAAATACTAATCACTATGGAAAAGAAGAAATTTGCACCTTCAGAACTCATCATCAATGCCGATGGTTCATGCTTCCATTTGCACCTAAAGCCAGAACAGCTGGCCGACAAAGTAATATTGGTGGGCGACCCTGCCCGTGTAGATACCGTAGCGGCCCATTTCGACTCCAAGGAGTGCGAGGTAAGTAGTCGTGAGTTCCACACCATCACTGGTACATATAAGGGCAAGCGCATCACCGTGCAGAGCCACGGTATTGGTTGCGACAACATTGATATCGTGGTCAACGAGCTCGACACGCTTGCTAACATCGATTATAACACACGCGAAGAACGCGAAGAACATCGCACACTCACCATGGTGCGCATCGGCACCTGTGGCGGTCTGCAACCCTTCACACCCACCGGATGTTTTGTCGCCTCAGTCAAGAGCATCGGTTTCGATGGTCTATTAAATTTCTATGCTGGACGCAATGTCGTTTGTGACATTCCAATGGAAAAAGCATTCCGTGAACACATGCAATGGGACCCCATCAAGGGTGCACCCTACGTAGCCATAGCCGACGCTGAGCTTATCAATCAGATTGCACAAGACGATATGGTGCGTGGCTACACCGTGGCATGCGGTGGTTTCTACGGTCCTCAGGGACGCCAGCTTCGTGCCGACATTGCCGATCCACAACAAAACGAGAAAATTGAAAGTTTCGAGTACGAAGGTATGCACATCTGCAACTTTGAGATGGAGTCAAGCGCCCTTGCGGGTCTCGCTTCGCTGCTCGGTCATCGTGCCATGACCTGCTGTATGGTCATTGCCAACCGCTATGCAAAAGAAATGAACACAGAATATAAGAACTCTATAGACACACTCATTCAGAAAGTACTGGATAGAATTTAATCATTTATTTATAAACGGATAACCACATAATGACTTCATTTGAAAGCGACTACAACAACGGGGCACACCCTTTAGTGCTCCGTCGTCTTATTGAGACCAACGACAACAACAGTTCTTCTTACGGCTCTGATATATGGAGCCAGCAGGCACGCAAGAAAATTCGCCAAGCATGTCAGACGCCCGATGCCGACATCTTCTTCCTCGTAGGTGGCACACAAACCAACGCCACAGTCATCGATGGAGTTCTAACTGGCTATGAGGGTGTCATTGCCGTAGAGTCAGGACATATCAACGTGCACGAGTCTGGTGCCGTGGAAGCCTTCGGACATAAGGTTATCACCCTTCCTGCACATGATGGCAAAATGACAGCCGAGGACCTTCGTGCTTTCCACGACAGATTCTACGCAGACTCATCTTACGAACACATGGTCATCCCTGGTATTGTTTATATAACAATGCCAACCGAACTGGGCACCATTTACAAAGCCTCTGAGATAGAAGCCATTTACAACCTCTGCCAGGAGTACCAGCTACCATTATTCATTGATGGTGCTCGCCTGGGTTATGGACTTATGTCAGATGAATGCGATTTCGACCTGCCCTGGCTAGCACACCACTGCGATGTATTCTATATTGGTGGTACTAAGCAAGGTGCACTTTGTGGCGAGGCTGTTGTTTTCCCACATCATAATGCCCCACGCCATTTCTTTAACATCATCAAGCAGCATGGAGCACTTTTAGCCAAGAGTCGTTTGGCAGGTGTACAGTTCGATGCACTCTTTACTGACAATTTGTATTTCGAACTATCCAAGCACGCCATCCAGAAAGCCATGCAGCTTCGTCAACTGTTCTCTAAAGCAGGCATTGACATCAAGGACTCTCCTACCAACCAACAATTTGTCGTTCTTTCAAACGACCAAAAGCAACAGCTCATGTCTCATGTACTTTTCGAGACATGGGAGCCCGTCGATGCCAATCACGCACTCTGCCGTTTCGTCACTAGTTGGGCTACCACCGATGAAGACATGCAAACGCTTGAGAATGCCCTCCATTCACTTAAATAGCATTTAATTCGATACAATAATGAACACCCCCAATCCTTCCACACCTTCCCCCCTCTTTACGGAGGGATTGAGGGAGGTTTCTACTATCTGCGCTCTTGCCACAGCCACAGGTGGTGCTATCGGAATCATAAGAATTTCAGGCCCCAAAATGTTTGAGATTCTTTCTCATGTATTTAGCAAGAATATCAGCGATGCACAACCAAATACCATTCATTATGGCCACATCAAAGATGGCACAGACATCATCGACGAAGTTCTTGTCAGCATCTTCCGTGCACCACATAGCTATACTGGCGAAGATTGCGCAGAAATCTCTTGTCACGGATCTAGTTATATTTTAAACAAGGTTCTGGCCCTACTAATAGAAAACGGGTGCCAGCAAGCAGGTCCAGGTGAATTCACTCAACGAGCCTACCTCAACGGCAAGATGGACCTCTCACAGGCCGAAGCCGTAGCCGACCTGATAGCCTCAACCAATAAGGCTACTCACCAAATTGCCATGAGCCAACTGCGTGGACATTTCTCTTCCAAGCTGGCTCAACTGCGCGAACAACTTCTGAAACTCACCTCACTGCTCGAACTCGAACTCGACTTTTCAGACCACGAAGATCTTGAGTTTGCCGACCGCAGTAAGTTACTGGAACTTGCAGAAACTATTGACAATCACATCACTCATCTGGCCAACAGCTTCCAAACAGGCAATGCCCTGAAGAACGGCATCCCTGTAGCTATTATAGGTGCGCCAAACGTAGGTAAAAGCACCCTTCTCAATGCTCTTCTAGGCGAAGAGCGCGCCATTGTTTCTGACATACAAGGTACTACCCGCGATGCCATCGAAGACACCATCCAGTTGGGAGGTGTCACCTTCCGCTTCATCGATACTGCAGGCATCCGCCATACTGATGATCAGATAGAGAGTCTCGGCATCCAACGCTCAAAAGCAGCAGCCCAGAGTGCCCGTATTATCCTGCTCATGACAGAGCCCGGTGTACCCTATCCAGATATAGAGACACACGACAACCAGACCGTCATACGCATTGAGAACAAAACAGATGCCTTCCAAGCTAAATTCGGCATAGGCCTCGAAAACCTGAAGCAACAACTCATCAATTCTGCACCCAAAACCTCCGACTCCGACATCATTATAACCAATACCCGCCACTACGATGCCTTAGTACGTGCCCACCAGCACATCCAGCGTGTCATCGAAGGCCTCAATATACAAATAAGCGGCGACCTCCTGAGCGAAGACCTTCGCCAGACCATCGACACCCTATCCGAAATCACCGGCGGCCAGATCACACCAAACGAAGTCTTAGGAAACATATTCAAGCACTTCTGCGTGGGAAAGTGATTTTTTGCAAAGAAAAGCAGACTATCTGCAAACATAACTCGTAAATCACTTAATTTCACGCATTAAGAATTGTACCCATTTTTGCAGATTTTTGATTTTTAACTTCCATATTTGCAGATTATCACCCATTTGTCCCCCGAGATAGTCGAAAATAGCCGAGGTTCAAAAATACCTCATGGGTGGTTATTTACGTTTTCACATGT
>Ga0247611_10010962_pt1 | contig 10550 bp, 13 predicted proteins | sample 177DNAGHGhighgp2_FD_192422 | JGI IMG/M metagenome (GOLD analysis project Ga0247611, IMG submission 192422) | Sheep rumen microbial communities from Palmerston North, Manawatu-Wanganui, New Zealand - 1770 DNA GHGhigh gp2 | ecosystem: Host-associated > Mammals > Digestive system > Stomach > Rumen... | reverse complement strand
CTGTGATTTTACACAAGCCCCACGCGAAAAGGCCGGAGATAGGAGAAGGCAGGCCGAAATGAAGGGAGAAAGCTATATCCACGCATACTACCAGGACATTATTGACGGCTCCGTCGTTGTGGGCCGCTGGGTGCGCCTGTTGTATGAATATATCATTCACGGTCTGGAGGAGAAGCGCTTCTTCTTCGACCCGAAGAAAGCAAACAACGCCATAGAGTGGATAGAAGCGCACTGCTTCCACACCGAGGGACCCCTTGCACCGGGTCCTTTTCTTTTGGAACTGTGGCAGAAAGCGCTCCTGTCCTGCATGTTCGGGATCGTGGACGGCAACGGGAACAGGCAGTTCCGTGAGGTCGTCCTGATCGTCGCCAGGAAGAACGGGAAGAGCCTCTTCGCGGCGGCTATCGCCCGATACATCTGGTGCACGGACGGCTTCGGGACGAAGGTCTTTACGACGGCGCCGAAACTGGAGCAGGCGGAAATCATCTACTCGAACATCTGGGTCATGACGCAGCTCGACCCGGAATGGCAGGAAAAAGACCGGAAGAGATCAGCCAGGGAAAAGCACGAGAAGCGGACGGAAGACATCGGCGACATGGAACGCCACAGGCAGTCCGATCTCTATATCCCGGCGACGAACTCAACCGTCAAGAAAATCGCCTTCGCGGCGAAAAGGTCCGACGGCTTCAATCCTTCCCTTTGCATCTGCGACGAGATCGCAGCCTGGGAGGGAGACAAGGGCCTGAAGCAGTATGAAGTCTTGAAGAGCGCACAGGGCGCACGGCCGGAGCCTCTGCTTTTGTCCTGCTCGACTTCCGGCTACCAGAACGACGGAATCTATGACGAAATCCTGAAGCGGTCGACGCGGTTCCTCCTGGGCGACTCGAAAGAGACCCGCCTCCTGCCGGTGCTCTACATGATCGACGACATCGAGAAGTGGAACGACATCAACGAGCTCCGGAAGTCTAACCCGAACCTCGGCGTCTCCGTCTCCGTGGACTACCTCCTGGAGGAGATCGCAGTCGCGGAAGGATCGCTGAGCAAGAAGGGCGAGTTCATCACAAAATACTGCAACCTGAAGCAGAACAGCTCCCTCGCGTGGCTGCCGGCGAACATCGTCGAGAAGGCCTGCGGGGAACCGCTGCAGCTGGAGGACTACGCGAAGCACTATGCGCTCATCGGCATCGACCTTTCGCAGACGACCGACCTGACGGCCGCGACACTCGTGATCGAGAAGGGCGGCGAGTTCTTCGTCTGGGCGCACTTCTGGCTGCCGGCGGAGAGAATCGACGAGGCGACGTTACGGGACGGCCTTCCGTATGACGCCTTTATAAAGCGCGGCTTACTTAGCCCGTCCGGGGACAACGTGGTCGACTACCACGACGTCTTCGACTGGTGCGTCGGGATGGTGCGGAAGTTCAAAATCTATCCGCTCATGGTGGGATATGACCGCTATTCCGCGGCCTACCTAATACAGAGCCTGGAGGCGGCGGGCTTCAAGACGGATTCGGTCTTCCAGGGCGACAACCTCTGGCCGATCATCCAGGAGACCGAGGGCATATTGAAAGACGGAAGGATGCACATCGGGGACAACGACCTCCTGAAAGTGCATCTTTTGAATAGCGCCGTGAAGATGAGCGTGGAGCGCGGGCGCGGGAAGCTGGTGAAGCTATCGCCCACGGACCACATCGACGGAACGGCGGCATTGTTGGACGCGATGACCGTCCGCATGGCCCACTTTGACGAGCTGGGCCAGAGACTGAAAAACGAGGGGAAATAGATGAGCCTTTTCGACAAAATCTTTAAGAAGGACCGGGAGAGCGAGAAGGTGCTCCACCACTACAGCGTCTTCACCGAGCTGAACGGCTACCGCCCCGTCTTCCGCTCCTGGGGAGGACAGATCTACGAGTCCGAGCTGGTCAGGGCGGCAATCGACGCAAGGGCGCGGCACGTCTCGAAGCTGGAGCCCATCTTCTACGGCACGGCGAAGCCGAAGTTGATCGCGAAGATGAAACACAACCCGAACGAGTGGCAGACGTGGAGCCAGTTTTTTTATCGCGTCTCGACGATCCTCGACGTGAAGAACACCTGCGTGATCGTGCCGGTGTTAGACGCAGACCTGGAAGTGACCGGCTATTATCCGGTACTGCCGGAGAAATGCGAGGTCGTCGAGTGGAACGCGGAGCCCTGGCTGAAATACACCTTTTCCGACGGGAAGAAGGCCGCAATCGAGATGCGCTTCTGCGTGATCCTGACAAAGTTTCAGTATAAGGACGACTTCTTCGGCGAGGACAACCGGCCCCTGCACACGACGATGGAGCTGCTTGACTTCAACAAGCAGGGAGCGCGGGAGAAGGTCAAGAACTCCGGCGCCTTGAACTTCATGGCGCAGGCGGACAACTTCAGCGACCCGGAAGACCTCGAAAAAGAGAAGAGCCGGTGGGCGAAGAAGAACCTCGCCAGGGACGCAGAGACGGACGGATTCATCCTGTTCCCGAACACTTATAAAAACATAACGCAGATCCAGGACGCGCAGTACACGCTTGACGCGGACCAGATGGAGGAAATCCAGAAGAACGTCTTCCTGTACTTCGGCGTGAATGAAAAGGTCATGAGCAACGCGGCGACCGGTGACGAGCTGGACGCCTTTTTTAATGGCGCAGTCGAGCCATTCAGCGTGCAAATCTCCGAAGGCCTGACGCGGGCCATGTTCTCCCTGAACGAGAGATCACGCGGTGCGGCGTTTTTCGCCTCCTCGAATCGGCTACAGTACATGAGCACGACCGCAAAGGTCAGCATGGCGCAGCAGCTGCTTGACCGCGGCGTCATGACCATAAACGAGGCCCGTGCGCTGTTCAACTTCGCGCCGGTGCCTGGCGGAGACATCCGGGCGATCCGCGGCGAGTTCAAGAACGCGGACGCCTTAACAACCATAAACAACGAGACCGTCATCACGGTCGACGAGCCGGCAGAAGAATCTGCCGAGCCTGAACAGGCAGAACAGGAGGAAGAAAATGCCGGTGAAGAGTGATAGAGAATACCGCAGCATGACGATGGCCGCCGCCGAAGAAGGTGACTACATCGTCCGCGGATATGCCACGACCTTCGATGATCCTTACGTCCTGTACGAGGACAAGGACGTGATCCTGCGAGAGATCATCGACCACGACGCACTGCGTGACGCGGACATGAGCGACGTCATCATGCAGTACGACCACGAGGGCCGGGTATTTGCCCGGACTTCTAACGACACGCTGATCGTGGACCCAGACGCCCACGGTCTGGCGATGGAAGCAAGACTCGGAGGGACAAGCCTCGGCCGGGGCCTGTTTGAAGAGATAAAAGGCGGCTACACCACGAAGATGTCATGGGCCTTTACCGTCAACAGAGAGCGGGATGAATGGAAGACCGAGACGGCGCCAGACGGGCGGCAGCTCGAGACCAGAATCATCCACTCTGTCCGGAAGGTCTACGACGTGAGCGCGGTGAGCCTGCCTGCAAATGACGCAACGGAGATTTCGGCGCGTAACCTTGCCGACGGAGTGATCGAGCGAGTGAGAGCGGAGCGACTTGAAGCGCTGGCGCTGCGGAAAAGAAAAATGTTACTGGAGGACTGGCTGAAATGACCAGAGAAGAAATCATGGAGCTCGACCTCGACGGAATTGAAGCCCGCAAGGCTGAAATGAAAGCCGAGATCGAACAGGCGGCCGATTCTGCCGCGCTCGACGCTATCGAGGCCGAGAAGGCCATCATCGAGGAAAGAATCGCACAGCTCAACGCCGAGGCCGAAAAGGCAAAGAGAAAAGCCGACATGGCTGCCGTCATCGGCGGAAAAGGAAAGACCATCGCAAAACAGGAGGAAAGAACCATGAACGATATCAAAGAGTATCGCAATTCCAAAGAGTACGTCGAGCTCTATGCCGACTACATGAAGAGCCACGACGACACGGAAATCCGTGCGGCTCTTCTCAGCACCAACGCGACAGGCGGCACCATCCCTGTCCCGGATTTTGTTTACGACATCGTCAAGACCGCGTGGGACCGCAACGAGATCATGCGCCTCGTCCCGAGGGAAAACCTTCCCGGCAATCTCAAAGTCTCCTTCGAAATCAGCGGCAGCGACGCCGTGATCCACACCGAAGGCAGCGGAGCCGTCTCCGAGGAAGATCTCGTTGAAGGCGTCGTGACCCTCATCCCGGAATACGCGAAGAAGTGGAAATCCTTCTCGAAAACCGTGTATGCCCTGAGAGGCGAAGCGTTCGTCCGCTACATCTACGACGAGATCGCGTACCGCGTCTTCAAGAAGGTCGCCGACACCCTGATCGGGAAGATTGCCGCCCTTCCGCAGACGGCCACCTCTACGAAGCCTTCTGCCGCAAAAATCAGCGGTGCCCCTGCTGTCGGCCTCGTGGCTGAAGCAATCGGAAACCTGAGCGACGAAGCAACGAACCCGGTCGTCGTAATGAACAAGGCCACGTGGTCCGCCTTCAAGGCCGCATACTATCAGGGCAACTTCCCGGCTGACCCGTTCGAGGGCTTTGCTGTGCACTTCAACAACAGCCTTCCGGCCTACAGCACCGCCTCCTCCGGTGCCGTGTACGCCATCGTCGGCGACTTCCGTCAGGGCACTCTGGCGAACTACCCGAACGGCGACGAAATCGAGTTCACCTTCGACACCATCTCCCGCAAGAAAGAAAACCTTGTGGAAGTGCTCGGCGAGCTCCTGGTAGCTGCTGAACCGGTAGCGGACAAGGCGTTCACCCTTATCGCGAAGGCCTGATGACCTGATGAAGGTAAAACTTTTAAGAGTGGCGAGAGTGCGTCACGAAGCCGGGGAGATCGTCGAGGTCTCCCCGGAGGTGGCGCACTTCCTGCTCAGCGTCGGTTCCGCTGTTAAGGTAGAGGAGGCACCGAAGGAACCGGCGAAGAAAACCGCGAAGAAGAAATAACGGAGGGAACGCGATGACTACACTGGAAGCGGTGAAGCTGGCGCTCAGAATCGTGACGGCAGCCTTTGACAGCGAGCTGAACGACCTGATCGCGGCGGCGCTCATCGACCTGAAGCAGGCCGGCATCTCAAACACCGACCAGACTGATCCGATGATCCGCCGGGCGATCGTGACGTTCTGCAAGCTGAACTTCGGCCAGCCGGACGATTATGACCGCTTGAAACGGTCATACGATGAGCAGAAGGCGCAGCTTGGGATGGCAACGGGGTACACGACATGGACAGAAGCGTGACCTTTGACCTCCTGACGGAGACCATGACGCAAGACAGCATCGGGCAGTTCGTCCGGACGACTCAAAAGAGGACCGTCTTCGGACAGGTCTCCAGCGTGACCGCTTCGGAGTTTTTCGCGGGAGGACAGAACGGCTTCAAGCCCGATCTCCGCGTGACTATGTTCGGCCCGGACTACCAGGACGAGGAGAACATCGAACTGGAAGGGAAGATCTATAGCATTTATAGAACATACCGGGGAAAGAACGACACGCTGGAGCTTTACCTCGAAAAGAGGCGCGGAGACCATGAACAAAGCAGCAACACCGGAGACACTTGACAAGGCAATCATGGCCGAGCTTGACGAGTTCGCCGGCTCCCTGAAGGAAGACATCGTCGCGGCTCAAAAGGCAGCGGCGAAGAAGGCAATCAAGGACATAAAGGCGAACGCACCGGGCAAAGGCAAATATGCCAAAGAGTGGAAATCAAAGACCACGCAGACGCGGACAGGGGCCGAGACGGTCATCTATGAGGGTGATCGTCCCGGCCTTGCCCATCTTCTGGAATATGGTCACCCGATTGTCTCAGGAGGGCGGACCGTCGGGCAGGCGAAAGCCTTCCCGCATATTGACCCGGCCGCGGAAGCAGCGGCGGCCTACTACGAGCAGGAGCTCGGGAGGGAAATCGAAAAATGACGCTTGACGCACTGAATACGCTCCTGAGCGCGGTCTATCCGACCGCCTACTGGTCCTTCCCGGAGAAGGAGGCGCCGCCTATGCCCTATCTCGTTTTTTTCGAGGAGGGCTCGGATAACTTCGGCGCCGACAATAAGGTCTACCACCACAGCCGGCAGGTCTCCGTGGAACTTATGACAAAGACAAAGGACCCGACCGCGGAAGGGAACGTCGAGGCGGCCCTCGACGCGGCGGACATCTACTGGGAAAAGACGGAAACGCACCTCGACGATGAGGACGCGTTTGAAGTCATCTATTCATTGGAGGTTTAACAATGCCTACTGCTAACAAAGTCCATTTTGGACTGAAGAATGTCCACTACGCCCTGATCACCTACACCGACGGCGTCCCTACCTGGGGCACACCGAAGGCGATCCCGGGCGCGGTGAACGTCAATCTTGCAAAAAACGAGGCGGCGACGGACTTCTACGCCGACGACGTCAACTATTTCCACCTCGTGGGGAACAACGGCTACACCGGCACCCTCGAGATGGCAGATTTCCCCGCAGAAGTGCGGAAGGACCTGTGGAACCAGACGATCACGGCGACAGGGAAGATGCTGGTCGAAGACGTCGACGCACAGCCGGCAGAGTTCGCGCTCATGTTCGAGATCAACGGCGACCAGGCGCCCGTGCGGTACTGCATGTATCGCTGCGTCGCGTCCCGCCCTGACGTCGTAGGCGCGACAAAAGGCGAGAGCGTGGAAGTGCAGACTCAGTCCTGCGACATCACGGTCATGCCGGTCATCGACCCTACGGCGGACTCGCCGATCAGCGGGAAAACGTACTACAGCACCACGGCGGACACGCCGACAGCGGACTACACGGGCTTCTATGGCTCCGTCAACACGACGCTGACTTAACACCAAAGGGAGGCTCAAAAACCTCCCTTTTTTCTGCACATAAGGAAATAGCCGCAGGCGGGCACAGAATCCAACAGCGGGCAAAATAGAGGCCCTGTGGGGTCAAGGAGAAGGCACATGATAGAGAAGAAAACAACCATCGACGGCAAGGAAGTGACGCTCCGGAGCTCGGCGCTGATCCCGAAACTTTATCGGGCGCAGTTCGGCCGGGACATGGTGTCGGATATGCGGAAACTGGCAAAGGCCTACAAGGAGACGCAGGGGGACGAAGAGAAGATGCTCGACGTCTTTGACCTGGAAATCTTCGAGCGGGCGGCCTGGATCATGCTGAAGCACGGCGGGGAGGACGTCGGGGAAAGCCCTGACGAGTGGCTTGACAGCCTCGACGGAGTCTTCAGCGTTTATGAAGCGCTCCCGATCATCCTGGAACTGTGGAACAAAAACAACGCGACCACGTCCATTCCGGCAAAAAAATAAGGGCAACAGTCCGAGAGCCGAACGGGGCGATCTTCATGCTGAGGTGCGCCCACTTCGGGCTGTCCGATGAGGCACTTGCAAACATGACGATGGGCATGGTCTACGACATGCTCACGGAAGAGGGGAACGACCGCGAGGAATACCCCTACGAAGCAACACAGGAGGACATCAGGTCTTTCTTCGGGTGATTAAAAATGGCGGGAAAAATCCGAGGCATCACGATCCAGTTAAGCGGCGACACGACCGGCCTGACGAAATCGCTAAACGATGCCAACAAAGAGATAAAAAACACTCAGTCACAGCTGAAGGACGTCGAACGGCTGCTAAAGCTGGACCCCAAAAACACCGAACTGCTCCGCCAGAAGCAGGAGCTTCTCGGCAAGGCCATAGGCGAGACGAACACGAAGCTCGAAACGCTGAAGAAGGCCGAGGAAACGATGAAGTCCCAGGGCGTCGACCAGAACAGCGAGCAGTTCATGGCTCTGCAGCGGGAGATTGCCGCGACAGAAGGCGAGCTGAAGAAGCTGACGGACGAAGCGGGGAAGACTGTCTCGGCTTTTGATAAGGTCAAGGCAGCGACGGACAAGATCGCACAGGGCGCAAAGAACGTGGCCGACAAGACGAAGGGACTGTCCCTTGCCGGCGGAGCTGTGGCCGGCGGACTGCTGGCGACCGGGAAGAACGCAATCCAGACGGCTGACGACCTGGCGACACTGGCGAAGCGGTCCGGACTCTCGACGGACATGCTGCAAAAGTTTGCGTATGCGTCCGACATGGTCGACGTCTCGACGGAAGAGCTCGTCAGCGCCATGACGAAGATGAAAAAGAACATGGGCGACAACCCGGCGGCCTTTGAAGCCCTGGGCGTCTCCGTGACAAATGCGGACGGAACCTTCCGGGGCCTTGAGGAAGTCTTCTACGACTCCCTCGCAGCACTTTCTCAGATCGGCGACGAGACGGAACGAGACCTCGCGGCGATGGACCTTTTCGGCAAGGGCGCGGACACGCTGGCCACGATCATTGACGACGGCGGTGTCGGCCTGCAGGAGTACGGAGCACAAGCCCAGGCGCTGGGCCTCATACTCTCCGAAGACACGATCGGGAAATTGACAGCGACCGGGGACACCATCGACGAAATGAAAGCCAGGGCGACGGCCACGCTCACAGAGGTGGGGGCACAGCTGCTCGAAAACCTTGCACCGACCATCGACACGATCGTCGAGAAGATCGGCGAGGTCGTCGCGTGGCTCGGAACGCTGGACAGCGACACCCTGAACACCATTTTGATCGTGGCCGGCGTGATCGCAGCCATCTCCCCGGTGGCCGGTCTTATCTCCGGAATAACGACGGCGATCGGCGGCGTGACGAGCGCGATCCAGTTCCTTCTGGCTAATCCGATCGTGCTGCTGATCGCCGGCATTGTGGCTCTTGTGACCCTGATTGCCACAAAGGGCGAACAAATAAAAGAGATACTGAACAAGGTGGACGGATTCCTTCAAAACATCTTCGTGAAGGATTGGTCGAAGCAGTTCGGCGCGCTTGGGGAGTTCCTCAACGCTTTCTTCGCCATCGTGAAGGGCGTCTGGGACAGCATCAAGCAGATTTTCACGGGCATCATCGACTTCATCCGCGGCGTTTTCACGGGTAACTGGAAACAGGCATGGGAAGGTGTGAAGAGCATCTTCTCTGGCGTTTTCAACGCCCTCCTGACCATCGCGAAGGCGCCGCTGAACCTCCTGATCGGACTTGTCAACGGCCTGATTGACGGCCTGAACTTCCTCATCCGTGGCATCAACAAGATCGGCTTCGACGTGCCTGATTGGGTGCCGATTATCGGCGGGAAGAAGTTCGGCTTCAACCTGAAAGAAATCGGGAAGATCGCATACCTTGCACAAGGCGGCATTCTTTCCTCCGGCACGGCGGTCGTTGGTGAAGCGGGGCCGGAACTGCTGACCATGAACAACGGCAGGGCGGTCGTGCAACCCTTGACGAACAACACCACAAACCAGAACTACGGCGGCGTCACGCTGAACATCTACGGAACGGCGGGACAGAGTGTGCAGGAGCTTGCGGAGATCATCATGGACGAGATCGGCGACGCTACGCGGAGAAGGGAGGCGGCATTATGAAAACCGGATGGCTTTTGTTTGACGGATTCGCCACAAACAACAACGGCATCTACACGACAGGAAAGAACACACACAACGCACCCGAGAGAGACGTGACCACCTTCCAGATCGCCGGACGGAACGGCGACTTCTTCGTGGATAACGGCAGATGGCAGAACATAGAAGTGACCTATCCCTGCTTCGTGGCGGGCTTTTCCGCGCAAGAGCAGTACATCCGCAACGTTTTCGGCTATCCGCTGACGAACTACAAAATACTGCAGGACAGCTATGACGAGACGCACATCCGTCTCGCCCGTCCTGTGGGCGGCATCGTCTTCGAACCTATCAGGGGAGACTTCGCAAACTTCGAATTGACTTTCGACTGCGATCCGAGGCGGTTTTTGCTCAGCGGGCAGGAGGCGACGGAAATCGACGGCTCGGTCACGATAACAAACCCGACGAGATTCGAGGCAAGGCCGCTGATCTACATCGAGGACGTGACAGAGGGAACGGAGATCTCGGTCATCGACGGCAACGGCAAGGAGTACACGCTGACCGCGCTTGATAACTTCACGGGGCCGATTGAAATCGACAGCGAACGGCAGGACATAGTCACCTATGTTGACGACGTTCCGGCGAACATGAACAGCCTTTTCGACCTTCCTGATGGCTTTCCCCTTCTCACGCAGCGCGGGAACCAGATAACGATCACCGGAAGCTACGGCTTCGCGGAAATCACACCGAGGTGGTGGGAATTATGATCATTGCGGAAAACTATCCCTATACCGGCAACGGCCTCGGCGGTCTGCCTGACGCCCTCGAGGCGACAGTTACCCACGAGATAAACGGTATCTATGAACTATTCGTCAGCTATCCCGTCACGGGTCTGCACTATGACGAAATAATCTCCGGCAGAATAATCATGGCAGAGCCTGACGACTTGACGGAGGCGCAGCCATTCCGCATCTACCGGATAACGAAGCCGCTGAACGGCATCGTCTCCGTCTATGCGCGGCACATCTGCTACGACGCGCAGGGCGTCATCGTGGAACCCTTCACGGCGGGCAGTATGACCGAGGCGTTCCAGACCATCCCGACGAAATGCACACCGTCCTCGCCTATCACCTTGCAGACCACGCGATCCGTGGCCT
>Ga0247611_10010961_pt1 | contig 10552 bp, 10 predicted proteins | sample 177DNAGHGhighgp2_FD_192422 | JGI IMG/M metagenome (GOLD analysis project Ga0247611, IMG submission 192422) | Sheep rumen microbial communities from Palmerston North, Manawatu-Wanganui, New Zealand - 1770 DNA GHGhigh gp2 | ecosystem: Host-associated > Mammals > Digestive system > Stomach > Rumen... | reverse complement strand
TTGGCATACATTGTGAGCATGCGCTCATACAAGAACTTCTCGTCTTTATTGTCAAGTTGTATCTTTGCCATCTGACCGGCGAGATATTGTTCGAAACGCATCTTCTCCTCAATCGTATAACAGACAGCATGCTCCGTTGTACCATTCAACAGATCCATTGCAATATAGTTATTCGGATACAAGCGGTAATTCTTGTGAATCTCATTGTCTATATGAGCTGCAACTTGGGCAAACAGCTCCGTCTTCGGCATGTCTGCAGGCAGATGTCTCAGATAATCGTCAATACAGGGCGCACAATGGTAATGGATACGTCCCTTATACCCCATGATGCCTGTCTGCATGCTGACCACATCATCATTAGCACTCTTTTTCCATCCGCTCACATCCCGTTTTAACTGAAATTCTTGTGCCTTGAGGAAATCACAAGGATCGAACTCGTATGAAATAGCCAAGGGAACAATATGCAACTGACACAGACGGTCGATAATTGAGCCTTCGCCTCCCATCGCCATCATTTTAAGAATCGACTCTTGAGTACGGTCATCGCTGTCCTTTGCCCGACCTTCACGCTGAGCTATCCAGATGTTCTCATTCTTCTCCCGAATGGCAAAGTGCATATAATCACTGAGCCGCTTAGAGACAATAAGCATCTGACGCATCGAGACACTTCGCTCAACGATAAATGCTTTGTTAAGACGTGCCAGGTCCTTCACCCAGGGAAGGGAAAGGAGATTGTCACCGATGGCAATCTCGCAGGTTGTCGTAAAGCCGTTATCAATCAGCAGCATGTCCAGAAAAGCCGAGTCGAGGACAATGTCACGATGATTGCTGACAAACGTATATCTGCGTGTATTGTCTATTGCTGAAGAATCCATGTCACACCCGGTGCTCGCCTTTGCGAGCAGTTGTTTGAGGAAAGTGTAGCAAAAGGCTTTCTGGAAATCCAGATTGGTCTTACACTGCCGCATCTTAGCAGCAATCATCTCAAACGGCACCTGCGGATATAAGTATGACAGTACTGTCTGAAACTGCTGGTCGGCCAAAAGCCTGTCGTACACTTCGGGCAGCTCTTCCGGCTCGAAGGGACGGATTGTGTCAAACTCCTTTGGTATGATCATGGTTGTATATAATTAGAATTGATTCTCTACAATTTCCGACAGGACATCCTTAATGTCAAGGCCGGCAGCCCTCACCTGCTGAGGAATGAAACTTGTTGCTGTCATTCCAGGAGTGGTATTAATCTCCAGCATGTTGATTTTGTCGGAACCATCGGCATTCTTTGTGATGATATAGTCGACACGGATAATACCATTGCAATGGAGTATGTCATAGATACGACTGGTCTCAGCCTGTAAGGCATCAGACAGCTCCTGAGGGATACGGGCAGGAGTAATCTCCTGAACCTGACCATTGTACTTGGCATCATAGTCAAAGAACTCATTGCTCGTCACCACTTCTGTAACAGGGAACACCACCGACTTCTCCTTTGTCTTATAGCAACCCACTGTCACTTCAGTTCCATCGAGATACGATTCTATCATTACCTCTTCACATTCCATAAACGCATTGCGCAGGGCGGGAGCAATCTGGTCGGCATTCTTCACTTTGGAAACCCCAAAGCTGGATCCGTCTGCTGCCGGTTTCACGAAGCAAGGCATGCCAATTCGTTTTTCGATTTCCTCTTCCGTGTATTTGTTCTCTTCCCCACGACGCAGCAGCAGACTGTCTGCCACATTGATGCCGTAACCGCGCAGGTAGTTATTCAGGGCGAATTTGTCGAATGTCAAAGCCTCAACAAGCACACTACTTGTGGAATAAGGCAGACGGAGCAGTTCAAAATAGCCCTGCATGAAGCCATTCTCACCTGGCGTCCCATGAATGGTGATATATGCATAGTCAAACCAGACGGTCTTTCCGTCAAGCTTGAATGAAAAATCATTTTTATCGATCTTGACTGCACTTCCGTCACTTAAATTGACACTCCAGTCTAATCCCTTTACATCGACAATGTATACATTATAACGCTCTTTGTCAAAAAAGGAATAAAGTCCCTGCGCTGAGCGCATGGAAACATCGTGTTCTGATGAATCACCACCACAGACGATGGCGATATTTCTCTTACTAATTTTCATTTATTTATTCTTCGATTGTAATATTTGTTGTCCCGTGAATATATCCACGCCATTTCTCGATGACAGCCTGCATATCTGCAGGCAGTGGCGACGTGAAGTCCATCTGCTTTCCTGTCTTCGGATGCACGAATCCTAAGGTTTGTGCATGCAGGACCTGACGTGGACACAATTTGAAACAGTTCTGTATAAATGCCTTATATGTTGAACTACGCTGTCCGCGAAGTATCTCCGTTCCACCATATCGTTCATCACAGAACAACGGATGTCCGATATGCTTCATGTGGGCACGAATCTGGTGGGTACGACCCGTTTCCAGTATACATTCTATTAACGTGGTGTAGCCAAAGCGCTCCAGCACCTTATAATGAGTGACTGCCGGCTTGCCTATCTCTGAATCAGGACTGAAGACCATCATCCGGAGACGGTCTTTCGGGTCACGTCCGATATTCCCTTCTATGCGTCCTTCATCCTCGGTGAAGTTACACCACACCAACGCTTGATAAGAACGACGGGATGTCTTGTTGAAAAACTGAAGACCAAGATTTGACTTTGCCTCGGGCGTCTTTGCTATCACCAGCAACCCGCTTGTATCCTTATCTATGCGATGAACCAGTCCGACTTCGGGATCGTTGGGATCAAATCGAGGGTTATCTCTCAGATACCAGGCGATGGCGTTTATCAGCGTTCCATGGAAATTGCCGGCTCCCGGATGCACCACCATCCCTGCCGGTTTGTTAATCACCATCAGTTCATCGTCTTCATAGACGACATCAAGAGGGATGTCCTCGGGTGTGATACTGTTGTCATGGCGGGGACGGTCGAGCATCAAGGTGACGACATCACCTGAACGCACCTTATAATTACTCTTGACAGGACGGTCATTCACATGTACGAACCCGGCATCAGCAGCTTTCTGGATACGACTCCTACTGGAATGCTGCATTTTCTCCTGCATGTATTTGTCGATACGTACAGGAGCCTGACCTGCATCCACCACAAAACGGAAATGTTCAAACAGCGGTTGTGATCCGTCTTCTTCTAAGTCATCTATCGTTTCGATATACTCTTCCATTCACAATAGTCTGATACTTATATGAACCCGCCACAGCAGTTATTGTTTCTTCTCAGAAGGTTTGCTTTCAGATGAGCTCTTCTCTGTGCTCTTATTCTCCGGAGTCTGTTTCTTCTCTGGCTCAGTATTATTTTTCTCTGGAGCTGGAGTACGAACCTCTTCAAAGTCATCGAATTCATCCATCTCATCCTCTTCAGGATAGACCGGATCGATATAGTTGACGGAATCAGAAGCGTCACGCATACCATTACCAACCTGAATCACAACAGAGTCTTCAACAGATATCTTGTCTCCCGAGTTGACATTCTTGCCACGCACCAGTACACCGTAAACCCAGTCTTTTTCTCCTGGAACGAATTGAGGCATTGCCACCTTGAAGCCCAGCGCCGTCAGTTTTGCCATTGCCTCGCGCAGCGAACTGTTATCCACGATATCAGGCAGTGTCAGTGTCGGAGTGGTCAAGGCATTCAGAGTCAGATAAATGACATGTCCGGACTTCACCATCTCTCCTGCATCCGGATTCTGCTCCAGCACGCAGTCGGGCGGAAGGGTCTTCACATATCCAGTATCGCTGACATGCACCACCAGTCCAAGACCTTCAAGAATACGCTCTGCATCCTTAAAACCTTTATACTTCACATTGGGTACTTGAATGGCTTCCCCATGATGGGTGTATACATCAAGACCATATTTCACACCAAGACTGATAAGTACCACTAATACAGCCATGGCAAAAAGATTACCCCATAAATAGCCGCTGGTGATTTTTTTAAAGAATTCTGATGCTTTCATTGATTCACTTTAACTTTGCTGCAAAAGTACGTAAAAAAATCGAAGTATAAACAAAAAGCAGCAAAGAAATATAGATTCCTTGCTGCTTTTTGTCGTCGTTACAAATATTACTGACACATTTAAATCATTTATTTACCATGATTTTCGTCAGATACTGTCAACTTCTTGCGACCCTTGGCACGACGAGAAGCTAATACACGACGGCCATTCTTTGTTGCCATACGCTCACGGAAGCCGTGCTTGTTCACTCTTCTTCTGTTGTGAGGCTGAAATGTTCTTTTCATTGTCTTATATTATTTATGTTATTATTTTTCCATCAAAAAGGCGATATTGCACAATTCGGGATGCAAAAGTACGGATAATTTTCGAAATAACAAAGAATTATGTGATTTTTAAGTTCAAAACAAGCGTTTTTTTATAATTTATTTGTAACTTTGCACCGCTTTCCAGCGCTCAAGTCAACAATAAACACATATTCTAAGATAAAAAGACAATGATTAAATCACAAGACATTAAAAAAGGTACATGCATCCGCATGGATGGTAAGTTGTACTTCTGCATCGACTTCCTGCACGTAAAGCCAGGAAAAGGAAACACCATCATGCGTACTACCCTTAAGGACGTAGTAAATGGTCGTGTACTTGAAAAGCGTTTCAACATTGGTGAAGCACTTGAGGATGTGCGTGTTGAGCGCCGTGCCTATCAGTATCTCTATCTTGAAGGACAAGACTACATCTTCATGAATCAGGAGACATACGACCAGATTCCTATCAACAAAGAGCTTATCACTGGTGTCAACTACATGAAGGAAAATGATGTCGTAGAGGTTGTCAGCGATGCTGATACAAACACCATTCTCTACGCTGAAATGCCAGTGAAGACCAATCTTCGCGTTACTCATAGCGAACCGGGTATTAAGGGCGATACCGCTACAAATGCCACAAAGCCTGCAACTCTGGAGACTGGTGTGGAAATCCGCGTTCCTTTGTTCATCAATGAGGGCGACCTTGTACAGGTTGACACACGCGACGGTTCTTATCTGAACAGGGTAAAGGAATAAGCCCTGCCAACCGATTATCAGGAATGAGAAGCTGGAGTAACATCAGTTTCTTATTCCTGATTCTTTCTTTATATACACAAGTAGACCATCATCTTTTATTAATCCTTCGACTATGAAATACTCCATTATCGTACCCGTGTTCAACCGTCCCGACGAAGTGAGGGAACTGCTGCAAAGTCTCACGCTACAGACATTCACCGACTTTGAGGTCATCATCGTGGAAGACGGTTCGCAGAAACCATGCCAGGAGGTTTGCAACTCATTCGCACAATCGCTCCGATTGAAGTATTTCATGAAGCCCAACAGCGGACCTGGACAAAGCCGCAACTATGGGGCAGAAAGAGCCGACGGCGATTTTCTCATCGTTCTCGACAGTGATGTCGTACTGCCCGAAGGGTATCTCCAGGCTGTTGACGACGAACTGAAAGCCAATCCTTGCGAAGCTTTTGGCGGACCTGATGCCTCCCACCCTTCATTCACACCTGTCCAAAAAGCCATCTCCTACTCCATGACTTCTTTTTTCACGACGGGCGGCATACGTGGAGGCAAGGCTAAGCTCGATAAGTTCTACCCACGCTCGTTCAACATGGGAATCCGTCGTGATGTCTACAGACAGCTGGATGGGTTCTCGAAGATGCGCTTCGGAGAGGACATCGACTTCTCATACAGAATCGTGGAAGCAGGATACCGTCCGCGTCTCTTCCCTTCAGCATGGGTATGGCACAAACGGCGCACCGACTTCCGTAAGTTCTTCCGACAGGTCTATAACAGTGGTATTGCGCGTATCAACCTCGAAAAGCGTCATCCAGGCACCATGAAACTCGTTCACATGCTCCCGATGGTGTTCACCGTGGGAGTGATACTGCTGTCGGTCGTGGCGCTCGCTGGCATCATCTTCGCCATAATAGGACTTCTTTCGGCCTTCAATGGCAGCGGTTGCAACATGGGACTCCTGGCTACGTATGCCGGCGGTTTTATTACATTGGCAGCCCTTTCACCGCTGTTGCTCTACTCGATTCTCATCTGCTGCGACTCTACAATGCGCAACCATAGCCTTAAAGTGGGACTGCTCTCCGTGCCGGCTGCATTCGTCCAGCTCATGGGCTACGGACTCGGCTTCATCTATGCATGGTACAAGCGTATCTTACTAAAGCAGGATGAGTTTACAGCCTTCGAAAAGAACTTTTACAAATAACAGCAGGACAACTGCGACATTGACCTTTTACTATAGACTATGAATGACAAACTGACCATCAGCCAATGGGCTGAGGAAGACCGGCCACGTGAGAAGCTGCGCGACCTCGGCACACAGGCATTGAGCAATGCCGAACTGTTGGCGATACTGATTGGCTCGGGCAGTGCAAAGGAGAGCGCCGTCAGTCTTATGCAACGTATCCTGAATGACTGTAACAACAATCTGAACACGCTGGGGAAACGAAGCATACGTGAACTTTGTGAATACAACGGCATCGGAGAGGCGAAGGCCATCACATTGCTGGCGGCATGCGAGCTGGGGAAACGAAGACAAAGGGAAAAGCCTGAGGAAAGACCCGATTTGGGATCTCCCACTGCCATCTACAACTATATACATCCTTTCATGCAGGATCTTGATGTAGAAGAGGCATGGATTGTTCTGATGAACCAGAATTACAAACTCATTCGGGCACAGCGCATCAGTCATGGAGGCATCACCGAGACAGCCGTCGATGTACGCATCATCATCAAAGAGGCTCTGCTCTCTAATGCTACCGTTCTCGCATTGTGCCACAACCACCCCAGCAACAACCCGACACCCAGCGCGGATGACGACCGGTTGACAACACGGGTAAAGAAAGCCTGTGAAATCATGCGCATCTACTTTCTTGACCATCTTGTCATTACTGACGGTCGCTACTACTCTTATCAGGAACACGGAAAGATCTGACCTAAACACCAAGAATAATGAAAAAGAATTCGTTTTTAATACTTTGCTTCTTCATGATGGACTTGTCATCTGCCTTTGCACAGCAATATGGACGGGCAGACCGGTTTATTCTTTCTCCCGGGGAGCAAAGAGTTGTCTATGGTATCAACCAACTGTCTTTCTCTTTAATGAGAGAGATTCACAATAAATCGAATGTCATCATCTCACCTTTTAGCATCGCATGCCTGCTGAGCCTGACCAACGACGGTGCAAGCGGGGGCACACGCAAGGAAATCAGCAGTAGACTCGAAGCATCCCCGGAAGCTACAGACAGCTTCTATCAGCACGTCATCCCTCTCCTTTCAACATCCGACGATGAATACCAGTTCAAGATAGCCAATGCGCTGTTTGTCAACAAACAGTTCAAGCTGAAGAAATCGTTCAGGAAAAGAACCAACCAGCATTACTCAGCCTTTGTGCGTAGTCTCGACTTCTCACTAGCAGCAAGTGCAATGGAAATAAATGAATGGTGTGCCCGTCAGACTGAAGGAATGATTCCGTCTATGGTTGATGAGACTTCTACAGATGCCTTCATGTATGCACTGAACGCCGTGTATTTTGAAAACAAATGGAGTGAGAAGTTCAGAAGGGAGAACACAGAGGAAGAAACCTTCACAAATGAAGACGGTAAGGAGAGCCTGCTGCCGATGATGCGCATGAGGAAGCTGCTCGACTATGCTGAGGACGAACAATGTCAGATGCTTCGACTCCATTATGCTGGAGGGACAGGCAGCACAATGTGCATCTTGCTCCCGAAAAAAGGACACACGACAACGGACATTCTACAGGAAATGAACAACGATACCTGGAGGAAGCTCATGTCGTCTGTTGAGACTTACCGTGTCAGTGTGAAGCTGCCGCGCTTTGAGACGGAAAATGAGATTCCCCTGAACAATGTAATGAAGAAGCTTGGACTTACGTCTATGTTCGACCCTTATATGGCTAATTTCCGCAACATGGCCTCACTTCCGCTCTATGTCTCCATCATGAAGCAGAAAGCAAAGATTGAAGTGAACGAAGAAGGCACAAAGGCTGCCGCCATCACACAAGAGATTATTCGCGTCGGCTCAACAGGAATCGTCAGAGAATACAAGGAGCGCAACTTCCATGCCGACCATCCATTCATCTATATCATCAGAGACAACTTCACCAATGCCATCCTCTTTATCGGTGAGTATCACGGGGCATAAAATCCAAGTTTCGTATTTGCCCCGTTTCTGACTACTCAACCATCTCAGGTCCATTAGGAACATTTCTTTTCTTATTTCTCCATTCGAAACCATATCCTATTAACGCAAATAAGATGATGGAGAAGAATAATACATAGAGGGCACCCCATTCTTGATGCGGCACTCCAACACCAACGATGATGTTAACCAATTTACCTATTAATGAAAGCAAAAACAGGCCCTGAAGGAAGCAAAGGATGGTACGCCATAGCGTACCCCACCAACCATAGCCGAATAACTGGTAATAGGTAATGAAGTAGTAAATGGGTAACGGCAACAATCCCCAATAATTTCTGATGATAACACCCACAACAGACAACAAGCACACCAGCGAACTCATAAACACCTGAACAAAGAATCCTTCGGGAAGTGTGTGTTGGCGGTGTTTTGGTGCATATCGGAAATAGAGCCAAGTGGGGAAAATGAGTAAACTGCATGCCGCCAGCATGCCCCATCCAGGGTTAGTTTCAGACCAATCTTCAAATGCATCAAGAGCTACATCTTTAACACCATTATCAATTTCCATATTATCTAATGGCTTACCACAAAGATAATCAATAATCATTGCTCCGACAGCCACTATCAACAGCATCTTCACTGGAGGAAACGACACCTGTCGTTTGCCGCTGATGTAGTCGCTGATGAGATAGCCAGGACGCAACAACAGTTGCAGCAGCGAATAGCTGAGCGAGCGCGAGTCCATGCCCCAGATCATCATCAAGCCCTGCCTCACTGTCTGCCAGTTGACAGGACCCACGCCAGCTTTCTGCCCGCAACGAGGGCAGAAATTGTCGCTGAACTCAGTACCGCAGTTCGCACACCGCACAAGGTGCTCACTGTGGTTTGTATAGTCAAACGGATTCTGCTGCCATGCCCTAAACCGCCGGTAAAGTTCTCTCAGATCCATAACAATCAGTCTTCTTATTTAGTCCTTGTCAAAGTATATTTGATTGGTCCGTTTTTTTCGTCTCTATAGATACCTGACAGGCTTTTCCCGTCGGCACTGATGCGAAGGGTGTCAAGTTCCTTTTCATCTTGAATAATCACCATGTTACCCTTAACGGTATAGGGACAAACCTGGGACGGTGACACAGCCATGGCAGCTTTCATGGCCTTACGTTTTATCCAACTGACTCCAGCCATTTTCATAGCTTCGTCGCTCATCTTCATTGAAGCCTTCATCGACACTTCTTTTTCATTCTTAAAGGTCATGGTCATAGACATGCCCATACCAGACTTTACAGCCCTCACCTTTGCTTCGATTTTCTTCAATTCTTTATCTAATGCCTTTATTTCATCGGCTGTCAGTTTCCTTCCCACCTTTTTCTCTCCTTTTTCTATGGCTTTCTTTCTGGCATCAGTAATCTCCTTCTCGACATCCTTGGTCATTTCCGCCATCATACCCGACATAATGTTGGGGTTATGATACACTCTGCCTACCATGCCTTTTTGGGCGTTCACGCCAATAGTGACCATCATGGCTACGACTATTAAAAGAATCTTTTTCATCTTCGATTGGGTATTATTTCATTCTCATATTCTATTATAAAGCCTACTCTCCGAAGATCTTCTGCAGACGCTTATGCAGTGCTTTGCCACGAAGAGCGCGGTCTGTAATCTTTCCCTGTGGGTCGATGAGGATATTGTCAGGGATAGCATCAATCTTATAAAGCGCAGCAGCGGCGCACTGCCAACCCTTCAAATCGGAAATCTGCAACCACGGCATCTTGAGCTGACCGATGGCTTTCACCCATGCTTCCTTTTTTTCATCGAAGGAAACACCTATCACCTCGAAACCCTTAGCATGGTATTTGTTATACGCCTCAAGCACATTTGGCATCTCTGCACGGCAATGTCCACACCATGAAGCCCAGAAATCGACGAGCACCCACTTTCCTTCGCCAACAAGTTCACTCAGCTTGTGCATCTTGCCGTCTTGGTCAGCCATTTCCAAGTCGGAATACTGCTGACCGACAAAAGCCATCTTAGGACTGTCCTTTGGCTGCAACTGCTCAGCAATGTCTTCCTTTGCCTTCTTTAAATAAGGATGCTTGGAGAACACCAGATTCTCCTGAACCAACTTGTCGTACTCTTCCAAACCATTGTCATAGAAGTAGAGTTGTGCGAAAGCCAAAGGAATCAATGAACTGCGTTCCTCCTTGAAAATTTTGTTGGCGAAAGCAATCTGACCATCAAGATTCTTGTTTATTTCAGCCATGAGTTCGTCGCTCTGAGCCATAATCTCATCCTCGGACAGCTTGGAAACCTTCGCTCTGAAAGCCCGCGAAGGGATGTCCTGTTCAA